>Ga0209475_10001632_pt1 | contig 27020 bp, 29 predicted proteins | sample tdDd471_FD_187128 | JGI IMG/M metagenome (GOLD analysis project Ga0209475, IMG submission 187128) | Marine sediment microbial communities from the Atlantic coast under amendment with organic carbon and nitrate - tdDd47.1 (SPAdes)... | ecosystem: Environmental > Aquatic > Marine > Coastal >... | reverse complement strand
TTCCAACAGAGTGCTGTCCTATTCTACCATCTCCTAATTTTCCATTATAACCACTTCCAAAAGTGTAAGCTTTTCCAGAAACTGTTACAACTCCTGTATGATATATTCCGCATGAAATGGATGCTACAGGTTCTGTTATTCCTTCGATTTGAATTGGAATTCCAATATAATGATTATCCGTTTTACCATCTCCTAACGCTCCATAATAACCACTTCCAAAGGTGTAAGCTTTCCCATAAATTGTTACAATTCCTGTATGATATATTCCACAAGAAATTGATGCTACAGGTTCTGTTATTCCTTGTACTTGAACTGGAATTCCAACACTATGTTGATCTGTTCTACCATCTCCTAATCTTCCATGCAAACCATATCCAAAGGTGTAAGCTTTTCCAGAAACTGTTACAATTCCTGTATGATAATCTCCACAAGAAATGGATGCTATAGGTTCTGTTATTCCTTGTACTTGAACCGGAATTCCAACTCTATGACTATCTGTTCTACCATTTCCTAATTTTCCATAATTACTACTTCCCAAAGTGTAGACCTTTCCAGTGTAAAACCTTTCGTGTAATTGATACTTTCTACACACTTTGCAAACTGTTTTAGATAGTGTATAAACCAATTTCAAGTCAAATTCTTCCAGTTTGTAAAGTATTTTAGCTAAAAGTTTTCCTTTGCTAATTAAAGCTAAAGCTTCTAACCACGATAAATCTTTTACAACTGAAGGTTGTGTAACAAAGAGGTTGACAAGTATTTGTTCAATACTTTCTAGTTTTCCGCTACTTAAAGATGAATCAATTTCATGAACCCCTCTCTTCATGTTTTTATTATATAGCTTCCCACAGTTAATGTAGGTTGTATATTGGGGTGGGCTGATCCAGAGCCAGCAGATCCGGTGGTGCCTCCGTGATCGTGGTTTCCGTCTGCAGAAGCACCGTTTCCAAAGTTTAGAGTAGCATCTGCTGCTCTAGAAGGATATCGAATATAATTTCCTGATAATGATGCAAACGGATCACATCCTGAACCAGGTGTATTACCCGCCCATTCGTGAAAGTTTGCATTTATACCTGCGCTTGTTGTACCAACAAACGTTCCCATAGAACAGCTGCTTTTGATGTTTCCAGGTGCATAATTTTCTCCCGCAGCCATTACCACATCGTGTTGATGGGTTCCGCTAGACGAAATGGTATGATCATGGGTTGGTATGTGTGTTAAAGAAAGTGTTTCCATTTCGTTTCCCACTTGGGTTCCTCTAACAGTAAATGTTGCTCCATCCTGTCCTGCTGGAACTTTCCCTCTCATATCTGGTACAGCAAAAAATCCCACTGGGCATGGAGCTACACAAAAATCGTTTCCGATCAAAGCAAAAAGATCCGGATATGTAGAAGTCTGCACCAAGCTACCATCACACAATAAGAATCCTACTGGCGCAGCTAATCCTCCGTAAGGAATGATGGAACCTCTAGGCACATAGGTGTTATTTGCTTGAGACAAAGCACTCTCCAAATTTGCAACTTGCATTTGCAGCATCATTACTTCTGTAATTAACTGATTCAATGTCATATTTACACCTTCCAAGTCCATTCCTGTCATATTGGCAATAATCTCTCCAGACATGGTTAATGCGTCAATCTGCATCTGCAAGTTTGCATCTGTTGCGTTCAAATCAGAAATGAGCATTCCTTGGTTCATCACTGTCATATCAATATTTGTAATACTTGTAGCCAGCTGACAAGCATCAATCGTTACTTCATGTGACATAGGACCAGCAGTGATATTTAACCCACAAGAACCCACCAAATTAATGTCTCCCATTGAAGAAGATTGACCTTGAATGGTTATCACACCAGTGTTTGAAATATCAAGTGTGTTTGGAGACATACTTGGTACAATACTAATTCCTGTCGACGGATTCAAAAAAAATAATCCGTCAGGAATACTAGAATTGACTCCATTAATGCTCTTCATTCTCATATTGATTAAAGGCATTAAATTATTGATTTCGTCTCCCAACAGTGTTATATTTCCAGATAAATCTGATATATTTGTCATCAAAGTCATATCTTTTGTTTCCAAATTAATAATCTCAGTGTTAACCACTGTAAAATTGTTTATGACCATCTCAGAAAAGCTCTGTGCCCCAGTGCCTGATACATTGAGTATATCTTCAATTACATCCAGTTCCATTCTAATTATTGTAAAATTCATATTTGATTGTTCACTAAGCACTTGAATTTTATCCATATTTGTCATATTCACTTCTGTAATATTCATCAACAAAATGTTATCCTGCATATCAAGTTGTGTTACATTAACAGTTAAAGTTGAAATTTGTTGGTCTTGAAGACTTTGGCTATTATATAAAAAAACAGCTTGAATAACACCAAGAACAACAACAGCTACAAAAGCAAAGAGCAATATATCCATCCACCATCTTAAAGAAGCAGTATTTGCTTTTTCAACTGCTTCTGAAGGAACATAGCGTGGAGGTCCCATCTTTTCTTTTTCATCTCTTTGCATTATTTTTTTTTCGATGATGAATAACAAAAGGTTTTTATTTCTTTGCTCGCTTCTTTGTTTTCTGCATATATTCTTCGATTTTTTAAAATTTTATAAAGTGTCAAAAGAAATGTTTGTTTTAAATATAGCTCCTAAAGATTTTCCATTTAGGCTCTCTTTAGATAATCTTCCAAAATTTGAAACTCGTCGTAAAAAGCAGGATTTGTTTGCCAATGAATTTAGTAAACTTTTTGTTGGTGAAATTCAAAAACAAGAAGAAGAAGAAGAAGAAGAAGATTCTCTCAACAATTTATTTGAAGAACAAGAAGAAGAAGAAGTTTCTAAGTCATCTAAAAAAAGAACACGCCTTGGGGATTTTCAAGGAGCTGGTGATGAAGAACAAAAGCATAAAAACACATTTATGCACCAATATGATTTAGTTAGTAAACAGCTGGAAAAGAAATTACAAGATGGTTCACCTGTAAAAAAGGAAAGAAAACGCATCAAGCGCAGGCCTTTTGAAGATGAAAAATGTAATGATGTGTTTGAAGAATTGCGTCGCGAGTATGAGGCTGGTCATATTGGATTTACACCAACCTACTTTCATAAGCGACAGGAATTTTACCTCAAACCAAAGTTGATCGAACTTATAGATTTTTTTATTAAAAAAACCACCGAGTCTTGAAGTTTTTTAAAAATGACGAACACGAACAAAAAATGAAAAGTGGTCGAAAAATGACAGGTTTTGCCCGGAATTCACAGACCCAAAATCACCCCCATAAAAATTTGTTCTCAAGATTTTCACGAACAAAAATTTGCTACCTCACTTTTTAGTCTGTGAATTCCGGGCAAAACCTGTCATTTTTCAACCACTTTTCATTTTTTGTTCGTGTGCATCACTTTTTTGAAATTTACTAAATTCGAAATTTACCAAAATTTAATTAATTCAATTTTTCAAAAAGTTGAGAACGCGAACAAAAAATGAAAAGTGGTTAGAAAACGTCAAGTTTTGCCCGGAATTCACAGACCAAAAAGTGAGGTGGAATTTTTTTGTTCGCAAAATTTTCACGAACAAAATTTTATGGGGGTGATTTTTGGTCTGTGAATTCCGGGCAAAACCTGTCATTTTTCAACCACTTTTCATTTTTTGTTCGCGTTCGCAACTTTTGAAAAAAAAAATCAAAATTTAAATTTTTTTTTTTTATTTTACAACCAAAAACCGGTTGTGGCAGAAACTGCTAATGCCAATGTGAATACTAGAACATCTATAGCCAATTCCTTGCGTCTTCTAAAAATGTAAAGATGTTTCTCATAGTAGTATGACAATCTCCACAAACATCCTACCGCAAACAAATAAATGCTGCTAAAATATGGGGTATTGATGTGTTCAGCAGCTTCAAACGTTGTTATACCAATTAAAATGGGTATTGTACTGCATACCACTACTACAACCCAAAAAAAAGTTAAAATTGTCCACCAAATAAATCTCCACCGATTTTCTTCAATAATATGATATCCGGCATGAACTGCTGATCCAAATAATGTTATTGATTGCGCTATAATGTTTACAATAAAACATATGATGATTGAAACTTTTAAAGCAGAATCCTCTGGTACTCTATATGCCATTAAAAATCCATTCATGATTGAAACTATTGCCAAAGCCACCACCAAAAAACCAAGCATAAATTGTCTTTTAAGAAAAGATTTCCTTCTTTCCTGTATGGTGAATTCTTGCTCTGCTGCCTCCTTACTTCCAACATTATCTAAATTTACAAAAGATTGTTGTTGCATTGTAGACTGGTTAATATCAAAATCATTGTCTTCTTCACTTCTGTACACATGATTTGTTTCTCCTTTGACTGGATTCCATCCTCTACCAATAGATTCTAGCAATCTAAGTAACCACAGTCCTCCCAACAAGAAAATATACCCATATGTCTGAGGAAATTCTCCCACAAAAATTGTTGTATGTCCACCAATTTGTCCAATTAAAAAACCAGAAACCAAGCTTTGTATAATATAAAGTTTTTGCTTAAAGTTTTCTCCTTCTTTGGGCTGGCCAAACTTTCTGGATAAAATGTACATGGATACGGCAACTAAAATGACGGAAACACCGCCAGTTACCGGCATCAGTGCTTGTTCATGAACAGCATATGTACTATTCATCCTTTTTTTTCTGTGTTTTTTAAAGTTTAATTTTTTTCATTTAAAGATGTAAAAAATTAAAGTCTATTATTATCAATTTTTTTTTATAAAATAAGGGGGGGGGGAACGGTTGGTGTTATGGATTGTTTTATAAAATTAAATGACAACAATGTACGTGTATCTAGCACTCCAATGTGTTGTTTACAGTGCGGAGAAATGCAATGGAGTGTTAAAGGATGCGATACTTGCAAAGATACAAAATACATAAGAAAGTGCCAAAATAAGAAAATGCATCCGACAGATGAAGGATTTTTCTTTTATTCTTATGAAAATCAACAATATTGCAGTACAATGTGTTTGATTGATGAGCAGGGATTCTTCAAAGTTGCAGTACATTTCAAGAATTTGACACTAGAAGCAGATATTGATCCAAATGGGACTACCGTAAAAGAAGTTCAGTACAGTGTGGTTAAACAAAACATGGAAGGTACTGCTAGTCCTCCCATGATTATACCACCCAGAGATGCAAAAGTAACCAATGATGGATTGTGTTGTGATTGGGATATCAAAGAAGGAGAAACAAATATTGAATTTATCAAGAGAGGACTTGCTATGATGGAGGGCGATGAGCCAATTAGTACATTTTTCAAATCTCCCTGTTCAGAAATGACTTTGGAAGAGTACATATCCAGAGAAACTGAAATTCCACAACCAGCTCTAAACGAAGCAGATGTAGCCAGAGAAGTTGCAAAATATGGAATGGTAACTGATGACAGAAATCTTTTACAAGAAGATTTATTATATAATCAGTTGTCAAAACATTCTGGAACTTATACATCTGCTTCAGGCTATAAAATGCTTTCAGTAAGAATTGTTCCTTTGGAAACAATCAAAGATAATGTGAAGCAACCTCTAGATGTGCAAGATCACTTGTTGGAGTGGTTTTATGGTATTGGACTTAAAAATGTGACAAACTCAATGTTGAAGACCCGCAAAAATATGTGGTTCAACGTAGGAGATAAATCTCTTGTGGTTGGAACTGTCAATGGAAGTGGTTATTATGAAAAGTTTCTTGCTGATTATGCAAAGAAAAAACCAGATATAATTTCACCTTTTCATTACGACAGAGCATGGATATTATTTGAGTTTGAAACAATTGAAGAAAGAGATGCATGGATTCAACATTTTCAAGTTGTTTTGGAAGCATCACCACCTAGAAGCTTTGGTGCAGTAAAATATTTGATGACGACTAGATTGATGAAAAATGACCAAGAATATAAAAATCTTGTCAATGATGAATCAGACGACAAAGAACAGCGTTGGAGATATTATGATGATATGATATTGCGGTACCGAATGCTGAAAAAACACAAATTTAAAAAGTATGATGGTTCTTTCAAATTGCCAAAATTACCAAAGAAAAAGGCAATTTATAAAAGAAAAAACAGACCAAAACCAATTGAAGACGACGAAGATAAAGAAGTTAAAACTTCTGGTACCTCTTCAGTTGTTATATCTTCAGATAAAAATGACGGAAGTAAGAGAATACTCTTCAAGTTTTCAAGAGAAGATTTGAACTCATTTAAAAAACAAAAAAAGACTAGTAAAATTGTTTATTCAGAAGATTCAAACTCTTCTTGGATGGCAACAGATAATCCTTATGAATAAAAAAAAACCTTTTTAATTTACAATCAATTTATTCAAATCAGATTTGTAAACATCCAACGTCTTTGTAGGAATTGGTGTCGTATCTTTAAAATGTTTTAAACACACGGCTACATACTTGTCGGAACCACCTACATCCACAAGAGTAGACGAAGAAACTAATTTCCGGGAATAAAATGCATCTTGACGACAAACAACACAAACAGCAGTTAAAGCTGTATAGTTTGATACATGTACAGGTACCAGTGCTTGAATTTCTGCCCAAGCCTTACCCATGAAATCAGAACTTAGAGCAGCTACCGTAATGTGTTTTCCTGCAAGTTTTTGACGAATACAAAAGTCTGCCAGTCCTTCCAAGAACTGACCTTCATCAATAAAAATGTTTGTTGCATTCTCTATTCCTACTGGATCTAATGTTAAAGAATCAATATGAATGGCATAAATTCTGCTTCCATCATGAGTTACACTTAATGCATTTTTGCTATATCGGTTGTCGATACTGGGAACAAAACAGACTTGGAAGAAGGATGCTTTTGAAAGGTAATTCTAAAACGTTTGTGGAGTTCTGTACTTTTCCCCCCCAAACATACATCCAACAATAATACTGATTGACATTTCCACACCTATTTTCTTTTTTTGAAAAAGTAATAAAGTGTTTAAACACTTGAAAATATAGATGTGAATTTTATTTATTCCAATTCTTTATAAAAGGACATTTTTTTTTATTTGCTATGCGATCAACAAAGTATAAGCGTCTTAGACCAGAAGATGTCAATACAACCACAAATGTTACAATTTGGCCTTTGGCAGTTGGAATTTTAATCATTTCCCTTGTGGTTGTTTTACCCATTGTTTTAACACCAAGACCAGATACAGTCCCTTTGCCAACATTACTTGCGTTTGAACAACCACCAGGAACAGATAATCAATTTCAACAGCGTGTTTGTGTAGATGAAATGTGCAATAATTCATGGACATTTGCTACCGATGAAAGATTAATTTCTAATGCGGTTTTTGCACAAAACACAAGTATTATTGATCCGCGTAGTCTTTCTTCCATGATTGCTTTTTGGGGACAAGTAATTGACCACGATATTGTTAGATCACAGAGTAATGCTTCTGAAGGCATTTTTTCCATTCCTATGACACCAAACGAATCTGTATTACTAAATCTAACCAGAAATGCTCATCGAACCTTGGAAACTGGATGCAGAGAAACTCTAACGGAAATCACTCCCACCATTGATGCTTCTTTTGTTTATGGAGGATTTGGCGAAGAATCGCTTTTGATGATGCTGCGTGATAGTAATGGTACCGCATGTAGATTACGTATCAGTGACGGAAACCTCCTTCCATTGGATACAAATGATCCTACATCTTTTTTGGCTGGAGACAATAGGAGTACAGAACATTCAGTGTTGGCATCTTTGCATACATTATTTATGAGAGAACACAACAGATTGTGTGGCGTACTAGATCAGTTGCGTCCTTCTTGGAATGAAGAACAAAAGTTTTGGAAAGCCAGGCAAGTGGTAGTGGCTAAAGTACAACACATTACATATGCTGAATGGATTCCCACTCTATTTGGCCAAGAAGCACACCTTTTGTCGAGTGTTCCCACATTAGGTACAGGCGTACGAATGGGAATGGAATTTTCTGTTAGTTCTTTTAGGTTTGGACACAGTATGATTCCTGATTCTATTGGCAATTTCCAGTTGCCTCAGCTCTTTTTTAACCGAACTTTGTTGATTGAAAACGGTATTGAACCATTTTTATCTGGTGCTTATGAGCAAAATGCACAAAAGATGGACAACTTTGTGGTTGATGGATTGAGAAACTTTTTATTCATGGCACCCGGTATGACAATTGGAGAAGATTTGATGACTCGTAATTTGTTTAGAGGAAGAGAAATTGGAGCTCTATCCTATGGTGAAATAGCAACATGTTTTGGGTTTGCAATTCAAACAAATCCTACTGATACAGAAGCTTCTGTAGGATTATTTTCTGAAGAATTGGCAAGCGGTTCGTCGTTACCTCCAGGCATTGCTCGTATCGTAGCAGAACAATTCAAAAGATTACGCGATAATGATCCTAAATTCTACGCATCTAATGTCAACGAAATTGGAGCACACTTTATTGCGGAAATTACGTCTACATCTCTAGCAACGGTAATTAGAGCAAATACAAATTTGGAAAATGTACCAGATAACGTTTTTGTAGTTGGTGGATGAAACTAAAATAAATAAATATAAGGATTTGGAGAGCGTTATCTACTCGCTGCAAATTTACACCTTTAAACCTTGAATCATTAAACTTGTTTTATTTGATCAAATAATTTCTAAAAATAAAAGGTCCAAACATAATAGGGCTAAAAATGCCACAAAAAAAATCCGATTGGAATTGCAGCTATAGTGCTAATTGCCAATTCAATGACGTCTTCCGGCATGGAGGTGTAATTGCATTTTCTGTTTTGTTTTGTAATCGTTTTTACTATCAATATAGGCATGGTAATGGCTCCTATTCCACCACTGGCAAATAAATATATCCTTAGAAGAAGATCCTTTCTTATGCCCCTCATTTATTTTATTGTTTTTCTTTCAAGCTTTTATAATGCATATATGTAGGTATACATAAAGGACTTACAACGCCGATGATTGCTCCAACTGGAACAGCAGCAATAATTAAAGTTGCTATTTTCCCATAATTGTTAATGTCTGGTTCGATATTACGTTCTACAAGATGAAGAATACAGGTATCTGCTACCTTGATTGGGAAAGCAATGGCTCCAATGCTTCCGCTTATAATGGCGTAGTTTTTAAAGAAATTTATAGCTTGGTTCCCCCTCATTCTAAAAAAAAATAATGTCGACAGGGTTTAAATCTTTACAGATTTATTATTGGCATACAATACACTCTTCAAAAATTTCAAAAACAATTCTTATACCATTAGCTGGTGTTTGCAAATGGTTTCACATACAAATTTATTACAGATATAAAGATGATTTCGTATTCTGGCTCAAATATTACAGGAGTGGTTGGGTGTACGCTTTTTTCACTCAAAGATTACCCATGCCATATATATCAGTATTTATGTGGTTAAATCACGACGGATTGGAAAATATGAGATTGAAACACTCGGAAAGATGTTTAGTTGCGCTGATAAAAGTAATGATAAAATATAGACAGACTGTAGATCCAGAAAGGTATAAGCCATTAGAATATGATTATGTTCAAAGGCGTTTCAAGATTAGAGGCCATATAGATGATGATTCCTATTTGGATTATGCTGAAGAATTGGCTTGTGAATGGTGTGAAATTTTACATTTATAAAAGGAATGTTCGTGGTCTTCTATCTTTTTTGAAAACATAGCCTTGTTGCAACAATTGCAATATTGAATAATCTTGATGATCAATCCGAAATTTCATATTACTCCAATGACGTTTTTTACCATCGCATGCATTATATAATGAATGAAACATATAATCAATCATATAATTAAACTCATCCTTACAATTCTTACTTTTGTTATCCATAAAAGCTTTCAAGAAATCATTCCAATCTTCCTTGTCCAAAAATTGTACTGCTTTTTCTAAAGATACTTCTTTTTTACATTCATATACACCATTATATGTTACAGCATGCATTAATTTCATTTTCTTATTGCTGTAAAAATTATGTTGTGATTTTAGATTATATTTTTTATCAATACACTTATATAATCGATAATGATTCAAGATATATGCACTATGATGCGATAAAAATAATCTCCATACAAAATAATGTTTAGCGGAAATTGTTTTCTTTAGCTCAATTTCGTTTTCAGCGTTATAAAAATGTGCCAAATTTGCATAACTCTTTTTTCCTTCTTCTTCTTCTTCTTCCTTCACATATTTGATGTAAGGAAATTCATGTTGTAACTTATTTGCCCAAAAAAACGGATCAAATAAAATTGCATATGCAGCTTTGGCATCTGATTCCATCAAATTCAAAACATCATCAGCTTCCATAAGAATTAGTATTTTCCTTAAAATATCCAAAGGAATGCCTTGGTTCCAATTCTTATTATTTTCATTCCTATCTTTTGCATCTAGAATTGCATTTTCTGCAGTACGATCTCGGACACGTATGTCAAATTCTATTACGTCTCCTTTCCGTAAAATATTTTCCAATTCTTCATTTGAAGGAAATCGAGCCCTCATTTGTTTTTTTTTTTAAAAAATAAAAAATCATGGAGGAGGGGGAGGGCAAAAAAAAGTTTTTGCAAGCCGTTGAATTTGCAACTGATGCACACAAAAATCAAAAGAGAAAGAACAAACAACAAGATCCTTATATATCACATCCTTTAGAAGTAGCTAAACTCATTGAGGATACGTATAAAGCAACAGGAAGTAAATTTGATTATGATGTTTTAGCCGCTGCTGTACTTCATGATGTTGTAGAAGATACAGGAGTATGTATTCAACAGATTGCCATGTTGTTTGGTAATAATGTGGCAGGAATTGTAGCCCAAGTTACAGACAACAAGTCTTTAAGCAAAGTAGAAAGGAAAAAGCTACAGAGATTACGTAGCTGTTATATGAGTATAGAAGCGTGTTTAATCAAAATGGCAGATAAATGGTCCAATTGCAAAGACCTAAAGGAAGATCCTCCAATTGGCTGGACAAAAAATCAAGTAGAATATTATTTTTATTGGTCTTATGCGATATGCAAAACCATGTTAGATTCTAAAAATGATACCAAGAATCTGTGCTTGAGGTATATGTGGGTATCTAAAGTGCAAGAAGTTTTTGTATCTTTTGGTGTGGATCCAAAGCTTTTATCATCAAAGTTGATAGAGTATTATGACTCTTTGGCAAACCAGCATTAAACAATATAGGTTACAAACCATTTTTTGAAAAAGTTTTTTTTATCCATAAAAAGAAGAAGAAAAATGTCTACCGATTCTTTGCGAAGAACACTTTTGCAGAGAAGAACACAACAAAATCGAGGACAGGCATTTATTACTCCTTTACCTTCTTGGAGTTCCAAAGAAAAGGTTTTGTATTGGCTTAATGTGTCTGAAGGATTTGTACATTTAGCTTCTGGAATTGCTGCTTTGATAGTAGCAATTGTCTATGCTTCTCAATCATATTATACTGAATTGAGAACAGACTTTGTAGTTTATGATCCAAATAACACTATGAGACCAATCAACAATACAGCTCCATTTGGTGTTGATTGTCGATCTCTGGGTTATTACGCATTGATTTGGGTAGACATTCCAGCCTTTCCGTTTGTTACTGCTGCATTCCATCTTTCTATTGCCTATTGGCCTGCTGTATGGGAATACTACCGTGTACAAGTTTTTCAAGAAGGTGCAAATCCTCTTCGGTGGCTAGAATATAGTATTACTGCTTCATTGATGACTTGGGTTATTCTCCAGCTGAGTGGTGTTACAAACATATTTATTCTAGTTGTTGTTGGTGTCTTAATGAATATTGCTCTGCAAGCCATGGGATATATACAAGAAAAGGTTAAAAACAAAACTAGAATGCCAACAATCATTGGGTGGTTGATTTTTGTGGGACAATGGACTATTATTTTAGCCTACTTTTTTGCAGCTACTACTTCGCCAAGACCACCTGGAGCAACTACTGTTCCTTGGTTTGTTTATACCATTATTATCGGATTGTTCTTTATGTTTTCTGCATTTGGAGCAGTGCAGTTGGCAGGTGTATTAGGATATTTGACTCCGTACCAACAGGAAATTGGATTAAGTATTTTATCTTTGACAGCAAAACTATTTCTGACATGGAATTTGCTAATTGGAATTGCGCTAAATCCCATAGAATAAAAAAAAAAAATTAAAGAGATTTAGTCGTAATACATTTCATATCCTGGAGGTCCAATCATCAATGAAAAAAGCAAAAATAAGATTGTTATAATATACGCATCAACGCTTTTTGATTCATTATAAAAAAGCCATAGTAAAATAAAAATACAAGCAATTAAAATTAAAAAACTGCATACACAGACTTTTTTTCCATATTTTTTCAATTCTTCCAATCTTGTATCTTCATACTTGTCCACCCTCTTCATTTTTTTGTTTCTTTTTTGCTCTTAAATCTCGATTTTGCTGATCTCCATCAGTCAAAGCAAACAAAAATTGGTCAATTTCTTCTGAGCAGTTTGGCGAATGTGCTTTCCACAACAAAGGTAGCATATCTTTTTCTGGAATATCCTCTGGTTGATACTCGATCCTGTCTTTGTTAATTGCTCCAAGACACATAGACTTTAAGGAAGCGGGACGCAAAGTTACAGCCGTATAGAGCTTTTCATCCTCTAATTTTGTTACATCTCTATGCTCCGGTACTATTCCAGTTTTAAAAACTAGTATATTCTTACCAGATTTCAATCTAGCTGTTCCTTTAACATATGGAATTTCTAATTGACTCTCAGGCAATTCTTCCCAATGTTTTTTGGTCTCAGCATAATGATACTTTCTTGATAGTTTGTAATCACTATGTTTTGTACAACGTACACTATCTAATAAGTCAAAGTTCATAATGAAATGATTAGTTCGTTTGGCATGAACAGTTCGTTGCACATCTATTTCTTCACGTCCATAATTGCCTTTGTGTTTGTAAGCCAATAATTGTATTTTGCCAGGAACATGCTTATACTCGTCTGCATTCACAGGAATCAGCATTTCTTCAACAATTTTGTTCCGTAACCGCTCTTTCGCTGCACTGCTTGATCCCCATTTTACTGCATGTATACACAAGTGCATACCGTGTGGAGAAAGTGGTCTGCGAAAAGCACAAGCTACAAACTCTGGCAAGCGTTCTTGCATGTTTGCGTTGCAACAAATGGGAGCATGAAGCTCAGGATCATTATGACAAGACCCGCATTCTGGTCTATACTTTACATCAACATACTTTGCTATTTGGCCACAGTGTCGACATTTTTTTTCTTCGTCAACTTCAATACTTTGGCAAAAGAACCTCTTCATTCTTTTTTTTTTCTTTTTATAATTCTTTTTTCAATTCGTCATTTTTTTTTCGTCTTACAAACTTGGTCATTGCCCGTCCGTCAAATGCATATGTCTTTTCTTTCATACAGTGCCATTGATATTCTGGATCTGTATTCACATGCACAATTTTTGCTTGGCGTTTTCTGCAAGTCATAATCATATTCCTTAAATAGGAAAATTGAAGTGTTGTTCCAACCACATAGCAATATGTTGGTCGTTTCTGCTTTATCCAGGAAAAGATTTCAAAACCATATTTTGGATTAACACTTTCACCAATCAACACAACATCTGGACGCAGCCAATTACCACAATCACCACAATGATGAGTTAAAAGTTTGTCAATCTTTTCTGGTTTCCACTCTTCTGAAAAGGAATCACTCCTTCGTCTTCTTTCTTCCATGATTCGTTTACCTCTGGGAGTTTCCTGTTCAATAGGTTGTTGAAATATGGGCATACTCCAAACCTTTTTACAATTCACACAAGTAGCACTACATAAGTGTCCGTGAAGCTCAATGATTGTAACATTTTTGCCAAAAGATAATTTTCGAATAATTCCATCAACATTTTGTGTAACAATTAAAACTTCTTTGGTTGTGTTTTGACAGATTTTCTGCAACTTCATATAGGTGGGACCAATCCATGAATTGTCTTTATCAGTTCTGAGTTCTTCCACATGATTCCACATTCTTTCCATTCCTTGATCAGATTCAAACGCATCTATAGTCATTGGAGGATTTGATTCGTCATAATAAGTGTATAAAAGTGCTTCTCTATCATTTGGTATTAATAAATCTTCATTATTATCATTATTATTAGATCTATAAGTTTTCATTCCTGAATCAACCGAAGCTCCTGCTCCCAATAGGAAAAATAACGGGCCCTCGCCTTTATCTTCCATTTTTTTTTATTTTTGTTTTAGTTGCTCTAAGGATTCAGCAATAAAATTTCCAGAAACAAAGTTGTCTTGCGGAATAAGGTACTGATTCATATTTTGCGTATGCAAGTTTAAAAATTCAATCAATATATCCAGAAACTTGTTACGTAACATTCGAATTTGATAGGGATTGAAATCAGCAAGCACACCATCGTCATCTTCATCTTGATTAGCTGCTCGCTTTCCCGAATAGTGATGTATGAAGCGCAAAAGATCGTAAAATCCTTCGTTTTCCTCCCATTCATAGCCTTCAACGTAAATTTGAATATAAATTTTGTCATTAGTCACTGGATATTGAAAAATGCCTTGATCTCGTACTACATCGTCGCAAAACTCTAGCTGGCCATAAATATTTGCTGTTTTCAGAGTATCTTGTGTCGCTGTTCTTTGTCCTCGTTTCAATCCAAACCCAAAAATTTTGGTCAGCTCTTCGTCGGTTATCCTATTTTCTTTAAAATCATTAAAATCTGAACGCTTCATCAAAAATAACTTGCTGACATCAATGTTTTTCTGCATACAATGCATCATCTTATCCAAAAACTTAATCCAAACATCTGAAAACATGTTTGTCTTCCATTTTTTTAAAAATCTGAAACATAATAAATCAACTGTACGATCTCTCTTCTTTTCCAACTTTTCTTCTTCTACTAATAACTGAGCATGTTTTTTGTTGAAAGGATCTTCAGATCCATATTCTTCTTCCTCCTCTTCTTCGTCGCTTTCGCGTCCATAACGAATAGTTTTCATAGGTTGCTTTATTCCATACGGAGCTTTCCCTCTGCCGTGCTGATTCATCATGGTTTTTTTTTTACTTTAAACACAACCCTCTTCACTATCTTTAATTTTTTTTTGATCTTTCAAAAAGTTTAAAATAGTTTCAACGTCTTTGCTTCTTTCTGTAAGCTTTTCTAATCGCTGTATAACATCCAAACCTTTAGAATCTTTCTTATCTAATTGCCCAGGATCCATAATAACCAACATTTCAACGCCTTCAATATTTCCGCTTTCTGCCATTCTCATTAATGAAGTAATGCCTTCCTCCTTATTTTTTGGAGCACTTGTATAGGATAATTTTATGCCTGCTAGTACAGATGCAACAATGTCTTCGCTTTTCATCTCTTTACGTTGCACCGTTTCTACATTTTTCATTGTATTTCCTGTTGGGACCATCATATGAGCCAATCTTCTGCAAAAACGATCTTCGCGATCAACATTTTCTTGATCAGAACTCTCAAAGCTCGAAGCCAATTGAAGAATCCGCTTAAAGCCGGCGTTCACTTCTTCAATGGTTCTTCCTCCAGTGATGACAACTTGTCCAGAATCAAAAATGATTACTTTGATATTGCATTTGCATTTGACCCGCTTTGAAGGAACCACACCCGAAGCACCAGCTTCACACTCGCATTGAACACTTTCAGTTAACCAAATTTTGCCTTTGGCGCCGGGGAAAAGATCAGGAAACCACTTCCAACAACCTGGAGCAGTATCTACGAGTTTTTGCAAATGAATTTCAAATCCAACACTTCCGTGACCAACAATGTTGTGGATAGTACATTCTGTGCACGTTGTCCTTCCTTTCAACGAACCTTTGTATATTTCCACTTTTCCGTCAGGGCCTTTGCGGTGCATCATACAATGTGTTTTTTCAATATTTAGACGTACTGTTTGGCTGACATTTCTGGCATGATTCATACTTTTTCCACTAACAACTACCATGATACCACTAACAAATAGTAAGACAGTACTAGTGGCTACTGCGTCTCGTATCTTGATAATGTTGGCAGCAAAAAGGTTGGGTGCGTACTGGGAGCATCCCCATTTACTGCTAATGGCACCTAAACAGAGACTATACTCTCCTGTTTGTGGTAATATTGGTGTAGTGGCCACGAAATTTACAATAATTGGTAATTCGTCTTCTTCTGGGTGTTTTTTCTTTAAAAGTGATTTCTGGTTGGATTCTGTTTCTGATAAAAATTCTAAACCCCTCTTCATTTTCTTTTTACTTTTTGTTCCAACAAATCGAGCCTGGACTTTAGCTGTTGCAACTCGCAATTTAATCTTCTGTTTTCAGCTTCCAATGCGGAAATTTTTATCCCTGTTCCAATTTGAAATGCCATTGTTTTTTGTTCGGTATTAAGGCCCTCTGACATTTTTTCCCCCATAATGAGTGAGTACTTAAATCCACTCAAACCATCAGCACCACCACTACCTGCCGATAATAATCCAGAATTGGATAATCAATACCCAGCTTTCCTATTTTTCAAGGAAATTATGCAAACGTCTTTCCATATTTTTGCCTTCTTGTTGTATTTTATGTTGTCGATGATAATAATATCTGCTTTACTTAGTCATATTGTAGCTTTTGCATTGCTACTATATTTAGTATGCGTTTCCATTGTAACACCATCTTATCAAAGAGTGTGTATAGCTTTTACAGATGTATACATAAATCAAACTGTAATCGAAGGAGAATTGTTTGGACAAATACAATATATGTATCATCTATTCATGGATTATTTGGCAAGTGATGAAAATATTAAGACTTTCTGTCAAAATATGATAGATTTAATGAAATATTCTTTCCCAACATAAATAACTAAAGTTTCCATCCCATTTGACTTTAAATCCTTCCTTTTCCAATTCTTCCTTGATTGCTTTTGCCTTTTTAATTCCTGTTGGAGGTTTAACACAAATTAAATCTTTCCCATTTTTAGCAGCATGCATCATTCTTTTCCAATTTTTTTCTACATATGCATCACATAATGCACCAGGATCATCAATTTCTTCTTCACTATTATCTTCTTCGTGTTTCCGCTTTAAAGCTTTAGCCTTTTTTGTTTCTTCCAATAAAATTTTAGCCAAACCCTTTTCCATATTTTTCAATTTATATAATTTTTCAAGACAAAGGGTGGAATGGAGGTGATTATTCTTACCAAAGATATCTGGCAAATTATATGCAAACACGCTGAATGGCCAGAACTTTATGTGTTGACACAAGTTTGTGTAAAATCTAGAATTATGGCCCAAAAAGAATTGGATACAACTCGATGGCCATTATTCTCCAACTATATGAGTATATTTAAAAGTCAATGTTGTTATAATGGCGGTAAAACATCCTTTAAGCATACAAAAGATACAGTGTCTGTTCCAAAATATATAAAATGGGGAGATTATCGCTGGGTGCTTTGTGCTTTCCATAAATTGTTTAACAACTGGACTATAGAGGAAGTGGAAGAGTATTTATGTAAATTTAAGGGTTTAAGGCAGCATCACGAAAGATTTATAAGATTTGCTAGATATGGAAGGGGTGAAAACGCTAGATCACTATTTTGTAAGAAAAAAAAAATTGAAAGTAACACATAATGCTTTGGATATGAGAGATGTTTGGACATTAATTTGTAAAGTATGTGATTGGCCTGAATTATATTCTTTGACAAAAGTGTGTCAAAAGTCAAGGATAGCTTCTAAAAAGGAATTAAATATCAAATATTTTGCACAACTTTGTGTGTATTTGAATATTCTAATGAGAGGTTATATAATGAAACCAAGTGGAAGATGGTGTATATATTATGAAGGAATACCGGGTCAATTAATTATAGGAAGTCATCCGTATAGAGATTACAAATCATGTTTGTATATATTATATAAATTATTCCAAGGTTGGAGTTTTCGGGACGTTAAAATGTATGTAGAGAAATTTGAAAGTCTTAAAAATGGTGTGCTGTTATTTCAAAGATTTTGTCGTATTTCTGGTGCTATAAAGACGAGTGGTACTTTTGTGGAATGGAAAAAATAAAAAAAAATTTCATTTTCTAATTCTCTTTTTCACTTTTGGTATTCTTGCTTCGGGAATTCTCAGCATTTCCGGTTCCAAGTAAGGCGTTGGAAATTCCCTTTTGAAATAAGGATGTAATAGAGCTTCCTCAGGAGTAATTCTTTTGCTGGGGTGAAGCTGTAATACACTATCCAAAAGATTTATAGCTTGCTCGGTGACAAACGATTTTCGATTGTTTGCATTCCGCTTATTCATAAAATCAGATACAAGAACTCTATCTTGAATCATTTTAAATGATTTGCGAACAACCGGTCTTTCCTTTTCGTGCCATTCATCTATAGTGGGAGTTCCACACAGCTGATAAATTTGCTGTAGCTGTTTTTGCCCGTTTTGTCTTGCCTTTTCGTTTTTCTCTGGTCCTTTTGGAACTTCGCTTCCTTTTGCTGGAAGTAAGGCTGTACCAAATAAAAATTCTCCCATAATACATCCAAAAGACCACATATCAACGGCGGTATCATAACTGCTAAAACCTAAACACATTTCTGGAGCCCTATACCAAAGTGTTTGCATATTTGGACTATACTTGTGCCATTCTGGATTCTGTTCTTTGCACAATCCAAAATCGGCAATCTTTAGCGTTCTGCCTTGTAATAACAAGTTCTCTGGCTTCAAATCTCTATGAATGATATTATTCTTCTTCATATGATCCATTCCTTTGAGAAGTTGCTCAATGTAAGCTTTGACTTGTGCAGCACTTAGGCAAGAGAAGACGCTTCTGCTTCCATTTCTTGCGGTGCTTAGTAACAAAGCAAAATTACCACCAGAACAAAGTTCCATTTGTAATATTAAATGCTCTTTGTAATCCATATATACGCCAAGTAATTGGACAATGTTTGGATGTCCTCTCAGCTTTTTCATACTTTTGATTTCCCTACTTACAAAACGATCTTCTTTTGGTTCGTAATTTAGCCTTTTCATGGCAAAAAACGCTCCAGTTTTTTTTTCTTTGGCTTTGAAAACGACAGCATAGGAACCTTCTCCCAGTTCTCCTACTTTTTCAAAGTGATCGTCCCATTGTTGGACATTGGTTCGGTCAATATAATGTTTGGCAGCTTTTGCACCCCTCATCACAAAATAAAAAAAAATGAAAAGGAGGGCGTCCTATACTTATTGCGAAGGTCCGCAATATTCCTGTAAATATCGTTTAGAACGTCACCACTTTGTTGTTGTAATCGCAGCCCTCAATCAACTTTTTGGAAAATCCTACAGATTTGGATTGGCAAAAATACAAGGTGGAGGAATTGAAATATTGGAATGGCCTGGAAAAAATATGGGAATGATAAAAATATTCTGCATCAAGTCCAAAAACATTGCATGGCCTTTGATCAAGCAACAATCAGAAGAAGAACAAGAATGGCATAATTCAAACGCAGTTGTTGTAAATGGATTTGAATTTACAACAGAATTAGTAGCATTGTATGGAGCTCCCTGTTGGAATGTACAAGAATTGGGAAAATGGAATAAGGCGTGGTCACAAGTTGGTGTCATTGTAAAAAAACATTCGCTTTATCCAGAATCAAAGTACATGTCGTGTGGTGAAGTGGGAGAAATTGAAGCATTTATAACGACTCCAGTGAAAAAAAGAATCAAATGTATTGTAGATAATCCTGTACCTAGAAGAATAAAATTAAGAAGTACCTAAAGGGGGGAAAAGGAAATGGATTATTCAAAACTTCCTCTCTTGTATCCAGAAGGACAACAAGAAGAAGAAGTTTCTCTTTGCTGTGGATTTGTACATCAAAAAAGAAGGGAAACTATAGAATCTGTTTTGGATAGAATATCTAGGCTAGAAAGAGCTCAAGGTATGAAAGTAAACATGTTGTGGGCACGAATGGAAGAAAAAAGAGAAGAAGCCATTCAATGTAACAAACGCAAAGATTTGGATGCAGCTAAAAGTCATGTTCGCTTATATATGCAAGAAGACCAAAAGAGGAAACGTTTAATTGCAAAACGAGAAAATTTGGTGGGTATACATAATGCATTACAAACTGCTTATGATAATGCAGTTATGGCGCATACTATAAAGGATTCTAACGCAACATTAGAAAGTTTGGCAGCAGCTACACCAAATTTGGATGATTTAATGGATAGATTACGCGACAATTTAAATGTTGTCAACGATGAAAATGAAATATTAGCAGAACCACTCAAAATTGAAGATGATGATGTAGAAATACAATTGAATGATATGATTGAAAGGCGTGACGAAGAAGAAGATTTGAAACTGGAATTACCCAATGTACCTCAACAAAAGCAACAACGAAATAAAAAAAAGATGCTAGTTTTATGATGATTGTGATTCATAGCATTCTTCGCAAGCTGCATGTTTTTGGCATTCTGAACAATATTTTTGCTTGTCCTCTTCGTGACATTTACAATCTTCCAACCAGAATTCACTGCCGTCGTGAATGGTACCGCCTTCAATGGTTTCCCACGCCAAACGAGTGGAACATCCTTGAGTAAAACATTTTGCAGTATCTACAAACGTTCCCGTTTCAAAGTATTGGTCCTCTAAAAGTTTTATCCTTTTTGTCATTTTTTTTTCTGAAAAGGTACTCCTCAATTTTTCAATTTTTTTTAAATAAGAATGAGTGATGGTGGTAGTGAAGAAATTTTTCAGTTTCGGTTGGTGAAAGAACATCAAACTGGACTAGTTGCAGTCTACAATACAAAGGATGCTTCGTATTATATTCCTAAAAAGAACTTTGAAGCAAAAACCAAAACGAGGAGAAGATATGCACGACAACCGCATATGAATAATCAAGCTACAACATCTATGATTAGGTTTTTGAAAAATCATAGTATCGTTCCAAGAAATGCTTCTTTCAATACAATAGTATTGAAACTACAAGATATGATTACCATGTACCCAGAAGACGAATGGTTGCAGAGTTTGGAAGATGAACACTTCCAAGATTATGATATGCCTAGAAAGTTTATCAAATCTCCTCCAAAGAAAAACTACATTGAAGAAGAAGAAGAAGGTGAACGAGGAGGAAGTGATTTGAAAAAGATTCGCTTGATAATTAGAGAAGAAATTCGCAACCATGATAAGGAGCAAGTTCGGAAAGAAGTCAAGCAGGAAATTTTGCAACAATTGATGAGAGGAGAATCCGTTCAATAAAAAATTTTATGCACACAAACAGGATAAAGAAGAAAACTTCCATTGGAAGGCTGAATAAGTATACACCTTAGGTATCTACTACCTCTAGTCATTAGTAACATAAAGTCGGGGACAGCTTCGTTTTTTTCCACATTAGTCAATGCAAATCCTTCTTCTGAATCCATCTCCACTTCCATGTCCAAAAAGACACCACCACCGTCATTGAAAGGAACTTCTAGTGGAAGCATCTTACCACGAGCTTCCTTTCGTTTTAAGGAGACAGTGAATGGGATGGGTTGATGTGATGAAATAACTTTAGGCATGCCAAAATCGTTGGGACACAACCAAATGTAAGGCATCTTACAGTTGGTCATTTTATAAAATATGGGAGCATGCTTTGGAGATAAATTGACAACTTTTCCCAGTGCATCATCTTTTACCCAAATGTGTGGTAGCATGGTAGAATACAAAATAAACTGACTTTTGATTGTTTCAGGCTGCATATAGTCGGCAGAATGACGTGTTTCTTTTAGCATTTGATCAAGCATAGAAAGGGGATGTTGTTGGTTTTTTTCTTTTCCAGATCTGCCTCCCCACAAAACACACGAAATCAAATCAATCAATTGATCTGTTGTTATAGAATATCCATCCAAAAAGGCTTCCATTGTTATTTGAGGAGACTCTGATTGGTAAGCAGCTTGAAGGAGCTTCATAATTTCAAAAGGATTCATTTTTAAAACTGGCGCATGTGTATGTTGTATATGAAGAGTGGGCGGTGGTGTTGGTACTGTATCAGATAGTGGAATTTCTTCCATGATTTTCTATATATAATACAACCTCGATATTTAAATTTTTAGAAAAAGTTGTATTTGTGATAAAAAAAAAAAGATGAGCAGCCCTTTATCACAAGAAAAAAGCAACGATCCAGCACGACAAGTCAACATTCATTTTGATTTAAAGTATGTGGAATGTGATTTAGCAGAAGAAAGATTTGAAAATCATCCTGTTGTAGAAGTGTTTTTGAGTGGACACTTTAACCGATCGGCTGCCATGGGAGGAATGATCAGTATTCCGTTGGATGAACATAGATTAGACAAGGTTTATTCCGGAACATTGCGTGGATCGTTGAAACGTTCACATAACAAGGGAATTCCGGTTAAAGCTGCTATTGGTATCAAGTCATTTGCTCAGCATTTAGATGCTCATGGACATCCTGCATATGTTAATGTGGGAACAACTCACGCTTATATGGGGGATATTATGCAAGAACAAGACAAAGATGGATACGATCACCAATTGGATTTAATGATGCGTACAACCATTGTAGGAGTAGGTCAGCAAATTAAGAAAGGTACCATTGAGCTCTACATTAAGAAAGTTGAAATGGGACCATCTGTTATGGGATTGGATCACACCAACTCGCCATTGCAGGCTCCAGTCAGTGATATTGAAAAGGAGCTGACTGATTATATCAAATCAACGCTACAAATTGAAAGTCAATTGCCGGATGTCATTCCTGATATGTCTCGCATTAGAGCACCTATGGATATTTCACAAGTAGGAATAGAAAGTACTGGGAATGCTTTTTTACCTATTGCAGCTTTTGCTATGGATGAAGTTCCGGAGAGCAATCCTGAATTTTTTAGAAATGCAGTTTCTACCGTACTAGCAAGGAAGAATATGAGCCGAGCACACATTGCAAATATGCCACCGCATGAAAAAGCCCGCACAATGGGACTGCTAATTTGTTATGGTGTGCAGAGTTTTGGTTATGTTGGAGATTCGGTGGAAAAAACAAATAGACACAATCGATTTATTCAGCGACTGAGCGAAGGCACAGAGGAATTTTCAAATATTTGGATTTCTCTCTTTGGTGATTGTGAAGATTCTGCAAAAGGCATTCACAGTACACTCAAAGCATTTGTGCATTGTCGTTTTGATAGCCGGAAAGATTTGGATTTGATTGAATTGCAGCAGATTGCGGCAGATTACACACCCATTTTAACACTTGCTGTTGTCCATGGACAAAAGGTGGGAGATCATGAAGGTGTGGGAGCCCATATGTATTTGCCAATGCTGCCATCATACCAGGTCAAAGAAGGATTATCGAAAACAGAATCGGGAAGAAGAATGTTGGAGAGGATGAGACCGGCTGAAAGGAGCCGATTTGTAAGCAGCGAAGCTAAAAGCGAGGAGAGAGCACGTCTCATTCGAAACAGACCTCCCCTATTTTGTGAAGGCACTGGACACATTGATCCTTTAGGATACAAAGATCCAATCTTGGATAAGCGCAAGTATGTTGCAACACAGATGGGAGCATTCACTTGGGCAAAACAACAAATTCCACACGAAGAACAGGGTCCTTCCACTTTTTATTTCATTGATGTTTCTGGTGTATCATCAAAGTTTGTTGATGAGGGTGTAAATGTAGGTGGGTTTTGGTTTGGAACAGTAAACAAATCATATGATCCATCAGATCCACAAAATGCACATGAAATGGTTAGAGGATTGCGGTATGTTGATCGCTTGAAAGACTCAGAAAACCTGGCGTTAATGCCACAGCCATTCATGTCTTCGAGATTAATGTCAATCATAAGAGAAGCAAACAAGTTGAATCCACCTCCGAGACCATTAGTACTTGATCCACAAGGAGATATGGGACCAAAAACCAATACATATTTGGACGCTTTGGTTGAACATGTAGAAGGCCTAGGACGTGATGCCCATGGAGCAGGTGATCCTGTACATTTGTATATCCTTCCATCACAATTGAATCCTCATGAAATTCAGTCAATGATGCAATGTGCTACGCAATCTTCTAGATTGGTTGATTTGAATTATACCAAAGAGCAAGTTACAAATTCAATTTACCATTATCGTGTGAGTTTATACATTAAATGAGATGTTTTTTTATTTTGTCATCACGAACCATTTCATCATAACGCCTTTGAATTTGATCACCAACCTGTTGGAATGCCGCTCCAGTTGTTTTATGAATTATTTGACATGTTAAAACACAACCTTTGATTTCGTGTATGTGACTAGTCCAATCACAATTTTTGACACAAGTAAGATAATTTTCCATATCAGCAATTACTGCTGTTGAAATCATCAAACTAATAAACAATAGCCTAATCATTTTTTCTTTGCAGTGTAAAACGTTTAAAGCTTTTGTGTGAATAAACCAGACCAACTGTTTCCCAGGATTTTCAGTATTAGTCGACTTGGATTATTCAAATTTCAAAAGACAGATTATTTTTTTGTAAACACAAAAAATGTCTGGTATAAGGAAAAGAGGAACAACCAGATCAGGATTACAGTATTGTACAGAAAAAAGTGGAAGACATACACGCATTGTTCCCAGAGAAGAGTGCAAAAAAAGCACAAATGTTCTTCCATCTTGGTTTTATCCAGCTTTAAGTGGGATTGCTATTCTAGCTTTGTTAGCTGTTGGATTGGGAGCAGCTGGTATTGTAACCGGAGGAAGCGGAAATAATTCTTCAGATAGAGATGGACCTATACCCATTTTAGAAGTCACAGATAGGCAAATTGTGGTTTTAGGAGAATCTTTAATTCCAATGATGGATGATCTTGACGAAATTACCATCACAGTAACAAACAATGGACAAGATACAATTTTGAATATAACAGTCATAAATCAAATCGTATCATCAGCATCTGCAAAAAAAAGAAATAGCATAGGGAAGCGTTTAGTATCAGAGATCACAACAGTTGTATGTGGTCCTTCTTTTGTGGATCATGTTATTCCTTCTCTAATGCCAGGACAATCTGAAATTTGTAGAGCAACTTATATGTTGACTAGTAATGATGTGGCTGAATTTGCAGTTCTAAACTCTATAAGTAATGCTAGTGGTATTTTTATGGGCGATGTAACATCTGTTTCTGGATCAGATTCTACTGTACTTCCTCTTGCGGCTATTCCTCCTGGAAATTTGGTATTGACAAATCAAATTATCAACAACGTAGGGATTGTAAGTGGTGCATGTGAAAATGTTACAGGATGTTCAACTATGGGAATGTGTCCTGAAACGCCATGTCCAGGAGAAGCAGATATTAATGCTGGATGGGTACATTTTTGTACGGGAGATATGGATGGAATTATTTGGTTATGTGATGAAGATGGAATGGGAAGTTATGAATGGCAAATTGTTACAAACGGAACCACAGGCATGGATGGACAAAACGCCTTTACAAGAACGACAATGGATTTTGTAGTGCCATCAATTGGAGGAACTGTAAATGTTATGGTAGAATCAACAGATTGGATGGCAATAGGAGAAACAATCTTTGTAGAACAAACTGGATATTTTGTAGTTAATGCAGTAACAGATATGATGAATTTTCTACTCGAAAATACAGGCATTATAGGAAATAGTCCTGCGGGAACTGTTGTAAATATGGGGGCACTTGTAACACCAGGAGGAGTACAAGGTGCTACAGGAGGAACAGGAAGTACAGGTGGGACAGGAAGCACCGGAAGTACCGGTGGAACCGGAGGAACTGGAGGAATCGGAAGTACAGGTGGTACTGGAAGCACAGGTGGAACCGGAGGAACTGGAAGCGCAGGTGGCACTGGAAGCACTGGAAGTACTGGAAGCACAGGTGGAACCGGAAGTACAGGAGGAACTGGAGGAACCGGAAGCACAGGAGGAACCGGAGGCACTGGAAGCACAGGTGGTACTGGAAGTACAGGAGGCACCGGAAGCACGGGTGGAACTGGAAGTACTGGAGGCACTGGAAGCACAGGTGGAACCGGAAGTACAGGTGGTACTGGAAGTACTGGAGGAACCGGAAGCACGGGTGGAACTGGAAGTACTGGAAGTACAGGTGGAACCGGAAGTACAGGTGGTACTGGAAGTACTGGAGGAACCGGAAGCACGGGTGGAACTGGAAGTACTGGAAGTACAGGAGGAACCGGAAGTACAGGTGGAACTGGAAGCACTGGTGGAACTGGAAGCACAGGTGGAACCGGAAGTACAGGAGGAACTGGAAGTACTGGAGGCACTGGAAGCACAGGTGGAACCGGAAGTACTGGAGGAACTGGAAGTACTGGAGGAACTGGAAGTACAGGAGGAACCGGAGGCACTGGAAGCACAGGTGGAACCGGAAGTACTGGTGGAACCGGAGGCACTGGAAGCACAGGTGGTACTGGAAGTACTGGTGGAACTGGAAGCACAGGTGGAACCGGAAGTACAGGAGGCACTGGAAGTACTGGAGGCACTGGAAGCACAGGTGGAACCGGAAGTACTGGAGGAACCGGAGGCACTGGAAGCACAGGAGGAACCGGAAGCACAGGTGGAACCGGAGGCACTGGAAGTACAGGAGGAACCGGAAGCACAGGTGGTACTGGAAGTACAGGAGGAACTGGAAGTACTGGTGGAACCGGAGGCACTGGAAGTACAGGAGGAACGGGAAGTACTGGTGGAACCGGAAGCACTGGAAGCACAGGTGGTACTGGAAGTACAGGAGGAACCGGAAGTACAGGAGGAACCGGAAGTACTGGTGGAACCGGAAGCACAGGAGGAACTGGAAGTACTGGTGGAACCGGAAGCACAGGAGGAACTGGAAGTACAGGTGGAACCGGAAGCACAGGAGGAACTGGAAGTACAGGTGGAACTGGAAGTACTGGTGGTACTGGAAGCACAGGTGGAACCGGAAGTACGGGTGGAACTGGAAGTACGGGTGGAACTGGAAGTACAGGAAGTACTGGAAGCACAGGTGGAACCGGAAGTACAGGTGGTACTGGAAGTACTGGAGGAACCGGAAGCACGGGTGGAACTGGAAGTACAGGAGGAACAGG
>Ga0209475_10001630_pt1 | contig 27034 bp, 21 predicted proteins | sample tdDd471_FD_187128 | JGI IMG/M metagenome (GOLD analysis project Ga0209475, IMG submission 187128) | Marine sediment microbial communities from the Atlantic coast under amendment with organic carbon and nitrate - tdDd47.1 (SPAdes)... | ecosystem: Environmental > Aquatic > Marine > Coastal >... | reverse complement strand
ATATTTTTCCAACATTAGACTTTGGTAATTCGTCTTTAAATTCAACGACTTTTGGTACTTTATAACCTGTGAGATTGTGTTTACAAAATTCAATAATCTCTGCTTCTGTGAGTGAATCATCTTTTTTTACCACAAAAATTTTCACTTTCTCACCACTGGTTTTTGACGGTATGCCTATTGCTGCCACCTCGAGGACTTTTTCATGCGAAGCAATCACATCTTCAATTTCATTGGGATAAACATTAAAGCCCGACACCAGGATCATGTCCTTTTTACGATCAACGATTTTGCAAAACCCCTTGGCGTCCATCACCGCAATATCACCGGTCGCAAACCAGCCATTTTCGTCTAAAACTTTGGCGGTTTCGTCCGGACGATCAAGGTACCCCCGCATGACCTGCGGCCCTTTAACACATAACTCCCCCGCTTCACCTATCGGTAAATCATTCCCCTCATCATCGCGAATGGCGACCAGAGTACTACTAATTGGCAACCCAATGGTGCCATTGTATTCTTTCAGGTCAAGCGGGTTCATGCACACAGCGGGAGAAGTTTCGGTCAAACCATAAGCTTCCAGCAACGGTTTTCCGGTCACTTGCTGCCACTCTTTTGCGACGGCTTCTTGAACCGCCATACCGCCCCCGAGGGTAAGATGCAATTTACCAAAATCCAGATCCGCAAATCCAGGCGTATTGAGAAGTCCGTTGAATAAAGTATTTACACCAGTGATGGCCGTAAACTTGTGTTTCGATAATTCTTTAACAAAACCGGGCATATCACGCGGATTGGTGATGAGTACGTTGAGACCACCGGCTTTGGTAAATACCATGCAGTTCGCCGTTAATGAGAAGATATGATAAAGCGGCAAGGCCGTAATAATTACTTCTTCCCCTTCGTTAAGCAGATTGGTTAACCATCCTGCGGCTTGCATAATATTTGCGACCATATTGCGATGGGTCAATACCGCCCCTTTCGCTACTCCCGTCGTGCCACCGGTATATTGCAAAAACGCAATATCGTTTTGAGTGAGCTCTACTCTATCCAGGCTTAACTGAGCACCTTCTCGCATTACCTGCTTAAAAGGAATGGCGCCAGGCAAATGATATGCCGGCACCATTTTCTTGACATACTTTACGACAAAACTCACCAGCCAGGACTTTAGCCCGCTAAGGCCATCTCCAAGCTGGGTCACAATAACATGTTTGACAGGCGTTTCTTTGATGATTTCTTCGAGAGTATGAGCAAAGTTTGCCACGATTAAGATGGCATCAGCATTGGCATCTGTGAGCTGATGTTTGAGTTCACGCGCGGTATACAGCGGATTAACATTGATAATCGTCAGTCCGGCCTTCATTGCGCCAAATACGGCTATCGGATATTGCAATAAATTGGGCATCATGACGGCGAGACGGTCGCCATGCTGCAAGCCGAGTTTTTTTTGCAGATAAGCGGCAAACTCTTCCGCTTTTTGGTTGAGTTCTTTATAAGTGAGCGTCGTCCCCATGTTATGAAACGCGGGTCTGTCACTAAAACGGCTAACGCTTTCTTCAAATATTTCGATGACAGACTGGTAAGCATCAGCATCGATGTTTTCTGGCGTGCCCTCTGGATACGACTTTAACCAGATTTTTTCCATTATTGTTCTCCCAACAAAACCGAACCATTAGCCCACCCAGTTTTAAGGCTGATTCAGCTTTTTATCGTTATAATTAGAAATGGTTTAATTGCGACTAAAATATACTAGTCCGATGAGTTTGGCAAAGCGGATTTCGGATATTTAGCGAGAAAATTCACCCAACTGGACAAAAAATAATCTTGCTAGCAAAAAAATGCCGCAATTTGTTCACCACAGCTTTGTGGTTGCTCCAGATGAACATGATGTCCGCCCGAAACCAGGCGAGTGGTCAAATGGCTAAAATGTTGTTTTCGTTGCTGGACGGTATCATTACCTTTTAATAGCCCCTCTGTTCCTTCAATTAATAGGGTCGGCGCAGCAATATGCTTTAACACCGCCGTTAACTGAATTTCTGATAAGCGACTCGGGGATGTGGTTCTCATACGAGAATCAGCGCGCCATGTATACCCGCCTTCAACTTTTTCCAATCCTCTCTCAACAATAGGTTTTATAGGCTCTCGTTCAATCTGAGAGGCGATGGCTCTGGCCGCCAACGCTTCATTAAAGGAAGCATAAACCGGCTTTTGTTTATTCGCGAGCGACGCCCTTTGATTAACGGCGTTTTTTAGCAATTCGGTCGCTTGTTCTGGTTCTGCCGTTAACGGTCCGAGGGATTCGATCAGACATAGCTTATTAACACGCGCTTGCTGAGATGCCGAATAAAGGCTAGATACAGCCCCCCCCATTGAGTGGCCCAACAAATTAATGGATTCCTGACCGTAGTGACGAGCTAAATCATCGATTAAATACAGACCGTCTAAAAAATGATAGGCACATCCCGGTGCGATGTGGGCAGAATGTCCGTGGCCGGGAAAATCAATTGCAACTAGACGTATGTCCGGCATATGGCCTACAAGGCATTCAAAAGTTGCGAGATTATCGAGCCAACCATGGAGCGCAAATACTAAAATGGAACCTCCAGGGTTCCATTCAACGACAGCGCAGTCACACCCCGCCAGTTTTATCTGAGATTCAATCATCTTGCTAAATTAACCAAAATTATTCATGAACTAATCGTGAGGCACTTCTTTGACTTTTTTGATGGCTTTTAACACCTGTCTTTTGGCATATTTTTTTAGATCTTTGACTTCTTCTTTTAATTGCTCTCCGGGGTCGCGTTTTTCGAGATAGTTACACACGTACTTGGCCGGCATATTATTCAATGCGATAGCTGCAATATCCTGAATAGAAACATCAGAGGTCGGTACATCGGTTTCGTCATCTTCGATTAATAAATGGATCTGCTCGAATACGATTTCTTCAGCAAGGTTTTCCAGGTCATCGTTGTAATACATATCTTTATACATTGTTATTACCTATTTAACATTGTCGTTTCTATTCAAATTCGTTTTGTCTTTGCGCGCTTTCAACGCTAATAACTGCTTTCAAGGCTCGTCACTGCTGTCAATACGCAAGATTCGTTTAACCAAGCCACACCCACAAACTTAATCTAAGTTTATAACAAAATTCACGATTTAGCGCGGCAATCAGTTAAAATACGCCGCAATTCAGTCAATCGAAAATCAATCTATGACGCAGGAATATCAGGTAATCATTATTGGTGCTGGCGCCGCGGGCTTAATGTGCGCGGCAAAAGCCGCGTCTCGTGGTAAAAAAGTCCTGGTGCTGGACCACGCAAACAAAATGGCTAAAAAAGTGCTGATGTCTGGCGGAGGTCGCTGCAACTTCACCAACATGTACGTGGAGCCAGACAACTTTTTATCTCAGAATCCTCATTTTTGTAAATCCGCATTAAGCCGGTATACCCAGTGGGACTTTATTGCACTGGTGGAAAAATACCAGATCGATTACTTTGAAAAAAGCCTTGGTCAATTGTTCTGTAAAAACTCTTCTAAAGATATTCGCGATCTCTTGCTGCAAGAGTGCCAATTCTATGGTGCGAAAATTCAGTTAAAATGCTCGGTCGATACCATTAAAGTTGATGAGAATAATCACTTTCACTTAACGACGACTCACGGCGAATATCGCGCTGAATCTCTCGTGATCGCAACCGGTGGGTTGTCAATTCCCACCATGGGCGCCACAGGCTTTGGCTATCAGATCGCAGAACAATTTGGCCATCAGATCCTCGAAACTCGTGCCGGCCTCACGCCACTCACCTTCGATAGTAAATTGTTGCAGTCGTTTCAAGCGCTTGCCGGAAACTCACTCGAGGTCGAAGTCAGTTGCAATAATGTGAGCTTTAAGGAGGCCATGTTGTTTACTCACAAAGGGCTCAGTGGTCCTGCAATATTGCAGATATCCAATTACTGGCATCCAGGTGACCCGCTCATCATCAATCTATTACCCGGTCAAGATGTTAATGCCTGGATTGAAAAGGGTAAAAATGAACGGCCTGAAATTCAGCTCAAAACCTTTATCGCCAGTCAGTTCAGTCACGCTGTTTCAGCTTTTTTTAGTGAACAATTGGAAATGGACTGTAAGCTCAAACAGCTTGACCACAAAGATCTCGCCAAATTAGCCGCGTTTTTTACCGGCTGGACCATCTACCCCAGTGGCGTAGAAGGATATCGAGTGGCAGAAGTCACGCTCGGCGGGGTTGATACCCGCGAAATATCGTCAAAAACGTTTGAATCTTCACGCCAAAAAGGCCTGTATTTCATCGGGGAAGTACTTGATGTGACTGGACACCTGGGGGGATACAACTTTCAGTGGGCATGGGCATCAGGCTATGCCGCTGGAGAGGCTGTGTGACGCGGCGCTCCCAGACAAGATCGCCGCGTTGCGATTAGCGTTATTCTTGAATTTCTTCCATCAACTCAGGCTGATTAGTCATTTTTGCCAAAAGCGCGGCAATTTTATTGCGCATATCTCGACGGTCGACAATCATATCAATCGCTCCGTGATCAAGGAGAAATTCACTACGCTGGAATCCTTCAGGTAGCGTTTCACGTACGGTTTGCTCGATGACTCGTGGTCCAGCAAAACCGATAAGCGCGTTAGGCTCACCAATATTGACATCACCCAGCATGGCTAGACTTGCCGATACGCCGCCCATAGTCGGGTCGGTTAAAATGGAAATAAAAGGTAAACCTTTTTCTGACATTCTCGCCAATGCGGCACTGGTTTTGGCCATCTGGAAAAGCGAAATAAGCGCTTCCTGCATGCGCGCGCCACCACTGGTTGAAAAACAGACCAACGGCAGTCCTTCTTTTATGCAAACTGATGCCGCCCTGACAAATTTTTCACCTACGACCGACGCCATTGAGCCGGCCATAAAATTAAATTCGAATGAGCAGGCAACGACCGGCATCGATTTGAGATTGCCTTTGAGCACGACGAGCGCATCTTTTTCACCCGACACTTTTTGTGCGCCACTAATGCGGTCTTTGTAACGCTTAGAATCCTTAAACTTGAGTTGGTCAACGGGAGATAAGTCCGCACCTATTTCAGTCAACTGGCCTTCATCCAGAAAGCTCTCTAACCGCGCTCGCGCGCCAATTCGCATATGAAAAGAGCATTTAGGACAAACTTCCAGGTTACGCTCCAATTCGGCTTTATAAATAACCGAATCACAATTTTTACATTTTGCCCACACGCCTTCTGGTACTGACTTACGACGATCAGCAACCGATGTTGTTCTTTTTGGAAGAATGCGTTCAAACCAGCTCATAATGTGTACTTTCCAAGTCTAATTTCTGGCGGCTATTCTACCACCGATTAAATAAAGGTTAAGATTAAATATTCTAAAAACTGGTCTTATCAGTCTCACGAAATGACCCTTCTGCTGAAGTAATTTCATCCGGAAATACCAGCGGTCCAATACTCACTAAAGGTATTTGATAGGTTTCGGGATAACTGACCTGAACCAGATACAGCCCATCAGGCTTCGCTGTCATAGGCGCTTTTGTCCGATCCTGATGACTGAGAACACTGGCGACATAATCTGCCCTTTGTTTACCACGACCAACCTCAATCAGGCAACCGACAATATTTCGAACCATATGATGTAAAAACGCATTTGCCTTAATATCGATAATCACATAGTCATGCCAGCGTGATACCTGAACAAATTCAACGAATCGAAACGGCGTTGGTGATTGGCAAGAAGACGCTTGAAAAGATGCAAAATTCTGCTCCCCTAACAAAGCCTGAGCGCTCTCATGCATTTTTTCCGCGTCCAGTGTTTGTCGATACCAGGTCACTTTTCCGGCCAGTGTGGCAGCACGATGTCGGCTATTCTGGATAACATAGCGATATCTCCTGGCAAACGCTGAATGCCTTGCATGAAAGTCATCTGGCATTTCTTTCGCCCAGCGAATACAGATATCGTCGGGCAATAACGTATTGGCGCCCAGCTCCCAAGCCTTGAGTGGTCTTTCGTTTGTTAGAGAAAAATTAACCACCTGCCCTGTCGCGTGGACACCTGTGTCAGTTCGGCCGGCGCAAAAAACGCTGACTGGCTGATCGGCAATCTGCGACAAGACCAGTTCTAACTCAGCCTGCACTGAGGGAGAATGGCTTTGCCTTTGCCAGCCACAATAATTCGTACCTGAATATTCAATACCTAGTGCAATATTCATTAAAGTGCCTGTGGATCTTTCATTAAAAAAAGGCGGTTAAACCGCCTTTTTGTTGTTGATTGGCTCAAAAAGTTTTAATCAGCTTTTTGAATTAGCGCTTGCGCTTCTTCTTTCTGCTCATCAGTACCTTCAGCAATAACTTCCGATAGAATCTCTTTTGCGCCGTCAGCGTCGCCCATATCGATATAAGCTCGTGCTAAATCAAGTTTGGTCGCAATCTCGTCGCTTCCGTCATCTACTTCTTCGCTATCGAATTCGGAGTCTTCTTCGTCAAAATCAAACTCTTCTTCGTCAAGGTCCAGGGCAATATCATCGGAATCATCAAGATCAATTGATTCTTCTTCATCGTCCAGATCCAGGTCAATTTCGTCTTCTTCATCATCCAGAGAGAAGTTTTCCTCGTCTATAGAATCAAAAGTTTCTGTTACTGCTTCAGACGAAGGTCGATCTTCTATTTCATCTTCATCCAGACCTAAATCCATGTCGATATCAAACTCTTCCTCAGCAGAATCTTCGCTATCGAGGTTAAAGTCATCGTCGTCACCTAGATCCATTTCATCGTCAAGCCCCAGGTCCGCTTCAGCGACCTCAGTTGTCGAATCATCATCATCCAGGCCAAATTCATCTTCGCCAAAAATATCTTCCGTAGACGGTAGGTCGAATTCATCTTCACCTTTATCGTCGCCTTCGGAGTCACCGCTCCAGGCCTGCTCTCTTAATGAGGAGATTTGTTCTTGCCACTCTTCTGCGTCAACGGCTTGTGATACTTCTTGTGCCAGCGATTCAAATTTTTCGCGGTCATCATTTTCCGCATAACACTCCATCAACTTGACTTTAAGATCGGAACGAATCGGATTTTCATCAATCGCTTCTAACAATAAACTTTCAGCTTGCTCGTACTTGCCATAAGCAATGTAAATGTCGGCTTCACCAAGTGGGTCAAAGTTTTCCTCGTCCGATTCACTCCCTTCTTGCCCTTCATCCATGTCAAGTTCAACCAACATATCGTCGCCCACATCAGGGAGTTCAAACGACTCGGTCGAATCAATGGTTCCAGCCCCGGCGGTTGCCACCAGGTCATCTTGAAAGTCTTCCTCTTCCATGCGTTTGCGCATTCTCCAGAAGACAGCCACAACAATTAGTAAAATTGCCGCGCCAGCTCCCCAAATCACAGCGCTCGAATCAAGCAGCTCTTCAAAAAATCCTTTAGGCTTTGGCGGAATATATACTTGTGGCGTTGCGTTGGCTGGCGTAGTGCTCACGCTAGATTGTTCGGTCGCATCAGAAGTATTTGTTAGGTCGGAATCTGACTGAATCTCTGAACCGGTATCAGCCAGAGAATCTGTCTCGGTTAGAGAACTATCAGTGCTCAACTCGTCGGTCGAATCCGACGCATCTGTCAATCCTTGGTCACTGATGTCAGACAGGCTATCGTCTGCGCTGGATTCATCGGTAGTCGCGGCAAAATCAGACGTTTCATCCGTTTGCTCATCTTGCGACTGAGACAATACCGCTAATTCCGTATCGGCTATTTGCAACCCACCAGAATCTTGTACCGTCTCGAGTTTCTTGAGCGCATCAGCGAGTCGTGCACGCAATTCGTCGTTTTCTGCTTGCAGCGTTGCACTGGTTTCTTGCGAACGAACCAATTGGTTCTGGGTTTGTTCCAGTCTGTTCTGGATGCCAGCACTGGCCGTATTGCCAGTGACTTCATCGCTACCAGGTGTTGCAAGCGTCAAGCGAGCGTCACCGGTCATCTGCCCGCTAGAAGAAACCTGATTATTGTCAACAATGCGGCGTGCACCGCCGGATTGCCATTCACGATTTTGCATCACGACATCTTGCAATGCTGCTCGGTGTGGCACTTGACTGATGGTATTGGCATCAGGGATCTGGAGCACCTTACCGCGTAACAGATTATTGATATTGCCGTTGCTAAACGCATCTGGGTTTGCCCGATAAATCGCGACTAAGGTCTGGTGAACTGTCGCATTACTCGGTCTGACGCTTGTGGCAATACTCCAGAGAGTATCAGATGCAGAAACTGGACCATAAGTTGATCCAGTGTAAGTTGCTTCGCTTGGTTGAGAGGCGGGGGATTGCCGAGGCTCTGGAGGCGAATAGGTTTGTGACGGTTGGGATGTCACTTGTGTTTTTTCGATAGTTGAAGAAGTAGATTCTTCAAAAATTGGTGGATCCAGCAAAAAGGTGTACTCGCGAATTACGCGTTCTTTCGGTGAATTTAACTCAACGAGAAAATTCAAAAATGGTTCTTTAATCGGCTCGCGAGTGGTCAATTTAACGACTAACTCACCATTTACTCTTATCGTTTCAAATCGAATTTGGCTAAGAAAATAAGGTCGCTCTACGCCGACACGTTCAAATACCGCTGCGCTCGCCAGTGAAGCATGCACTTCATGTTCACCGAGATCACCCGAAGACAATAATTTGATATCGGCTTTGAGCGGTTGATTCAGACCTGATTTTAATTCGTACTCACCCAATCCAACTGCAAAGACTGCAGCTGAAAAACAGCCTAGCGAAGAAACCAATAAGAGGATAAGTTTGCGAAACATACGCTGATTCCCTTGTATTTAAAACTTTTATTTCTCTTTTACGGACCTAATTGTACCTGTTCGACTTTAGTGGAAGTTAAGCCAATTTGTAGCGATTCCATAAAGTTACGGCAAAAAGTTAAGATCTTTCTTTATGATATTGCGATAACTATAGCTTATAATTGGATTTTTACCAATAGCAAACCTGTCACAAAATTAACAATTAAACGCGAATTTCAACCGCCACAGACAATTTTATTTGCGTCACGCCACTATTTTAGTCAAATCTGATATAAATTTTTGAGATATCTATCGACTATTTTAATGATGACTAACAAAAATAGGGCCAAACGGCCCTATTTGAAAATCCTGTCGAAAAAAGCGCTAAACCAACTCAGGTCCAACTGTCATCAGAGATTGATAACCACTTTCCACTTTATCGCATAAGTGATTGATGTCAGGAAGAATGTGCTGCGTAAAATAGCTCGCTGCCAGCTTTTTACGGGCGATGAACTCATCACTTTGGGTTGCTTGCAGGTTATTTAACGACTTGAGCCATAACCAGGCATAAACCAATACACCACTGGCGTGCAAATAGTCGACTGCGCCGCCTTGAATTTCATGGGCTCTGGCAGAAAAATTACTTTTAAGCCAGTCACTCGCTGACTGATGACGCGACAAGGCAATCTTTAAGGCGTCGGCTAATTCAACGGCTTCCGGAGTCTCGACTGTTATTTCAAGTTCAGCTTCAATTTCAGCGTAAAGCAGCGCTAGTAATTGATGTTTATCCAGACACACTTTTCGAACCAGTAAATCCTGCGCCTGAATGCCATTAGTGCCCTCATATATCTGCGCGATTTTGGCATCCCTCACTAGCTGCTCCAATCCCCACTCTCGCACATAGCCGTGTCCACCGAGTACCTGAACGCCATGATTACATGCCTCGTAGCCTTTATCGGTAAAATAAGCTTTCGCAATCGGCGTTAACAAGGCCATTAGCCCTGCAGCTTTATTCCTTTCCGCTTCTTCGGGATGGTGATATTGCTTGTCGATCTGTAACCCCATAAATACTGCTAAAGCGCGGCCGGGCTCGGTGTAAGCGCGTTGTTCCATCAGCATACGTCGAACGTCGGCGTGTTCAATAATCATAGCCGGCTGATTGTCAGCATTGCGGCCTTGACGGCGCTCCATCGCATATTGGCGAGCGAGCTGGTACGACGTTTCGGCTAGCCCTACGCCCTGGATACCGATAGACAGGCGTTCCATATTCATCATGGTAAACATTGCGAATAATCCATGATTTTCTTGGCCCACCAGATAGCCTTCGGCTTCGTCAAAATTCATGACGCATGTGGCTGAAGCTTTAATCCCCATTTTGTGTTCAATACTGCCGCAGGAGACACCGTTGGCATCGCCAATTGAACCATCCGCATTGACTTTAAATTTAGGAACGAGGAATAAACTGATCCCTTTTGGTCCTTCTGGCGCACCTGGTAGTTTGGCAAGAACCAGGTGAATAATGTTTTCCGTGAGGTCGTGTTCCCCTCCGGTGATAAAAATCTTGGTGCCGGTCACTTTGTAAGTACCATCACCGCAATCGGTCGCCTTGGTTTTAATGATACCCAGATCAGAACCGGCATGCGGTTCAGTCAGCCCCATAGCACCTGACCAACGCCCTTCGAGCATCGGTGGTAAATAGGTCTGCTTCAGTTGCTCGCTGGCATGAGCTTTAATGGCCTGGTAAGCGCCATTTGTCAGACTAGAATACAGGCAAAACGATGTATTGGTGGAATAGATCATCTCCTCGACCAAGACATGCAGACCTTTAGGCAAGCCTTGACCACCAAAATCAGGATCACCAGATGTGCTTTGCCAACCACTCTGGCAAAATTCTTCATAAGCCGCTTTAAACCCTTTTGGGGTGGTCACCTTGCCATTATCGAAATGGCACCCTTGTTCATCGCCATCACGATTGAGCGGAAAAAGTACGTTTTCACAAAATTTACCCGCTTCTTCCAAAATAGCGCTGTAGAGTTCTGAGTCAAAATCGGCAAACGCTTCAATACCAGAAAGGGATTGTTCAACTTTAAACACGTGATTCATCAGAAAATTCATATCTTCTAGTGGCGCTTTGTAACTCATAACTTAAGGTATTCCTCGATCAATAATTGAAGTAATGACGTTAGCGATGCATTTGCAAATAATAAACCCCACTTTAAAGTGGGGTTTATTTCCGTCAGTACCTGAAAACTGGCGTATGCATCGGATACAGATGTCAATTCTAACACAATTTTTAAACAACTGTTTTAATTCTACACGATCTGAGTCAAGAAATGCCATTAAAAAACCCCGCATGAGGCGGGGTTTATTAGGCGTTATTTAGCCAAAAGGCGACTTTAATCCGCCTGATTCTTACGGAAATGCTCCCAGTAATCCGATACTGTTTGTTTCATGTCTTTATGCAGCAACAAAATGCCTATCAAGTTGGGTATAGTCATAAGCGCCACTGTGACCAGCGCGACGTCCCAAATGATTTGCGAATCAATGATGGAAGCCATAAAAAACGCACTCACATAAACCACGCGATAAGGTAGCACCGACCTTTCCCCTAACAGGTAAATCATGGCGCGATCACCATAATATGACCAGGCTATCGCGGTACTAAAAGCAAACAATAACAATCCAATGGAAACGATATATTGGCCAAAGTCACCAAATAATCCGCGCTTGAATGCTTCAGAAGTTAATTTGACAGAATGCACTAACGACTTACCGGCTACCACAATACCTTCATTTTCGATACTACCGTTTTCGATCACGAGCGTCCCAGAGAATGGTTTATCTTCATAGCTATAAACAACATCCTCAGCGATCGAACGAGCTGCAATTAAGGTGAAACCCTGTGAAATAGCTTTACCATCTTTGACAGTGATTTCTCCGCTGAACTCGGTTACGGCGTCTGCATCAATATTATTTAAGTGCCTGAATAATTTGTTCACATCTTCGTCATTTGATTCGGTATAAACCCCCTGAATGAAGTTCATATCGGTCGAATCAAAAGTATTTTGATGCTTTTCTGTCCACACACCTGAAGAAAGAATCACTAGTCCTGTAATGGTACAAATAACAATGGTATCAATAAATGGTTCTAGCAATGAGACCATGCCTTCTGAAGCAGGCTCTTTTCCTCTTGCACTGGCGTGAGCGATGGCCGCAGATCCTTGACCCGCTTCGTTGGAAAACAGTCCTCGTCCAACTCCACGTTGCATTGCGTACGCAAAACTTGCGCCCAGGAATCCACCCACGGCTGCCGCGCCGGAGAAAGCTTGTTCAAAAATAGACAGGAAAGACGGGCCGATATTTTCCAGATTGGCAAAAATAACCGCGAGCGCGCCAACGATATAAATGGCCGCCATGGTTGGGACAATTTTTTCAGCCACATGAGCAATTCTTTTAATGCCGCCGATAATCACCAGAGCCAGAATAACGGCCAGAACACCACCAGTTATCCATTTTTCCAAACCGAAAGATTCGTTCAGTCCCACTGCAATATTATTAATTTGCGGCATATTGCCGCTCCCCATCGAACTAACTACAGTGGCAATCGCAAATAAAACGGCCAGCCACTTCATGTTAAGTTTCTTTTCCATAAAGTACATGGGGCCACCGGCCATGGTGCCATCTGCAGTCTGTTCTCGATATTTATGCGATAAAGTCACTTCAACAAATTTAGTCGTCATTCCGAAAAAAGCGGTTACCCACATCCAAAAAATCGCCGCAGGTCCGCCAAAATAAATCGCTAAAGCAACACCGCCGATATTGCCGGTTCCAACAGTACCCGATAACGCGGTAGACAAGGCTTGGAAGTGACTGGTATCACCAGGTGCGTCGTCTTTGGTGTATTTACCCCGCAGGATTCGAGTCGCCTGACCGAAATACCGAATCTGAGGAAAGCCAAGGTAAATCGTAAAAAAGACACCCGTTCCAATTAACAGGTAGGGAAAATAAACGGCACTTCCAAGATAGGAATCAAGAAAGAGAATAAATTCAGATAGTGCTTCCAAAAGACTGCCCCTTAAATTTAGATATTATTGATAATTATTCAGGGCATTATAAACGAAGTATAAGAAAAATAGCTATTGCGCGTCTGAATAGCGAGATTGAATCAACCAATCAAGGCTTTGCGCGCATTCGCATCCCTTTTTCCACAGACAGAAATATTTCCGTCGCGTCAATATTCAACGGAAATAGACAGCCAGAAATTTGTGCCCCGGCAATGCTTGCCCCGTGCAAGTTAGCTTGACTAAAATCCACTCCACGTAAATCTGCGGCGCGGAAATAGCATCCACTCAAATTCAGCCCTGCCGCGTTTAATCCGCGCAAATCCAAACCGCGGAAGTCACAGTCATGAAAATCAATTGATGGTTGGTCTGCGCGTTGTTGATTGAATTCCTTCACCTTTTCGTCGCGCAGAAGTTGGTACAAGGGATCTTCGGGAAATCGAAGTGCCATAAGAAAATCCTCTAATTAACGATAGAATTAACTTGAGTATAGACAGGTGGCTTAAAGATTGTCCAATTCGTGCATATAAAAACCTGAGTTAGATCAATATATTATGCGATCTTCTCAGGAATTTTCTCTGTCGTGGCCTTTATCTAATTGCCGACGAGCGCAAGTAAAACCCCCGCCGCCACCGCCGATCCAATTACCCCAGCGACATTAGGGCCCATCGCATGCATCAATAAAAAGTTGTGGGGATTAGCTTCTAATCCTACTTTGTTGACGACACGTGCCGCCATGGGCACCGCTGAAACACCCGCCGCGCCAATCAAGGGGTTAATTTTTCCGCCGGTCAGTCTGGACATTAATTTCGCCATAAGCACACCACTGGCGGTACCAATAGCGAAAGCCACCATCCCCAGAAGTAATATGCCTATGGTTTCCCAATTGAGAAATTTATCTGCCGATAGCTTCGAGCCAACACCGAGCCCGAGAAAAATTGTCGTTATGTTAATCAGCGAATTTTGCGTGGTTTCAGATAATCGATTAACCACGCCGCTTTCTTTCATCAGATTACCAAAACAGAACATGCCGATTAAGGGTGCTGCCGAAGGTAACAACAATACGCATAGCGCTAAAACGACCAGAGGAAATATGATTTTTTCTCGTTGTGAAACAGGACGCAGTTGGGTCATTTCAATTTTTCGTTCAGCTTCGCTTGTCAGCAGTCGCATAATGGGTGGCTGAATAATCGGCACCAGCGCCATATAAGAATATGCCGCGACCGCGATGGCCCCAAGTAGATCTGGCGCCAGTCGTCCCGCCAGAAAAATCGCCGTTGGGCCGTCTGCGCCGCCGATAATCGCGATGGCCGAAGCGTCCTGAATACTCCAATTGATTCCCGGTAAGGCATTGAGCGCTAATGCGCCGATCAAAGTCGCAAATATGCCAAACTGCGCTGCAGCACCGAGAAAAAGCGTTTTGGGATTGGCGATTAGCGCGCCAAAGTCGGTCATTGCACCGACGCCCATAAAGATTATGAGCGGAAAAACACCGGTATCTATCCCGACCTGGTACACATAATAAAGCAGCCCACCTGGTTCGGCGATTCCCGCCACGGGAATATTACTCAAAATACACCCAAATCCGATTGGTAATAGCAGTAGCGGCTCAAATTCTTTGGCGATGGCCAGATAAATTAATAGCAAGCCGACCAACACCATCGCCATTTGAGCAAAATTAAAGTTTGCGATTCCTGTGCTTTGCCAAAGCTCTAATAACCCTTGCGCCATGTTTGCTCTCTAAATTCTAATTTAAGCCAATCCGACTAATTGATCGCCAAGGGCTACTGCGTCACCTTCTTTAATCAACACCTGAGATACTGTGCCCGCTTGCGATGCCCTGACTTCGGTCTCCATTTTCATCGCTTCCAGGATAACGACCACATCGCCTTCGCCCACTTTATCACCGGGATTTACCAGAATTTTGAATATATTACCGGCAAGAGGCGCATCGATAGTCGCTGAGGTGTCTTCCGGTTTAGGCGTTGACTGAGTGACAGGCTTCATTGGTTGCGGTGAGACTTTTGAAATAGCGCCGCTCGGTGCCACCGTAACCGAATACTTTTTGCCGTTTACGACTACGTCATAATCTTCCGGGCCAGCTCTTTCTGCGTCACTTTTTGCCTGTGTGGCCTGGCTGTCATTCGCCTGAGGTTGTGGCTCAAAAGCCGAAGGATTGCCTCTATTTTTCAGAAACTTAATCCCAATTTGTGGAAACAAGGCGTATGTCAGGACATCGTCTATTTTGGCTTCAGCCAATAAAATCGACTCGCGGTGCGCAACTTCTTCCAAATCTCGCGTTAATTTCTCCAGTTCGGGTTGCAGCAGGTCTGCCGGCCGACAGGTAATTGGCGACTTCCCTGCTAAAACGCGCTGTTGTAACTCCGCATTAACGGGCGCTGCAGTTGCCCCATACTCACCCTTTAGCACGCCTGCGGTTTCCTTACTGATACTTTTATAACGCTCACCAGTAAGTACATTGAGCACCGCCTGAGTGCCCACAATTTGTGACGTCGGGGTGACCAGCGGAATATAACCGAGATCCTGACGAACTCTCGGAATTTCCTTGAGTACCTCATCGAGCTTGTCTCCGGCGCCTTGTTCCTTCAGTTGGTTTTCCATATTGGTTAACATACCGCCAGGGACTTGCGACACTAAAATTCGAGAATCAACCCCTTTCAAGCTCCCTTCCCACTTAGCGTACTTTTTTCTGACTTGGCGGAAATAGGCAGAGATTTCTTCCAACAACTCAAGCTTCAGGCCAGTATCGCGCGCTTGTCCTTCAAAAATTGAGACGACTGATTCAGTCGCTGAATGACCATAAGTCATACTCATACTGGAGATACTGGTATCAACAGTATCAATTCCCGATTCAACAGCTTTGGTGATGGTGGTTGTGCTAAGTCCCGTTGTTGCGTGTGCGTGCAGCGCGATTGGAACCTCAATTGTTTCTTTGAGCCGACTTACCAGTTCTTCAGCGACATATGGCTTTAACAATCCTGCCATATCTTTAATACAAATAGAGTTTGCCCCCATATCTTGCAGCCGCTTCGCCATATCTAACCACATCTCAATCGTATGCACAGGGCTAACGGTATAAGACATAGTGCCTTGAGCGTGTTTTCCGGTTTTTAAAGTGGCTTTGATTGCCGTTTCCAGATTTCGCATATCATTCATGGCGTCGAAAATACGAAACACATCCATTCCGTTCGCGGCCGCGCGATCCACAAACGCTTCAACCACATCGTCGGCATAATGGCGATACCCCAAAATATTTTGCGCTCGGAACAGCATTTGATGCTGGGTATTAGGCATAGCCGCTTTTAGCCGTCGAAGTCTCTCCCAGGGATCTTCGCCAAGATATCGTATACAAGCGTCAAACGTTGCCCCGCCCCAGGTTTCAATGGACCAGTAGCCTACTTTATCCAACTTTTCAGCAATGGGCAGCATATCGTCGATACGCATGCGTGTTGCAAACAAGGATTGATGGCCGTCCCGTAGAACAAGTTCAGTAATGCCGAGTTTGTTGGTCATTTTTATTCCTTAGTAATTTGCGACTTTGTGAACTTGCTGCGATAGGCATGAACGGCAGCTGTGATGGCAACAATTTCATCTTGTTGGGTCGCTGGCACAAGTGACACTGCAGGTTGAGATTTTTCTGTTCCGATAACACGTTGAAGCATGCTGGTAAAAAACACCAGAATCGACAAGAAAACAAATACCGTCCCCATGCCAATCAACATGAGTAAAGCGCCGTCAGAAACCAGATTAGATTCAGTCATTTGCGAGTGTATTGCGGTTTTAATTTCGAATTCGAAATTAGGTTAATTGATATGTTCTTTAGTCAAGCAGACACATTATGGTCTGTCAACAAAGTGGCGAAAGAAACTTAGCGTCTTTGTCGCTAACTTGATCGACAGCAATAAAAAGGCCCGCGTAACGCAGGCCTGGTTTCAATTCGAATTTAATCGCTAAGCGAGTCTAAGACGACCTAGGCTGACAAATAGCAACATGACCGGTAACAGAAAGAAGATTGTACCCGCAGCGACAAACTCTTCATCTTCTACCACGGGTTGTTCACCGGTCGGGTCGGTTCCACCATCGCCACCGTCGCCGCCGTCACCACCGTCTCCGCCGTCGCCACCGTCTCCGCCGTCGCCACCATCATCTCCATCGTTATCATTGATGATCACAGTCACTGAAGTCGGACTACCTAAAAGCGCGCCATTGGCAGGATTGGTAAGCCTTAGGGTAAATGCCTCGTCGTTTTCAATTTCTTGGTCCTCGAGCAAACTAATGGTGAAAACTGCATTGCGAACGCCTTCATCGAATTGGAGTGTTTCGCTAACAGCGACAAAGTCCATACCCGCCGTTGCAGAACCGTCGGCGCTTGAGACTTCAACGGTTACCATTCCAGCTGCGCCAAACGAACGCAGAATGGTGACGTCGAGCGTACCGGCACCTTCATCGACACTGTAATTTACCGCACTAAAGAAAAAGGTACCGGGTTGATTATCGAATTCATTATCTTGAATATTGACTTTGGTTTGTGCTTGCGAGCCCAGAACGGCGCCATTAACGACGTTACTCAAGGTCACAGAAAAAACTTCCGTTCCTTCAAATACATCATCGTCTGCCAGTGTTACGGTAATGGTTTTACTTGTGTCTCCATCGGCAAAGCTTAAGGTTCCTGCATCAGCTATATAATCTTCTGGTGAAGTCGCAGTATCTGAGCCGACTGTTGCAACCGTATAATCAACGGTAATTGCACCTTGTGTACCCAGCTGACGGTTTACGGTCAAAGTGACATCAGCATCCGTCTCCTGGACGAGTACCGAATCCGTTTCCATTTCAATTAAACCAAACTGAGCCGCAGGTCCTATCGACACAATCCAGTCACTAATTGTATTTCTATCGGCCAGCGGGATCAGGTTTCCATTGGGCGGCATGACACCACCGCAATCGGGGTTGGCCTGGGTGATTTTCTGATAGAGCACTGAATTGGCGGGATCACCTGGAACAACGAGTTTTTCGTTGCCATTACAATTAGCGTCCACATCGACAAGTTCAGCTTCTGAAGTCGCGGCGTCCGCTAGCGACAACCCGCCACTTGGATTGCCGCCAGAATGACAAGCCAGACAGCCGTTGTTGACAAAAACAGCTTGTACTTCAGGTGGGACATCGGCTAAAACAAAGCTTGAACTTGCTAGAACCCAGGCTACTGAACAGCACGCCAATGTATTTTTTAAACCGTTTACAAACTGCATATCATTGCTCCAACTTTCGTTTAATATGCTGATACTTCTTGATACTTCTGCTTAGCTCCCAGGGGATTTTTCCACTGAAAGAAGGTATCCAAAGAATAACATTACCACAATCTAATTATATTATTGGTTTACAGGAAAAAAAGTGTGAACTGGTGCAAAACAGTTGGATAAAGGGCTAATTATCTCGACCGAGCGGGATCAAAAAAGCCGGGCTAGCCCGGCTTTATCATCAGACCTGGGTCAGATTATAGCTTATCTGCTTCTTCAGACAGATATTTAGCAACCCCTTCCGGAGATGCTTGCATACCTTTGTCACCTTCTTTCCAACCAGCCGGGCAAACTTCACCATGCTCTTGATGGAAAGCTAATGCGTCAATCATACGTAACATTTCGTCGACATTTCGACCGAGAGGCAAATCATTAACAACCTGATGACGAACCTGACCGTCTTCGTCGATTAAGAATGAACCACGGAAAGCTACACCAGCTTCTGGATGCTCAACATCATATGCTTGGCAAATCTCATGCTTTACGTCGGCAACCAAAGTATATCCAACCTGGCCTATACCACCATCATTAATGTCGGTATTTCTCCAGGCGTTATGCGAAAAGTGTGAATCGATAGAAACACCAATTACTTCAACACCGCGCTTTTTGAACTCTTCCAGACGATGATCAAAAGCGATCAGTTCAGAAGGACAAACGAATGTGAAGTCGAGCGGGTAAAAGAAAAGCACTGCTTTCTTACCTTTAGTCGCTTCTTTAAAATTGAATTCGTTGACGATTTCGCCGTTACCTAATACCGCTGCTGCTGTAAAATCTGGCGCTTCGCGTCCAACTAATACTCCCATTACATTCTCCTGTTTAGATTTTTGATTTAATGAAATAGCTAATGTTATTTTAAATTTGTGACTCTGGCTTCACTCAGTTGACCATAAGTCTCTCCAGTCGCCTACAATACGGGTTAAATCGCCGATAGCCAAATTGAGCGTTTCAATAAAGCATATTGAATATTGCTATTCAACCTGATTTCTCTATAGACAAAATTAAATTCCACTATAGACGACAAGCAAAGACACCGACCAACTAATATATTTTCTCGGCGATCCTTCTGATTGCTACAAATGATTTAAAAAACTCAGCTCAGATTGCGCCGTAATAATTTCTTCAGTCATACTAATATTCAGTTTTTCTAATTCTGTCAGCACCGGCTCATAAATATCTTTGGTGACGGGAATACACACGCCCTTTCGAGTGATTCTGCCCGACAAAATCATATCCGCGGCTATCGCAGCGGGGTAACCAACTGTTTTGGCCATGGCAGAAAAGCCTTGTTTGTCACCTTTTTCTACCATGGTAGAGCGATGAAAAGTCTTATTGCCTTGCTCATCAACCAGAATCATTCGATGCTGCATGACAATCATATCTTGTTCGTCGGCTTCATATTTCAATTTTTCACAGAGCAAATTACAAAATGCCTGAATAGGGTTATCACCTGTGACTGGATCATCTGAAAAACAACCTAACCAGTCAAAATTCGAATTAATATCTGAATCAGATGAAAATTCGCTTTCTAACAAATCTGCCGGTACACCACTTAATTTGCTCGATAGCTCTCGCCAGGTATCTGGTCGCCCTGCGGCAAATGGTTCATGCGATAAAAAGCCATGACTTTTAGCTGCGGCAATCACCGGACCAAAACCTGGATACCGCAAAGTTCCCCGTAATAATGTCTTAACTTCCGGTATGCGATAGTCCGCTTTGTAATTTAAAGAGTTTCGATTGGCGTAACCTTTTAATTCCATATCTTTTGTCAGCGTGACATCACGCATGGAGTTTAGTAATTCATCACCCGGAATTTCTTTCGCTTTACCATCTCTTAAATAATGCGCATCGTTAGATACGGCAGAAAGCACAGCCATTGGCGACCAGGAAAACTTGTAACCGAGCGGATTATTATTTGCCTCGGGCGCGGGTATACCACCACACCATGATACTAAAGCTTCGACTTGAAGGCCTTTTTCGTGGGCTTCGTCAATCACTTGCATCGCGGTCATATGGTCGATTCCCGGGTCTACACCTATTTCGTTCAATATGATAATGCCGGCTTCTTTTGCAGCTGAATCGAGTTTCCACATGTCCTCGTGGGTATAACTTGCTGTAACCAGAGAAATTTTTTGAGCAACACAAATTTTTGCTACCGCTACATGAAACTGAAAGGGAACGAAAGAAATCACCAGGTCGGCTTTTTGAACTAAGCCGGTTAATTCTTCTTCATTGGTGACATCGACCTGTAGAGGGGTTAACCCATCACGCCCCGCCACCAGTTCTTCTGCTTCGTACAGAAATTGAGAACCAACCGTTATTTTGTGATTCTTTCCATGTAAGTATTCAACCAAAGGTCCAGTCACAAAACCGGCCCCGAGCAATAAGATATTAGCCATTACAAAATCTCTAATTTAGTGTCGTCGATGGGTGTTGAGTGGTAGCAAGCTACTCATTTGATTAGGTTTATCGATATTACGTCAATAATTGGCGCAAAAGAATAGCGAGGATTAGAAAAGCTGTAAACTTAAATATTGCCATTTATTCATTCGTCATGACAATTTTACTTCAAGGTCACAAACGAAATAAGCAGCACTAAAACAAAAAACTCCCCGTCAAGTCAGACCTGACGGGGAGTTCAATCTCAATAAGAGGGAAAACTTTATTACAACGCGACGAATTTTTTCAGTAATGAAATCGCGTAATCTGATTCATTATTTCCCATAATGCCTGCTTTAAATCTTGACGATGGCGGTCTGTCGCCAACCCAAACTTTCACCAGCAACTTGTATAGCTCATTGGAATTGGGCAACTCCCCCAAGGTTCTGCCGTTTAATTTAACTCGGGTACCAAAATTCTTATGATAGTCAAATTGCAGAACATCGCCCTTTTTATAGGTGCCGCGGAACATGCGCATGAGACGTCCTAACGCCGTAGATTGTGCCTTTACTGCATCGCGCTCATTGTTAATTCGAATGCCTTCAGCCAGTTTACGGGCAAAACTTCTTGCGGAGACATTGCTTGAAGAAGCTATTCTAAATTCCATTCGGCGAGCAACTTCAACAAACATAAACTCATCTGAGCCATCGTACTGAACGGCTTCTTCGAGATAAAAAGCACCAATATAATAATCATCACTCATTCTTTGAGTGAGCCCCATACCAATCATGAGTGCAGGTTTGTCTATAATTTCGATTTTCTGCACCGCGAGGAGTTTATCTTGTTCAGATTGCTCGGCTGCGAATAAAGAAAAAGGAGAGAATACCAGGACTACAACTAAAAATGTCTTAAAAAGCTTCACGGTCTACCCCACCATTGATGTCAATCTATCACTTAAAATCTTTTCAGCAAGATTCTTATTATTATCTCTAATCGTTTGCTTACGTTGCCAGGTCAAATGGATTACAGATCAACTAATTAGCCAACCTTTAGCTTTCATTAAACCTTTTCATCAGGGTCATCCATAACGCTCACACCAGTTTAAATGGTTGAGATTTCATCCGTAATTAAGCTAGTTACTCTTCTGTTTTAGCGTATGCCAGCCCAATATGTCAAACTTTTATTGAATTTTACACTTTAAATCTAAGTCATTTTCATCGATTTAACAAGATGTTAAGAAATTTAGGGTAATAATTACGACTTTTTTAAACATATTCTATTAATTACAACCGATTAGTATTTGCAAATCGAAAAAAAGTCTGCTTAATTATTGATTAACGATTGAGTTTTTCGTATAAAAACAAACGAAATTGTATTAATGCCCAGAATAAAATAGTAAAGTAGCGTTAATACAAATTATAAATCTATAATTCTGCCTGGCAACTTTCATTATTTAGGGAAATCGAAGAGTAGCCTGGCTAAGTGGTATCTCAGATAATAATATTCTTCAGGGACGACGAAATAAAACTCAGAGATTAATGATTAGCTTGACAAAGTATTACGCTATTTGACGGAGTTTTATTCATGCCTAAGAGTCCCGTAAAAGCCCTCTTTTCGGTCTTTTTATTTACTATCGCGTCGGTTTCATCCTTTTTCACCCTGAATGCGCACGCGGAAATTACTGCCAATCTAGCGGATGGGGATTCGTTAGAGTTAATCGGCATCGGAAAATACCAGGAATTAAGAAACGATATTTATATCGGCGCATTATTTGGACCAGCAGCGGTCACTGACGTCGAGCAACTCAAAAACGATCAGGTTGCTAAGCGAATGTCTCTGCGCTTTGTGTCAGATTACTCCAATCGTAAACTGGCGCGACACTGGAAAGAAAGAATGGCAATGAATAATCCGCGCTCAAAATGGCAGCCGTTAACCCGTGAAATTGTCGGTTTCTCGAAACTTTTCAAGCGTTCATTGGTTGCAGGTGATGAAATTAATATCGACCATGTGCCAGGAGTCGGTACGCAAGTATATTTAAACAGCACTTTATTCCAGACAATTAATAAGCCCGGCTTTGTCGATGTGCTTTTAAACGTATGGTTAGGCAATATTCCCCCAACAAAAGCATTTAAAGCCAGTATTCGAGGCCAAGATAGTGAATCGGTAAAATCCAGTTTTATCGCTGAGTACTCTGGCATTCAGCCGGAAAAAGGCCGGTTTGACGCTGACCTTGCCCCTGTAGTTGTTGCTAAGCCACCAGAACCTAAGAAAGAAACACCTAAAGTGACTAAGGTTGCCAAAAAAGATCCGCCTAAGCAGGCACCTGCGAAGCAACAACCACAGAAAAAAGAACCGGCGAAGAAACAACCCCCTATAAAGCAGGAACCCAAAGCCGAAATAATTGCCAAACCAGCGCCCTCAGAAACGAAAAAGCAGGTCGTCGCTGAAAATAAGCCACTACAAGCGAAACCACAACCAACAAAGGTCGCTAAGATTGAACCGCCGGTAATTGAAGAGGACTTTTTCGATGCAGATTTAATCACAGGTTCATTTACACGTGACTTGATCAACGAAATTAGAAAGCATCAGGAATATCCCAGAAAAGCGTTGATCAATAAAGACGAAGGCGATGTTACTGCCAGAGTAACAATCGCTGCAGATGGTTCATTGGTTGGTTTAGAATTGGTTGAACGGTCTGGTTCACGAATTCTCGATAAAGCAGTATTGCGAATTATCAGAAAGACCGCGCCTTTCCAGGCGATACCTACAGAGCTCAAACAAGAACAGTTTGTGTTTGAAGTACCAATTTCATTCCAGCTCTGATTGTCTGACAATCAGGTTTAACATTAAAAAAGCGCCTCAGGCGCTTTTTTTCAATCAGATCACTGCATGTATGTTATTCGATGCTAATCCAGTCAAATCCGTCATCTTGATGTGCAATTAGGACGTTTACCTGGTCCGCCAATTTAGCTTCTTCGATTGACCGTTGAACACGCTTACTGCAATTATTTTCCTCGCTGAGATGCATCGCTGCTAGATGTTGCAGCTTACGGTGCTCGCCGACCTGCAAAAACTCTTTCGCCTGGTCGTTGCTTAAGTGGCCGAGCGAGCCGCCAACTCGAGCCTTCAAGGACGCTGGATAGCGCCCTTCTCGCAACATTTGTACATCGTGATTAAACTCTAATAACAAGATAGCACAATCCTGGTATTGACCACTGACAAAAGGCGTAATGTGCCCAAGGTCCGTTAAAATCCCTATTTTGTGGTCTCCTGCCTTAAGCGTAAACTGACAGGCTTCGCGTGAGTCATGAGGAACCAGCACGGGATTAACCTGAATGTCACCGATAGCAAAGGGTTCATGACCGTTAAGGATATTGAATGTTTTTAATTTTTCAGCTCGATGGTGAAGGCTGGTACCGTGGGTCATCCAAACGGGCGTCTGAAAACGATTGGCAAAGGTGGGAACACCATTAAAATGGTCGCTATGCTCATGCGTGACGAGAATAGCAGTGATGTCAGATGGCGTTAAGTCGCGTTGCGCTAATCTCGCTTGCAGGGCCTTACATGAAAAGCCACTGTCAATCAGTAGTCGAGTATGACCATACTCAACTACTGTCGCGTTGCCTTTACTTCCCGAACCAAGAGAAGTAACTCTTACACTTTTCACCCGGCTTAACGGTTAACACCGAATAGCTTACTTAAAGTCGGGTAAAGCTTCACCATCATATCCGATTTTAATGGTTCGCCCTGCCCATCTCTAAATACAATGGCCGTTCTTTCGCCCAGCTCTCTTAAAGTGACCTGATACTCTCCCGTTTCGAGTGGCAGTCTTTCTTTTTCTTCTTCAAATAACGATGCAAAAAATCCGGGCTCTTGATTTTCGTAATTAACGAAATAAGTCATCTGGCGACGGTCACGATCGTTCACCTCGAAATCTAGCGCTTTTAACACTTTAGGCAATTTTTCCCAGACATGCTCAAGGCTGGCATCAGTCACCAGTGCTGCGGCGTCTTTTTCGTCTTTTGCTAACTGAACTTTAAAACCTGCTATCAAACTTGCGCGAGACTGTTTGTCTCTTTCAACAGCCAGTGCATCGTAATGGGAAATGACCAAATTAAGCATCTCCGCTGAGTCTTGCCAAAAGCTGGGAACCGGCTTCCAGGCATCGGTATCCTCGTCCAGTTTTTCTGCCGCAATACGTGTCACTTCAACTTGTTTTTCGTTTCTCAATACACCGTCGGATAATTGAACCCGATATTTTGCGCGAAACTCATCAATATCGTCATTGCCGCCCAGTCCTAACCACACACCACGTTCATCGACAGCCATCCAATCAGTCTGAATTATTTGCTTTGACTTATCCTTTACGACAATCGTCGCTTCATGAGTTTCAAACAGATTGATAATCGCATCCCACAGAAACTCTGAGTCCTCAATAATATATACGCTCGGATTGTTCGCCTTTTTGTTGACTCTCACATTATCAAGTACAGCTAAAATCTGAATAGGCGCCGACAGAGCGACGGCATCGCCTACTGGTGCCTGCTTCGCTTTTTCGCCGATTGCTGGAATAGGCGTGTAGTCAACTTTATCTTTTTGAACTAAAGGCTCAGGCACTTTAATGTCGCTGGCTTGCTTGGCTTTCACGTAATCATAACGGGTGTCTTTGATAAGGCCATCTTCGCCATAAAGCCAACTACAGCCGCTCAATAAACTTGCAGAAACCACTAGGGCTAAAGTTTTAATGCGATTCAAATTTCTACTCCAATCACCAACGAATGGCACTTTTTTCAAGTGCTAGTTTAATTTGTTCTTTTGATTGCGATTCCGGACTTGTCAGGGGTAATCTAATGCAATCGCTAATTTTTTTCATCTGCGCCAATGCCCATTTGACCGGGATTGGGTTAGCCTCGATAAACAACACTTCGTTTAGAGGGCTGAGGCGCACAAAAACACTTTGCGCTTTTTCATACTCACCGGCTAACGCTAATTCGCACCAGTGGCTTACTTCCGCCGGTGCAATATTCCCGGTTACGGTAATGACGCCATGGCCGCCAACTTTGATAAAATCCAACGCGGTAGCATCATCGCCACTGAGCAGACTAAATTCAGGGTCTAACCGAGCCACCAGGTCTTTAGCTCTATCAATGTCACCGGTCGCATCTTTAATGCCAACGATATTGGGGTGACGCGCTAACTCAATAACCATGTCGTTACTTAAATCGACACTTGTTCTGCTGGGCACATTATACAAGATTAATGGTGCTTCACAGGCGTTTGCGACAGCCTCAAAATGTTTGACCATCCCTCTTTGAGTCGGTTTGACATAATAGGGGGTGACGCATAAAAATCCATCAATCGCGAGAGAATTTAACCGCCCGACCAGATTAATGCCTTTCGCTGTTGAAGCGCTGCCACACCCAGCGATAATCTGTAACTTGCCTTGAGCCTGCTCTACCGCTATTTCGACAGCATCGACATGTTCATCGACGGAAACCAGCGACGATTCACCAGTTGTCCCCATAATCACCAGCCCGTGAGAACCAGCGGCAATATGCCAGTCAACGAGCGATCTTAATGCTTGACGGTCAATCGCGCCGTTCGCCTTCATCGGAGTGACGAGTGCGACCAGGCTACCTTTAAACAAAACCGATTTTGAATCCATAAATACCTTGAGGCGACGACTCGAAAGATACGGCCCCAGAAACAAAAGAGTGCTATGTTACTTGGAGCACCTATGCAACTCAAGCAAAATGATTCTCAGTTGTCGCCTTTATGACAGGTGAGTCAGGCTTAGGTTCCCAACTCATCCAAATTAACCATAAACTCCGCTCGATTTAAGCCGGAATACCACTATGAAACCGGAAAACCGTGTCTGGGCTATTGATAAGCTCTGCTTCTTTTTCGAGGAATTCGGTGAGCTTTTCATCAATATCGGTTGGCGAATATTGTTTTGCCAGAGCCAGATAATCTTCAAAATGACGGGATTCAGATTTCAGCAGGTAGCGATAGTACTTAGCCAATTCTGGCTCAATGGATTCGAGCCGGGGCACAAGGGATGCGAAACGCTCGCACGAACGCGCTTCGATAATGGCACCAATGATGCAAAAATCAACCAATTTATACGGCTCACTCGCTCGCGCCAGTTTTCGCAGTTCGGCCGCATAACGCGACGGCGATAAAATCGTGTATTCAATCCCTCGCTTTTGAATCTGTTCATAAACCTGTTCAAAATGCAGCACTTCTTCTCGCGCCAACTGCGCCATCTTAACTTGTAATTCGCTGCGCTGTGAATATTTAAACATTAAACTCAGCGCCGTAGAGGCAGCTTTTTTTTCACATTTTGCATGATCGACCAGCAGCAAACCGATATGGGTCTGCGCATAATCTAACCATGCGTCAGGTGTTGCACACTTTAAAAATTGATAAATATGAGAAATGTCAGTCATGCCGGTTAAAACGCTCTGTTTGAAGAGCCGCGATTATAGGGGATCTAACCGATGATTTC
>Ga0209475_10001629_pt1 | contig 27038 bp, 23 predicted proteins | sample tdDd471_FD_187128 | JGI IMG/M metagenome (GOLD analysis project Ga0209475, IMG submission 187128) | Marine sediment microbial communities from the Atlantic coast under amendment with organic carbon and nitrate - tdDd47.1 (SPAdes)... | ecosystem: Environmental > Aquatic > Marine > Coastal >... | reverse complement strand
AAAGATATCACGTATGCCGGCCTCTTCGAGTGTGCTCAATGCAGCCGCAGTTGTCCCGCCGGGCGAGGTAACCTGTTTACGCAAAGCGGCGAGGTCGTCAGCGCTATGTGATGCTACGGTTGCGGCACCCAGCGCGGTTTGTGTGCTGAGCATCCGCGCGATGTCTGCCGTGAAACCGAATTCCCGGGCGACATCCTGCATGATTTCCATGCATAAATAGAAATAGGCCGGGCCACTACCCGAAATGGCAGTTACCGCATCCATCAGGCTTTCATCGTCGAACCACGCTGCTTTGCCAGTGGCGCTCATTAGATAATCTGCTTGAGTCCGTCCTGTGCTATCCACAGCGGCTGTCGCGCACAAACCGGACATGCCCTCTCCCGACAGTGCCGGTTGGTTCGGCATGACACGGATGATGGCCGCGTTGTCGCCGAACCAGCTACGCAGTGATACGAGGGTGATCCCGGCCGCTACCGAAACGATGATTTGTTGCGTGGGTCGCTCCTGTTGACCAAGCAACGACGCAACGTCGGCCATAATCTGGGGCTTTACGGCAAGTACCAGTAAATCACAGCGGCCCGCCAGTTCCGTAATGTCTTCCGCTACATTGATCGCGCCATTGATCGCTGTGACCGCGTTACGTTGTTCGCCGGACGGGTCGGCAACGCTCAGCCGGCTAGCTGAGTGCCCGGCTTTTAGTAGCCCGCGGATTATGGCCTGCGCCATATTCCCACCGCCGACAAACCCAATACTAATTTCGCCGTAATCGCTCATTGATCAGCCTTTGAGAATTTCATAGTTGCCTGTTCCGCGTAGCTTAGCCCACATTTACGGTAGGTAGAATGATTGCTATTGCCGCTTATTGCGGGCGTGGTCCAAACAGGGCCGTGCCTATACGCACCATCGTGCTACCTTCCAATACGGCGGCCTCCAGGTCGCCAGTCATCCCCATCGATAGTGTATTCAGAGCGTAGCCACGCGAAACCAGGTCGTCGCGTAACTCGCGCAGGCGCAGAAAAGGGAGTCTCTGCGCTGCCAAATTTGTCGCGGGCAGCGGGATGGTCATCAGGCCCCGCAGCCGCAGCCGCGGTAAAGCCGCGACAACCTCGCACAGCGCTTCAGCACCGGATGGTTCAACACCACCATGCTGGCCATTTTGATCAGTATCTACCTGAATGCAGACATTGAGATCGCTTAACTCGCTGGGTCGTTGACGGCTCAGGCGCTCAGCGATTCGTGCAGTAGAGATGGTTTGCACCCATTGAAAATTCTCAGCAATTATCCGGGTTTTGTTGGACTGAATGCGCCCAATAAAATGCCATTCAATTTCGGGGCCAAACATCTGTATTTTCGCCAGTGCTTCCTGCGGGTAATTCTCGCCCATTGCATGCAGGCCTGCGACTGCAGCCTCACGTATTGCATCGGCGCCATGGCGTTTGCTTACCGCCAGAATTGAGACGTCGTTCTCATTTCTTCCCGCCTCAGCGCAGGCTGCGGCGATACGTCGTTTTAAATCTTGTAGGTTTTTCGTGATACGCATCACGATACCTCCCGGGGCAATCCATATACTGACATTCACTAGCGACCGTTATGTAAATTTTACACAGCGGCCGTCCGGATGCTTTGACTCAGGAATATGAGATGGCAGTAGACATTGCGCAGTTATTGGCTTTTTCGGTTAAGAACAACGCTTCTGACCTTCACCTTTCATCGGGCTTGCCGCCGATGATTCGTGTCGATGGTGACGTAAAGAGGGTGAACATGCCACCGCTGTCCCAAAAGGACGTTCACAGCATGATATACGACATCATGAACGACAAACAGAGGAAGGCATTCGAGGAGTTTCTCGAAACTGATTTCTCATTTGAGATACCGAAACTGGCACGTTTTCGTGTTAACGCATTTAACCAGATGCGCGGTGCGGGTGCGGTTTTCAGAACTATTCCGTCTGAAATTTTGTCACTAGATGACCTGAGCGCGCCTGCCATATTCAAAGATCTATCCATGCACCCGCGCGGTATCGTGCTGGTTACCGGCCCCACGGGCTCGGGTAAATCAACGACCCTTGCCGCGATGGTCAATCACGTTAATGAGAACAAACCGGACCATATTCTGACCATCGAGGATCCGATTGAATTTGTACACGAGAGTCAGCGCTCCTTGATTAACCAGCGTGAAGTACACAGAGATACGCTGGGCTTCGCAGAGGCGTTGCGCTCTGCATTGCGTGAGGATCCGGACGTAATTCTCGTTGGTGAGTTACGTGACCTTGAGACTATTCGATTGGCACTGACCGCGGCTGAAACAGGTCACCTGGTGTTCGGTACCCTGCATACCAGTTCGGCGGCCAAAACCATCGACCGTATTGTTGATGTATTCCCGGCAGCAGAGAAAGAAATGGTGCGGTCCATGTTGTCCGAATCATTGCGTGCCGTAATTTCTCAAACCCTGCTGAAACGCACGGGTGGCGGTCGAATTGCAGCGCACGAAATTATGATTGGTACGCCGGCAATACGTAACCTGATCAGAGAGGGCAAGGTCGCTCAGATGTACTCGGCTATTCAGACTGGCCAAAGTGCTGGCATGCAGACCCTTGATCAGAACCTGCACGATTTGCTGAACAAGGGGATGATCAGCAAGGAAGAGGCCCGCTTCAGGGCTTCCAACAAGGAAGATTTCTAGCTCTGTAGTTGTGAACTACTGATAACAGATTCAGAAACGTATTTAGGACAAGGAGACGCATGATGGAACGTGATCAGGCAACACGAATGATGCAGACGTTGCTCAAGAAGATGGTTGCCAAGAATGGTTCCGACTTGTTTATTACGGCTGGGTTCCCACCCGCCATAAAGATAGACGGTGATGTACATAAAGCAGCCGAGCAATCGCTGACTCCACCGCAAAGTGCTGTGCTTGTGCGGTCCATAATGAACGACAAACAGGCTAAACAGTTTGATGCGACTCAAGAATGCAACTTCGCGATATATCCACAGGGGATAGGTCGATTCCGTGTAAGTGCATTTGTTCAGCAGGGGCAGGTAGGTGCCGTTTTGCGCCGGATCATTACCGACATCCCAACTGTCGAGGATCTGGAGTTGCCGCCGATACTGAATGAAATATCACTCACCAAGCGTGGTCTGGTCATATTAGTGGGTGCAACCGGCTCTGGTAAGTCGACGACACTGGCGGCGATGGTTGGTTACAGGAATGCAAATACCCGTGGACACATAGTCACGATTGAGGATCCTGTCGAATACGTGCACCCGCACAATTTGTGTGTGGTGACCCAGCGTGAAGTGGGCGTGGACACTGAGTCATGGCACGCCGCTCTAAAGAATACCTTGCGTCAGGCGCCTGATGTGATACTGATCGGTGAGATTCGTGACCGCGAAACCATGGAGTATGGCATCCAGTTCGCCGAAACGGGTCACCTTTGTCTCGCGACCTTACATGCCAACAGCGCAAACCAGGCGCTGGACAGAGTCATAAACTTCTTCCCCGAAGAAAAGCGCGATCAGTTGTTGATGGATATGTCGCTTAACATCAAGGGAATTATTTCACAACGTCTTTTACCGCGCGAGTCGGGCAGCGGACGAATAGCGGCGATGGAGATTCTGCTCCAGACACCGCTGGTTTCAGATCTGATCTTCAAAGGTGAGGTTGCCGAGCTTAAAGAAGTGATGAAAAAGTCAAACCGCCTGGGAATGAACACATTCGATCAGGCGCTTTTCGAATTGTTTGAGCGCGGGCTGATTAGTTATGAGGACGCGTTGAAAAATGCCGACTCGAAGAATGAGATCCGTTTGCGTGTCAAGCTCGAAAGTAAGCGCGCAGCAACCGACCCGACGGCTATAGACGAAGGGCTTGATCTGGTCGAAGAAGAAACGGGTATGGTTTTGTGACCTTGCATTTCAATGAATGTAAGTAGTAAGCACGAGTGCAGAGAATAGCGAATGAATGTAGAACCTCTTTTCCGGTTGATGGTTGACAAAAAAGCGTCTGACCTTTTTTTTACTTGCTTCGCGCCGGTGAAAATAAAGATCGATGGCAAAATAATGCCGGTAAACAAACTTGAGCTAACGCCCAAGATGGTTAAGCAGGCGGCGATGGAACTGATGGACGAGGATCAGCTTGAGGAATTCACACGCGAGCTGGAAATCGACTTTGCGCTGTCTAAAGCCAAGCTGGGGCGATTCAGGGTTAATATTTTTCACCAGCGCGGCAACATCGGTATGGTCTTGCGTTATATAGCGTCGGATCTGCCAGATCTGGATAAACTGAACATGCCGCAGGTCATGAAAGAACTGGTTATGTTCCGGCGTGGTCTGGTTCTGATGGTTGGCGCTACCGGTTGCGGCAAGTCAACGACCCTGGCAGGCATGATCAACTTCCGCAATGAGCGTGCATCGTCACACATACTGACCATCGAAGATCCCATAGAGTTTCTGCACCCGAACAAGCGCTCGATCGTCAATCAACGCGAAATAGGTATTGATACCAGGAGTTATGCGCGGGCGCTGAAAAGTGCCATGCGCGAGGCGCCGGACGTGATTTTGATTGGTGAGATCCGTGACCGTGAGTCTATGGAGGCTGCTTTGCACCTGGCGGGTACCGGTCATCTGGTTATTTCTACGTTGCATGCGAATAACGCCCCCGAAACGCTGGATCGGATCATCAATATGTTTCCGCAGGATCAGCATCGCCAGGTATTCATGGATTTGTCACAGTATCTGCGTGCAGTCGTTTCGCAACGGCTGGTGCTCGGCACCGACGGTAAACGAATTGCAGCAGTTGAGGTGATGTTGAATACACCGCATGTTTCAGAACTGATTAATCGTGGTGAGATTGCAGAAGTGAAGGAAGCTTTTGCACAAAGTTCCGAATCCGGCATGCAAAGCTTCGACGTGGCGCTTCTGAAACTATACAAAGACGGCAAGATCGGTATGGAAGAGGCACTTGCGAATGCCGATTCACGTTCTAATCTTGAGGCCAGTATCCACTTCGGATAGCAGCCGGAAACAACCTCTGTACCCACTGCTGAGCCACTGAATTGCACAAGCTGTTCGGGTGGCGACGTGGTTTGGGATACCTTTATGAGACTGTGGCCCGCAGGGATGCCGGGCCCAAGCCCACATGGACGTGTTTACGGCGGGTCTCAGAAAGGTATCCCAAACCACGTCGCCTGGATAACCTGTTTTAAGTGGTCCAGCAGTGATCTGAACCCAGGTTCAGATATTCGGATAGATACTCGCGGCGCTGAAAACCGGCCCGTCGACACACACACGCTTCATGGCCATTTCACCGTTGGTATAGACGGGCACGCTGCAACCGGCGCAGCCACCCACAGCGCAGGCCATGAATTCTTCCAGACATAGTTGGCCAGGCAGGTCAAAGTGTTTTGCCACTTTGGCGGCGGCTTCCAGCATTGGTTCGGGTCCGCACGCAAATATTTCTACTTTTCCAAGTTCGTCAGGCGCCAGCGACTTTAACCATTCCATTGCAAGATCCGTGACATAGCCCTGATAGCAGCCGGGAAAATCTTGCAGGCTGGCGAGCCGCGAGGCTACACCTATTTGTTCAAGGTCTGGCATGCTATCTGTAGTCGCCGTGGGTAGTCCGGTAACGGAAATGCCTGACGGAACTTTTCGGAATGGGAAGGGCACTTCCGAGCCCATCAATACCAGGGAGTCGTCCAGCGATATGCCTGTGTGGTGGAGTTGCTCGGCCAGAAACAACATGGGCGGAATCCCTACTCCACCGCCGAGCATGAGTTTTCGCGGGTGGTCATTGCGCGGGCTGAAACCGTTGCCTATCGGTCCGAGTATGCTCAGTTTGTCACCAACGTTGGTCTTGCTAAGCGCGGCTAATCCCGCACCGACAATTTTGTAGAGAAAATCCACTTCACCCGTTTCTTTATTGGCGCGCATGATGGATAGCGGCCGTCGCATGGGTATATCGTGATCGCAACGGATATGGGCAAAACTACCGGCTACCGCATGCGCTGCACATTCGGGTGCTTTTACCCGCAGAATAAACTGTTCTCCTGCAAAGGTTTCATGACTGGTTACCAGGGCGTCTTCAAGAAAAATCGTGCCGCGATGTTCGCGTCCTGCGACAGTACTCATGACTTGTGTGCACCCCTGACTGCCGCCAGCACCGCCATGCGCACGGCCAAGCCATTGTTGACCTGCTGAGTAATGACCGACTGAGGACCGTCTGCTACGGAGCCAGCGATCTCTACGTCACGATTCATTGGGCCGGGGTGCATGACTATCGCGTCGGGCTTCGCCCTTTTGATTCGTTCATCTGTCAGGCCATAGCGATGCAGATACTCGTGATCCGTCATCAGGCTGGATTTTTCTTCGATACGCTCGCGTTGAATGCGCAATGCCATGACTACATCAGCACCCTCTATAGCCGTGTCCACTTCCCGCGAAAAACTGGCTTCCGGGTACAAATCCATGTCCGGTGCCAGGCCTTCTGGTGCAACCAGTCGCAATTCGTTGTCGCCCATGATGCTGAGGCCTTCCGCTATTGACCTGGCCACGCGTGAGTGTGCAATGTCGCCAATGACCGTTACGACTAATCCGTTCAAAGTATTTTTATTCTGCCGGATGGTAAGGAGGTCAAGTAGCCCCTGCGTGGGGTGCGAAATATTAGCTTCACCGGCATTCAGCACGCTGACGTGCGGGTCTAAGTTTTCGGCTATAAAATCTGGAATGCCGGCTCCCGCATCGCGAACCACGAAAATATCGACCTGCATGGCCTGCAATGTATAGATCGTGTCCAGCAGACTTTCGCCCTTGATGCGCGAGGACATGTTGACGTCCAGGTTCAGCACGTCGGCACTTAATCGCTTCGCTGCAAGCTCGAAGGAAGCACGGGTCCGCGTGCTCGGCTCGAAGAAAAGATTGGCAACTGTGTGCCCCGCGAGAATCGTATCGCGCGCGGGTGGTTGGCCCAGGGGTGTCTGGTAGGCTTCGGCCTGGTCCAGCAGGCCCGTAATAAATTCCGGGCTTAAACCCTGCAGTCGGATGAGGTGTCTGAGCGCGCCCTGTTTGGTCAGCTGTGTGCTGGCCGAATCACTATTTGTCATGGATTTTCGTTCAGACCGGTCGCGCAGTATTCAGCCAGCTTTCTGCGATTAGCTGGGCTGCAACGGCGTCCACATCTTCCTTTTTTAGTTTCTTGTTTCGTATGCCTTGTCGACGTTGCTCGCGGAGCAGCGATTCGGCTTCAACCGAAGTATAACGCTCATCAACGAACTCTACCGGTAGTTGAAAGCGAGATTTCAACGCAGCTGCAAAGCTCTTAACTGCCCCAGTCATGTCAGAATCACTTCCATCCTTATTATAGGGCAGGCCAAGGACGATCAGGTCCGGCGCCCATTCCGCGATCAACTGGCCGATTCGCGCCCAGTCAGGTTCCCCGGCGATGGCGTTGATGGTTTCGAGCGGACTGGCGGTGCCAGTCAGGCTTGAACCCGCTGCCATGCCGATACGCTGCAGACCAAAATCTAGGGCGAGTAGACGCTGTGGTGAGCTATTCGACCTCGAGTTCACCGCCAGAGACCTGACAACTCAGGCGCTGCCGGCTTCGAGACTAAGATTGGCCGGGTCTATTCCCAGCGAGCTAGCGGCTTTAAGCCAGAGGTCTTCAGCGGGCGTGTTAAATACAATTTCGGTCGTGGCGGGCACGGTCAGCCACGCGTTCTGTCTGAGTTCATATTCGAGTTGCCCCGCACCCCAGCCAGCGTAGCCCAGGGCCATCAGAATGCGCTCCGGGCCATTGCCTGCGGCAACAGAGGACAAGATGTCCTGCGAGGTTGTGACATAGATAGACTGGTCAACTTCCGTGGTCGCATCCCAGTGCTGCGGTGATTCGTGCAGCACGAAGCCCCGCTCGGCCTGAACGGGACCGCCGCGCAATACCGGCTGCGACAAAAGCTCATCGGCCGAGGTTTCCAGCGACAACTGCTGTAATACCTCGCCCAGTTCCATGCCTATGGGCTTGTTAATGACGATGCCTAACGCCCCTTCATCGCTATGTTCGCAAATAAAAGTGACCGTGTGCCGAAAGTTCGGGTCGGTCATGCCTGGCATGGATATCAGTAATTGTCCTGCGAGTGTCTTAGTCTCTTCCATTTCGAGGTTCTCCTTTCCTCAGACAGCAGTCCGCGGTAAAGATTCCGGTGCAGACGCAATTAATCCGGGTGCGTTTGTACCGTAGCTCAAGGGACTGTCATGCGGCCTACGCTGTTACCGGTGAACTGCCACTCGTACGAAAACTTAAGCGCATCATAATCATTTCTGAGGTATTCGGGAAACGGGTCAAATGGAGCTGCCAGGCGCAATATTTCTACAGCCGCCATATCCAGTTCACGACTGCCCGATCCGGTCAGAATGATAACTTCTGTCAGATTGCCGTTCGCCGCAATACTGACTTCCAGAATCGGATCATGGACGCCGGGCTGGTCCAGGGCCGAATAGGGGAAATTGATTGTGCCCACGCGTTCCACACGCCGTTTCCAGCCATCCAGGTATGCGGCAATGCGCGATTCGCGCGTATTGGCGCTGATGATCATTTGCCTGGGTTGCGCACCCTTGAGCATGGTTTCCGTGTCAGGTGTAGCCAAAATCTCGACACTGTTGGCGGTTCCAGGCATTCCGGTGCGTAGTGGCGCGGAATCGGCAACCTTCTCGCGGCGCTGCTTTTCCGTCATGACGCCTGCCGCAGGTGTGCGCGCGTAAAGTAATTGTTGTGCATCCGACTGTTCTGTTACTGGCTGCACACTATTATCAACTCCGTCCTGCTCGGGGCCTGGCATGGCCGGGTTGGCGTCACGTCCGTAGGCAATGCGCAGGGCAGCGTCTTCTTCGGTATTGCCGGAACCGGTCAGGCTCTGTTGTGCCAGGTATTCGGCGTCATCACTGTCAGGTCCTTTCTCGTAATCACGGTTTAGCAGGACAACCTCCATGGAGGCCGCGTCGGCTGACGAGCTGTCTGACTTTCCTGCCGTGAAGCTGACCCCGAGAATTAATACGCCATGAAACAACGCCGCCACAAATAACATTGTTGCGAGGTTATCTGGTCGGGTAGCGAGAGAAGTAGGCGGCATTTTGCCCGGCAGCGCTGCAAACGCGGTATTTCCGGTGCCCGTGGTGTTCACCGTATGCCTCCGGTGGTGACAGAGTTACATGCCGTCAAAGCTGGCTACCCCGCTCAAACTGTCACGCCGCTGCTGGTCGAGTATTAATACCATGAATGTTTCATCTGGAATGCCTGGCCACTGGCAGTGAATATCGTGTAGTGCGCCGCGCTCAAATCCGAAGCGTGGATAATAGGTCGCATGGCCAATCACGATAATAAACGGGCAATCGGTCTCGCGCAGTTGTTCTATTCCCGCCTCTGACAAGCGCGTCCCTATGCCCTGATTCTGTCTGTCCGGGCGCACCGCGAGTTGCCCTAGTCCCATCCCGGCTTCGACACCGGCAGGTGTCGTGAGCATGACGGGGCTGAACAAAACGTGACCAATCAGATCTTCATCCTCTACAGCGACCAGTGACAATATATCTTCGCGTTCTTCTCTGAATCCATCAAAAGCTTCCGTTTCGCCATGCTCAGCAAAGGCCGCAGCATTTAGTGTGCGTATCGCATGCAGGTCGCCGGCTCTGTTTTGTGGGCGAATATTCAGCATTTTACGGGTAAGCGCTCAGGCGGCAGCCCTGCGCGCCGACAATTTTTCCTCAATACAATCCATAAGTTCGCCGGCCAGATCGACATTGGCGTATTTGTATATCTCGCGGATGCCGGTTGGGCTGGTTACATTGATCTCGGTCAGGTAATCCCCGATAACGTCAAGCCCGGCAAACAACACCCCGCGACGGCTCAGCTCCGGGCCAACTTGCTCACAAATCCAGCGGTCCCTGTCCGTCAATTCGCGAATTTCCGCCTTGGCCCCCATAACCAGGTTGCCGCGGTTGTCATCGGCATCCGGGATGCGAGCCAAGGCGTAGTCGGGCACCTTGCCGTCGATCAGAATAATGCGCTTATCGCCTTCCAGTATTTCCGGAATGTAGGTTTGCGCCATGGTGAAACGTGTCTGGTCCGCTGTCAGTGTTTCAAATATGACATTGGCATTGTTGTCGCGGTGATCGACGACGAAGATAGACTTGCCGCCCATCCCGTCCAGAGGTTTTACGACGATACGCTGGTGATGATTTTTGAACGCGTTGAGTTCGCCGATGCTCCTGGTGACGAGCGTATCCGGGCAGCATTGTGGAAACCAGGCGGTATAGGCTTTTTCATTCATATCCCGCAGGCTCGCGGGATGATTGACGACGAGCACTCCGGCCAGTTCAGCGCGCTCGAGTATGTAGGTCGTGTATACATACTCCATGTCGAATGGCGGATCCTTGCGCATAAGGATAACGTCCAGGTCCGCCAGCGCCATATCCAGTGGCGTACTCTGCTCGTACCAGTGCTCATCGCTATCCATTACCCGCGTAGCGCGACCATGCCCGCGAGGCTCGCCATTCTCAAGGCGCAGATCATTGAGTTCGAAGCAGATGAGCTCACATCCACGTGACTGGGCCGCCAGGAGCATGGCCAGACTGCTATCCTTGGCAGGTGTTATTTCGGCGATCGGGTCCATGACCATTCCGATTCGTACAGATTTCATATTCAGGCCTCTTCAGGAAGGGGCAGGGTCTCCCCAGCTTTTTACGTATTCTGGCCCAGAGTTGCTGAAATATCAGCTATTCACGGTTATTATCTCGCATGTTGTGCGAATTGCTTAGGCTGGGTGGGCCGCTGACGGTTGAAACCGTATTTTTTTGCTGCGTTAATGCGGCCAGACCACTTGGTGGTGTGGGGTTAGGACTGGCTGTGTTTTTGGCTGAATCAGCTACCATAGAAGCCTATCAATCATTATGTTAATAAAGGTATCAGGGTTTGCAGGAATCCTGTTTAGCCCTTTAGGAGGCGCGTGTGGAAGATGAGTCAGCTCCCGATTTACAGGGGCTCAAAATCCTTGTGATTGATGACAGCAAGACGATAAGACGGACAGCCGAAACTTTGCTTGCCAAAGAGGGCTGCACTGTTTTTACTGCGACGGATGGGTTTGATGCGCTGTCAAAAATTGCGGATCACAATCCGGATGTTATCTTTGTCGACATCATGATGCCCCGCCTGGACGGTTATCAAACCTGCTCCCTGATTAAGCACAACAACAGTTTCAAGGATACGCCGGTGATTATGCTGTCGAGCAAGGACGGCCTGTTTGATCGTGCGCGCGGACGAATCGTGGGCTCCGAACAGTATCTGACCAAGCCATTTACCCGCGACGAGTTACTGGAAGCGATTTCCCGGCAAGTTGCGCAGCAAAACTGAATTAAAGGGCACGGTGAAAATAATGGCGCTTGTATTAATAGTCGATGATTCACCCACTGAGCAGCATGTTTTCTGTAAAGCGCTTGAGCGGCAAGGCTATGACACTGCAGTGGCCAGCGATGGCGAGGAAGCTATAGCGGCGGCACTGGAATTGCGGCCGGAAGTGATTGTTATGGACGTCGTTATGCCGGGTATGAACGGTTTCCAGGCCACCAGGCGGTTGTCGAAAGATCCGACAACGGCCGATATTCCTGTAGTTATAGTCAGCAGCAAAGGTCAGGAAACAGATCGGATCTGGGGGTTACGCCAGGGCGCTTCCCAGTACCTGGTCAAGCCGGTTGATGCCGGGGAGCTGGTTGCGGCGGTGGAGGCCGCAATAGCGAATGAGTGAGCAGACCAGCAGCCTTGCACATTTGCGCGACAAGCCTTTCGAGCTGTTGCGCGAGATGGAGCGACTTAGCAGTTTGGCTCAGGCTGATGGTGATCTGCAGAGTGCGGACTCGCAGGAGTGGGTAGGTATCGGTTTCCAGCTTGCCAATGAGAAGTTTCTGGTGGCTCGTGACGAAATTCGTGAGGTCATGATCTTGCCGGCGAAGCTGACGCGGGTGCCGGGTGCCAGGGATTGGGTTGCAGGTCTGGCAAATTTGCGTGGGCAGTTGCTGACCGTGATTGATCTGCGTTTGTTCCTCGGCTCAGGCACAAGCAAGGGTATTCGTACTGCACGGGTACTGGTCGTGGATAACCCCGATATGCCAGTGGGAATTGTTGTCGATGAAATTTTTGGCTTCCGTCGTTTTAGCGAGAGCGAATACACAGAAACAATTCCTGATACAGAATTACGGTGTGATCGCTATATGACAGGTGCTTGCGTCAGAGGAACCGACGTCTGGCCTGTATTCAGTTTGAAAAAGCTGCTGGATGCGAGTGAGTTTCAGCAGGCCGCGGCTTGAGCACCCGGCGATATTGCAATGGTCAAGCGCATTATGAGCGGAGCTAAAGGAATGCAAAAAAATGGCAGATAGAATCGGCGAGGCGCGATACCTGCCTGCACTGGCGGTATTGCTGTTATTGATTCTGGGTGGCACGGGATGGTGGCTTTATGAGCTGAACGCCCGGTCAGCCGGGGCGGAGCCGGTGGCGACCTCCGGTATTGATATCCTGGTCTACGCCAATGCGGCCAGTTTGCAGGCCCGTAAAGCGTTAGCAGGTGACCCGAAAGCATATTCTGAACTTGAAGCGACCGCCGATGCATTAGACCGTATCCCACCCGAGGGTGTTTCAGCAGCACAACAGTCCAGCCTGGAGCAGACGCGCAGTGAAGTGGCTAAGGTGCTGGCCGCGCAGGACGAGCTCCGGGCCTTGGCCGGCGAGATTGCTGCTCTGAATGAAATGGCTCCCGAGTTTGCAGATTCTATATATGCGCTGCAGGGAGAACTGGGCATTCAAAGGCAACCCGTGGTCATTGCCCAGTTGGAGCGGTTGCGGTTGTTGGGGGTTTCTATTCCCTTTCTGGCGCAAGGATTGTTCGCAGGTAACGCTGATCTCAATAGTCAGATAATCGATAATGAGATGGAACTGCAGCAAATAGTTCGTGCGTTGCAAACAGGTGATCCGGACCTCGGTATAACGCCGCTTGCGGACGCCGCGGCCGAACAAGCGATTGCGAGTTTGGCGGCTAAAGCGAGCCGGATAGGTAATCGCGTAAGCAACGCAACGCAGCTGGCCGATCGCTTGCCAACGGTCAGAAATGCCAGCCAGGCGCTGGACGGGCTGGTGGCGAATTTCGATGTGGATTCTGTTTTACCGAGCCAGAGTGGTGCGGGTGCAGATTTCGAATCTGAGTGGTTGCGAATCTACGCCATGCTTGGCGGCGCCATGTTCATCGTTCTGGTTATGCTGGCGTTATGGATGCGCGGCCGGGGCAGTAGCAGCAAGTCGCAGCGTCTTGCCATGCAAAGTGAACGCGATCAACAGGCGATTCTGCAATTGCTCGATGAATTGGGCAATCTGGCCGATGGTGACCTGACTGTGCAGGCAACAGTTACTGAGGAAGTGACCGGAGCAATCGCTGACTCAATTAATTATGCAATTGAGGCGTTGCGAGATCTGGTTGCCACTATTAACAAGGGTGTCATCCTGGTTGAGGATGCATCCCGACAAACACAAGCAAGCGCGCAATCACTGGAATCTGCCAGCGAGGCGCAATCGCGACAGGTAAAAGCTGCCACCGAAGCGGTGCACAACATGGCGGCCTCTATAGATGAAATCTCCGGTAACGCCGAGCGTTCCTCCGATGTGGCCCGCCATTCCGTGGATATCGCCCACAAAGGCGGCGAGGCGGTGCGACGGACAATCGAGGGCATGAATACGATTCGCGAGACTATCCAGGATACTGCCAAGCGTATTAAGCGACTTGGTGAGAGCTCGCAGGAAATTGGCGATATCGTGGAACTGATTAACGACATCGCGGACCAGACAAATATTCTGGCACTCAACGCCTCGATACAGGCTTCGATGGCTGGCGAAGCTGGGCGTGGATTTGCAGTAGTCGCCGATGAAGTGCAACGACTGGCGGAGCGTTCTGCCAATGCGACCAAGCAAATCGAAGTGCTGGTCAGCACCATTCAGTCTGATACCAACGAGGCCGTGGTTTCAATGGAACGCAGTACGACTGACGTGGTTGGTGGTGCATTGCTGGCGGAGAACGCGGGTGCGGCACTTGAAGAAATCGAATCGGTATCCAATCAGATAGCGATGCTGGTGCAGAATATTTCAGGCTCATCGAGACAGCAGACCGAAGCAGCGAAGACCGTAATGCAGATTGTTGAGCGGCTCAATGAGATTAGTGGCGAAACAGACGCGAGTGCGGCGACGACGGCTAATTTTGTTAGCAAGTTGTTCGAGCTGGCGTCGCAGTTGCGTGAATCTGTGTCCGGATTTGTGTTGCCAGAAGACGCAGATGCTCAGGCTGCTGCAGATTCGGCAGCTGGCGGGGATGGAGATGAAAAGAAAGAACCGGATGAGGGGGAGGATGATTTTGCAAGTCAGACTTCGAAATTGTTTGCAGATCAAAACACAGCCTGAAGGCGCGCAGCGAGCCCGATGACTACTACGGCCAGGCCCGAATCATTTCAGATTGCCGGTGAGCAGGTTGCTGCGACGCTTGCGGACGCGCGTCTTGCGCTGGAAAGCTACGCGGATGGCGATGCTGATCCAGCAAGTCTGCAGACTTGTGTAGAGTTCCTTCATTCTGCCCGCGGCGCACTCCAGTTACTGGAGGTTTATGGTGCGAGCCTGCTCGCGGAAGAAATGGAACTGGCGTGTCAGTTTCTGGAAGCTGGTACAAAATCCGGTGAGCTGGCGAACGAGATAGTCGAGGCGCTTAGTCGGGCAATGGTTCAGTTGCCGGCTTACATTGATCGCGTTATGGCGGGCGGCAGGGATATACCGCTCGTATTGTTACCCTTACTAAATGATTTGCGGGCAGCTCGTGGTAACCCGCTGCTGTCTGAAAGCACTTTACTGTTACTTAATCTTGAACCGGCCACTGATCCGCGGCGCGAAGAAGTTGAGCGGGCTCCAAGCGGGGAACACCTTGAGGACCTGGTGGCCAAGCTTCGGCCCCAGTTTCAGCTTGGCCTGCTTGGGTGGATTAAGGGCAGTGACTCGGATGAAGATTTGCGTCGCATGGCGGGCGTTGCGGCCAGGCTTGAGCAAGCTGCGAGCACGAAAGAATTACATCAGCTCTGGTGGGTGATCGGCGGAGTCCTGGAAGCGCTGCTCGCCGGGGCATTGACGACCAATGTCGCATTGAAGCGTTTACTAGGTCAGTCGGATCGTGAAATCAAGAAGCTGCAGGAAGTCGGTGAAACCGCTTATTCCAGTGAGCCCCCTACTGAACTTGTGAACAACTTGCTTTATTACATTGCACGTTCAACCCAGGGCGGGGAGCGCTGCGCCGCTATTCGTGCTGCATTTAATATTTCCAGCATCGCACCCGGCGATGAGCAGGTGGAAGTAGTTCGCGAAAGCCTTTCGGCACCAAGCCCCAAACTGATGAAGACGGTTGCGGATGCGATTCGGGAAGATCTGGCGAAAGTAAAAGATGTTCTGGATATATACGTGCGTATGGGTATGCAGGACGTTTCCGATCTCGAAGCGCAGCTCGGGTTACTCAGCAAGATTGGCGATACTCTGGGTGTGCTTGGCCTGGGCTCGTTGCGTGAAATTGTGCGGCAGCGCAGCCAGGAGCTAGAGGAAATTGTTAAAGCGCAGGAGGGGCCGGATGAAGCCAGGCTGGTAGGTCTGGCGGCCGCGTTACTCGAAGTTGAAGGCCGGCTTGACGCCGAGTTGAACCAACAGATACGAGTGCCGATTGAGGGTGAAGAAGCACCGGCAGACCCTGATTTTGGCGAGGTAGTAGCGGCGGTGATGCGTGAGTGCATCATCAATCTGGCGCGCATCAAAGAGTCGATTACCCAGGTCCTGGCGCATCCCGAGAATTCCGCAGCGTTTGATGGGATTGAGCAACAACTTCTTGGTATCACTGCGGGGCTGATGATGTTGGGTAAGCCGCGCTCCGTGAAGGTATTCACTCGAGTGGGTGATGCGATCAAGAAGTGTGTCCAGTCGAATGCGGTCAACGCTGATCCCGCCAGTGTTAACCGGTTGGCAGATTCAATCGTGAGCCTTGAGTATTACCTGGAGACTTTGCAGGCTGGTCGTAAAGAACCCGTATACATGCTCGATAATGCAGAGCGCAGCCTTGATGTGCTGGATACTGCAACACCGTTCGCATGGCCCGAGGACGAAGTCGCCGCGGGATCCCATACACGCACCTTGAAGATCGATACAGAAGAGCTTGAGGCGTTGCCGGAAGCCCTCGCAGAAGGTGACGCCCCAGCCGGGCCGGCGGAAACCAGCGTCGTACATTTGCCGGTTCTGAAGACAGGCGATGCACAACCCGATCCTGAGTTACTGGAAATATTTATCGAAGAAGCCGGCGAAGAAATCGTTGCTATTAAAAGGCATTTTTCGGTGTGGGTTGAAAATCAGGTTGACGACGAAGCCCTGATTACTGCCCGAAGGTCATTTCATACCCTGAAGGGTAGTGGGCGCATGGTGGGCGCTGCCCGTATCGGTGAGTATGCCTGGCACCTCGAAAATCTGCTCAACAGGGTAATTAGCAGAACTGTCAGCATTGGCCCGGCACTAATCAGCTTCCTGCAGGATGCCATTGAGGCTTTGCCGCAATTACTGGAACAGCTGGAATCTGGTTCGACACCTTCTGCTGATGTGGATGCCCTGGCTGCGGCTGCCGTGGCATTTGGTGAGGGCGACATTCCAGAGGAATATGCGCTGCCCACGAGAACAGACACGATTGTGAAAACCCGTGTTCTGGAAACGGATGACGAGGCCGCCGGGTTTAAGGAAGAGCCGGAACCTGAAACAGAAGAGATGGACCCGGTATTGCTGGACATACTGACTCGCGAAACAGCGGGACATTTGGCGGTAGTGCGTGATTTTTTGAATGAATGTGCGATAGATACTCCGCCCTACGCGATCACCGAAGAAATGCATCGAGCCTGCCATACTCTGCACGGCAGTATGACGATGGCCAAGGCGGTTCAGGCCACCGTTATAACAGGCCCTCTTTATCAATTAGTAGAGCATCTTTACCGTGGCAATGCGGGCATGCCGGCCGAGGTTTATCAACTTTGTGTCAACAGCGCTGATGCGATTGAAGCGGTCATCGCGCAGCTGAGCAATCCTGACGCAGTGCTGCCAGATACGGCAGCACTGGAAGGCAGCCTGGCAGCAAGTGTTGAAGAGTATGCTGCAGAGTCGGCGGATGATGTTTCTTCGGAGTTACAAACCACAGCTGAGTCAGAGCAGCCTGACGCTGACGCGCGAACGGAAGTATTGGCAGAGCATATTGATGCTGATTTGTCGGCCACAGACCAGGAAGAGGTTGCTGTAACGCAGGCAGAGCCGGAATTCGATACCGAAATTGCCGCGATTTTTTCCGAGGAAGCGGCCGAGATTCTGGAGGCTGCGGATATGGCTATCGTCAGCCTTGCCAGCAATCGTGAAAATACTGCGCCATTGGCGGAACTGCAGCGGCATTTGCATACGCTTAAGGGCGGCGCCCGCATGACAGGCGTTACAACGATGGGCGATTTCAGCCATGAGCTGGAGAGCCTGTTAATGCGTATTGATCAGGGTGGTATGGGGCTGGACGATGCTGCCTACAGTCTGTTGCAGGCCAGTATTGATGAATTGCATCGCATGCGTGAACAGGTCCTGAGTGGTTCTGTGTCGCCGCCAAGTCCGGAACTGATGGCGCGGTTAGCGAGTGTAGTTGAAGCAACCATGATGACGCCTGCACTGCTTGTGGATGAGGCGCAGGCCAAGGCGGATTCTGAATCTTCCGAAGTAGCCGAAGAAACGGAAGCAGCCGAAGCGGCAGAAACAGAGGCAGAAGCCGAACAGGCAGAACCCACGGTGCCCGAACTGCCGGTGCTGGAGGTTCCCGAGTCGGATATAGCGGAGTTGGCGGAAGAGACGGCCGCTGACGATATTGGCGAGCAAACCCATCCGCTTGAAGAGGAGCAACCGGCAGAGACACCGTTGGTGCCCGAGCCCGATGGTCTGGCAGAACTCGCGCGCGAGCTGACAGACGGACAGCCTCCCGAAATCCTGCAGCCCTTGCCCGACGACTTTGCGGCAACGGTCGCCGTTCCGGCAGCGCGCAAGGAAATGGCGCGGGTCGACTCGGCGATGCTGGAAGACCTGCTGAACAATGCGGGTGAGATCAGTATTTTTCACTCGCGACTTAATCAGCAGATGAGTTCCATACAGTTCAATCTGGTGGAACTCGGGCAAACCGTGCTGCGTTTGCAACAACAGTTGCGCTTACTTGAAGGCGAGACTGAGGCCCAGATACTTTTCCGTCACCAGAGTGAAGCGGAAGGCGATGAGGCTTTTGATCCGCTGGAACTCGATCGCTATTCGACAATTCAGCAATTATCTCGCGGGCTGGCCGAGACTGCGAGCGATGTCAGCAGTATTAAGGACTTGCTGCAGAATCTGGCGTCTGACACCGAATCCATACTGACCCAGCAGACCCGCACGACCTCGGAGTTACAGGACAACCTTATGCGCACGCGCATGGTGCCCTTTGACCAGCATGTGCCACGACTGTCGAGACTGGTGCGCCAGCAAGCGATGGAAAGCGGCAAGAATGTCGAACTGGTTGTTGAGGGCACCAGCGGCGGCGAACTTGACCGGCAGGTCATGGAGAAAATGCTGCCGCCACTCGAGCATATGCTGCGCAATGCGGTTATCCATGGTATCGAAGACCCTGCAACCCGCGATCAGTCCGGCAAACCAGCCGATGCAACCATAGCCATTCGTTTCCGGCGTGAAGGGGCTCAGGTTCTCGTCGATATTGTGGACGACGGTGCTGGGCTGGATATTGAAGCTGTTAAGGAAAAAGCGATCGAACGGGGCGTCATTACGGCTGATCAACGGCTGACCGATGAAGAGATTACGCAGCTAATTCTGAAGTCAGGTCTGTCTACTGCTGAAAAGTTGACTCAGTCTGCAGGGCGCGGCATCGGCATGGATGTGGTAATTAGCGAAATTGCCAAGCTGGGCGGCATGCTTTCAATCAAATCAGTTGCCGGCGAAGGCTGCACGTTTACCGTACGGTTGCCCTATACGCTGGCGATCACGCAGGCGTTTATTGTAAAAGTTGGTAACGAGGTATTTGCGTTGCCCTTACCCGCCGTTGAAGGCGTTGTGCGCCTCTCCCGCAAAGAATTTGATGAGCGCTTACAGCAGGCTGAGCCCGCTGTTGAATACGGTGGACGCAACTATCGGCTGCGCCATCTGGGTTTATATCTTGGTCTTGGTCCTGCAACCCTGGCAGCGGATGAGGAGCAGGTTGCATTAATACTGGTTGATGCCGGTGAGAACTCAGCGGCATTGATCGTCGATGAAACGGCTGATAGCCGCGAGATTGTGGTCAAGCCTATCGGGCCTCAGCTGGCTGCCATCCGCGGTTTAGCGGGTGCCACGATACTGGGTGACGGCCAGATTGTCGTAATTCTTGACCCCGGCAGCCTGGTGCGTTCGACGGCTCCGGGCAGCATGGAAGTTCAGCCGGTCGTTACTATAGAAAGCGATTTGCCGCCTCTGGCGCTCGTTGTTGACGACTCGATTACCATGCGCCGTGTGACGCAGCGATTGCTGGAACGAAATAAAATGCGGGTGCTTACCGCAAAGGATGGCATCGAGGCTTTAGAGGTGTTGCGCGATCATATGCCGGAGATCGTGATACTCGATATCGAAATGCCGCGTATGGATGGGTATGAGTTTGCGGGCATAGTGCGCAATAAGCCCGAAACCGCAGATTTACCAATCATTATGGTGACGTCCCGGACAGGGGAAAAACATCGTGCTCGCGCGATTGAGCTCGGTGTTAATGATTATCTGGGCAAGCCTTACCAGGAGCACGAACTACTTGATGCCATTCGGAATATTCTGGGCGAATTCAACGTAGATGATAAAGCACGCGAGCGCGACACAGTATTGTGACGGACAGGTATCAAATATGGCGGTAGTCGCTGAAGAACTTTACAGTCTGCTGGTGCCTTTGGGCGAGGATCGCCTGATTGTGCCTCGCAGTTGTATCGCGGAGGTTGTTCGTTACGCTGCTACTCCGGTTGAGGGGCAGCACGCACCCTGGATTTACGGTATTACTCAATGGGGTGGTCAGGATATCCCGATCATCTCCTTCGAAACCATGTGCGGGCAAAAAGCACCTGAGCCGAGTGGCCGCACCCGCGTAGTTGTTTTTCATCCGCTCGGCGTAGTTGAGGGGTGCCCCCCTTACGGCCTGTTGTCGGAAGGATTTCCACAAATGGTTAAGCTTAATCGTGAAGTGGTCGTGCTTGATGAAAGCTACCACGTCCCTGATGATGCTCCCTTAGTGTGTCAGATAGTTATGATCAAGGATCACGCCTTGATCCCCGATCTGGAAATAGTCGAGCAAAATATAGCAGCCGAGCTGGGGGTCAGCGCTTAGTCTGGCGCCGGCCCGATCAGGCATGCCGCTAACCCAGATTTCACAAATCGCCTGCCAGATGCTGTAACAGACTTAGTGCTGTAACAGGTGCGGTTTCTGTCCTGAGTATGCGTGGGCCCAGTGATACCAGAGCAAATCCGGCGTCCACGGCAGCCGTTTTTTCGTGCTGACTGAATCCGCCTTCCGGCCCTGTTAGCACGACGATCTCCTGGCCTGGGCAAGGGTGCTGGCTAATTCCGGATTCGCCATCGGGGTCGCACATAATGGCGGCAGCGAATTCGCCAGCATCGGCTCGATATTCGGTCAGGCAATCAGCGAGTGTTCGGGGCAGATTGATGTGCGGGATTAATACCCGGCCGGATTGCTCACAAGCGCTTATCGCCACGTTGCGCCAGTGGTCGGCCTTTTTCATGGCCCGCCGGGAGTCTAATCGCACAATCCCGTGTTCCGTTAACACCGGTTGAATTTCCGCAACGCCAAGCTCAGTCGCTTTTTGAACGACACTATCCATGCGGCTGCTCCGACACAGGCCGTGCCAGAGACTGATTTCTAGTCCTGATTCAGTTGCCGGAGTTCGGGCGGAGCCCAGTGCAACGGTTATCCGGTTCTTGGCGGCAGTCTGGATGTTTCCGGCGAATTCATTGCCGGAGCCATCGAACAATACCAACGAATCGCCGGGGTTCATGCGCAGCACCTGCGCAACATGACGGGCAGCTGTGCCGGCCAGTTCTGCTGTTGTTCCGGCAGCTAGCTTCCGCGGGGAATAAATTCGTATGGATCGCATAAGGGCACATCGTGCAGCATGTAGTCGTTTCTGACAACGTGGTGATTGTGCAGGTATCATGCACAGAATGTTCAGGCTTAATAAGGCAACCGGGATGATTGGCGGCGCTCGGCAGGTAGCCTCGCCGAATTGCGATGACCGGCCAGCCGGTTGTCCACCCAGTCTGATAGTTATACACGGGATCTCACTGCCACCTGGCGAGTACGGCGGGCCCGAAATCGATCAGTTCTTTACCAATTGCCTCCCCGCTGATGCGCACCCTTATTTTGAAGCTATCGCTGCGGTTAAGGTATCGGCCCATTTTTTGATACGCAGGGATGGCGAGTTGGTGCAATACGTGCCTATCGACAGGCGGGCATGGCACGCTGGCGAATCCTGTTACGATGGGCGTGATTGTTGTAACGACTTCTCTATTGGAATAGAACTCGAGGGTGAGGATCACACGTCCTATGAGACGGTCCAGTATGAGCGTCTCGCGGAACTCCTCGACATATTGCGTGGTTCGCACCAGGCACTTGCCGATGCGAAAATTGTCGGTCACAGTGATATTGCACCGGGCAGGAAAACCGATCCGGGCGAAGCGTTTGATTGGCAGAACCTGTACCGGCTTCTTGGTGAACGGTGAAGGTTACAAAACACTGATGCAGAGATTTAACAGACAATGAATTTTCTGGCTTTATTCCTTGGGTTGGGTCTGGAAAGATTGCTTACGCATCTTTTTCATTTGCGTGAGTTTCACTGGCTGGACCCCGTCTTCGACTGGGCATTGCGTAATCAGCGCATATCCCAGCCTAATCTGGCCGTCGCAGCTGCGGCACTGACAGTAATGGCAGTTGTCGTGCCTGTTGGATTGGTGGAATGGGGTTTGCAGGATCGGCTTGCTCAATTGCCCCAGTATGTTTTCGCCGTTTTTGTATTGTTGTTCTGTTTAGGGCCACGTGACCTTGGTGAGGAGGTCAATGATTACTGTAAGGCGATTGAAGAAGCGGATCAGGCGGAAATCGAGGCTATCGCCACAGAGCTGCTTGAATGTTCGCCGGAGCCGGGTCAGGGGCCGCCTGATGTAGAAAAAGCTGTCTATGCGCAGGCTAACAACCGGATTTTTGGCGTGGTGTTCTGGTTTGTCATGCTGGGGCCGACCGGGGCATGGTTGTTCAGGGTTCTCGATCTGATGCAGCGGCGGGCAGTTAATTACGCATGTCAGGATTTGGGTGTTGAAAGCGCACGCGATTGGCCGCAACTGGTGCAGGCGATTCTGCTACTGCACAGGTTGTTTGCCTGGATTCCGGCACGATTGCTCGCGGTTGGTTATATGCTTGCCGGTAGCTATGAGGGCGCACTGGCCGCATGGAAAAAACTGCGCACCGTAAGTTCAGCATTATTTCCGGGGCCGAATGATCAATTGCTCGGTGCGGTTGGCACGGGGGCTGTACCTGAAATCGCCACAGGTGATGTCGTTGAGCGGGCGCGGATTGCACGTGACCTTGTCTCACGAACACTCTGGATGATCTGGTGTCCCGTGCTGGCGTTGCTGACGCTTTATGATTTGATGCTTTGAAAGCTATGAGCGCAGCGTCACCACGCTGCCTTCGGGTATCCGCATCTATATTCAGCGTATCAGGAAGCTTCGTCCGCTGGCATCCTACGCAACTTCCCACCGGTCCAAAGCACTTCCGCATCCCCACTGGTCACGTTCAGGGCCCTGGCGAGCACAAACAGCAGGTCCGACAACCGGTTCAGGTAACAAACGGAATACTCATTAACGTTAGCCTGTGCGGCGAGCGAAACCACTCGTCGTTCCGCACGCCGGCACACGGTGCGCGCCAGATGACAAGCCGCTGCGGCGGAGTTACCGCCCGGCAAAATAAAATCCTTTAGTGGCGGCAGCGCTGCGTTAAGTTGGTCCAGCGCGCTCTCCAACTGTTCTATGTCGCCGGCTACAAGTACCTCCGTCTCCGGTATGCAAAGCTCACCACCCAGATCGAACAGCTTTTGTTGAATTTTTGTCAATAGTTGAGCCGGGTCCCCCGGCAGATCGTAAGCCTGGACGACCCCTATTGCGCTATTGAGTTCGTCCACGGTGCCATACGCTTCGACACGCAGGTCATCTTTTTGCACACGTGCTCCGTCGCCAAGCCCGGTGCTGCCATCATCACCTGTGCGGGTATATATCTTGCTAAGTCGATTGCCCACTGTTGTTCCGGTTGTTAGTCACAGGCGCTCAGGTTAAACGACCCGGCAGCAGCGCGCAAAGTCGGCAACTCGCGAGGTTTGCGGGACTTTTTCGCAGGCAAAAAAAACCCCGCTGGGTGAGCGGGGTATACGGGTTATTGTTGTTGTCGCGAATTCGGTTTCTGTTTCAGCGTACGGGCTGTGGTGGATTTTTATTATTGTAGCTACGGTTCTTCTTATTGTTGTTTATTCTTATTCTTATATGATCCGTTTTTCTTCTGGCTTCGATGTCTGAAAATCAGCATTCGAATTGCCCTGCATCACAGAAACCTTTTTGTGCGCATGTATATATAAGCAATTCTCGTGCCAACCTTGATTAAAAACAATAAAAACAATAACTTGTTAAATTCGGTTTCGATGCTTTGATAGCAAGAATTTCAATCCTGTAAACAGTTTCGACACCTGGCAACGGGCGAAACTCCTTGTGAAACTGCATATAAGCCGTTGCATAGTCGACTAATGCAGTTCCCACATATAGATGTATAGAGGGCTAATATTGTTGCTGAGCAACGATCTCGCACCAATTTGCTGTGGAAAAACAGTGTATAGCTTGGGTTTTAATCCCACTCGGGCAAATTAATGTAAGTTTTATCGACAGATGGCGCGGCGCATTGTGGCTACGGTTGCAACCGCCCGGCCGACCAGGGGCCTGGTACCGGGGCATCGCCGTTTTCCAGTAGCAGCGGCCTTTCCCAGCGGCCACGATCATGCAATCTGGCTTGCCCGCGCACCCAGAGCTCCGCCGCACTGATCCAGATTCTGTAGCCCCCCCAAAATGGTGGCCTGGGGATGGCCGTAATGCCTGAGTCGACCGACAGGTTGCTCAGCTTGCGGGCGGTGGCTGCGTGCCTGTTCAGCAACAGTTGGCGGGAATCCACAGGCTGGCTCTGATTACTGGCCCAGGCACCGATCTGGCTTTCCTTGTCGCGGGTGGAGAAATAGGCATCGCTTTCGTCTGCCGGGGACGGCAGTGCAATTCCCTCGATACGCACCTGGCGGTTCATATGGTCCCAGTGAAAGACTGCCGCCACCCGATTGCCTGCTCCGATTGCGGCACCTTTAGCGGAATCATAATTGGTGTAGAACACCAGGTAGCCGGGGTCTGCCACTATGTCTTTACACAAAACTATTCGCGCTGCCGGCTGGCCTTTAGTATCCACGGTGGCCAGCGTCATGGCATCCGGATTTGGCAGGCCGCCATCGGCCACCGCTTCCTGCAGCCATTTGCATATGAGTGGCAACGGGCTGCCGGGTAAGGATTCGGGTAGTTGTTCCATCACCATTTGCGCGTTACCACTGCTAAAGGCGGAAATCGATGACAGAGCGAATGCTCTCGCCCTCGTGCATCAAATCAAAGGCCTGATTAATTTCCGCGAGGGGCAGGACATGGGTGACCATTTCATCAACCTTTATCTCGCCCGCGAGGTAGCGCTCGACGTAGCCAGGCAATTCAGAGCGCCCCCGGACGCCGCCAAATGCCGAGCCACGCCATACGCGGCCGGTAACTAACTGAAACGGACGGGTGGCGATTTCCTCGCCAGCACCCGCCACACCAATGATGACGGACTCGCCCCAGCCCTTGTGACAGCATTCGAGGGCGGCGCGCATAAGCTTCACGTTACCCACACACTCGAATGAATAATCTACACCCCCGTCTGTCAACTCGACGATCACGTCCTGAATCGGAGTGTCATACTCAGTTGGGTTGACGCAATCCGTCGCACCCAGTTGCTGCGCCATCGTAAATTTTTCGGGGTTTATATCAATCGCGATAATGCGACTTGCGCCAGCCATCACAGCGCCCTGAATCACACTTAGCCCAATCCCGCCCAAGCCAAATACACCGACCGTCGCGCCCGCTTCCACTTTGGCCGTGTTCAATACCGCTCCGATGCCAGTGGTTATCCCGCAACCGAGAAGGCAGACTTTATCGAGCGGCGCTGCCGGGTTGATTTTTGCCAGCGCTATTTCGGGCACTACGGTGTATTGAGAGAATGTTGATGTGCCCATGTAGTGATAAATGGATTTGCCTCCAACCGAGAAACGACTGGTGCCGTCCGGCATCAGGCCTTGCCCCTGCGTGACCCGGATAGCCTGGCACAAATTGGTTTTTCCGGATTTGCAAAACTTACATTCCCCGCATTCGGCTGTATACAGAGGAATAACGTGATCGCCCGGTTTCAGGTTGCTAACGTTTGCGCCAGTTTCGACAACGATACCGCCGCCTTCGTGCCCCAGTATCGCGGGGAAAAGTCCCTCGGGGTCGGAACCCGACAGCGTAAAGGCATCGGTGTGGCAGACCCCCGTAGCAACCATCTCAACCAGTACTTCACCTGAGCGTGGTCCTTCGACATCTATGGTTTCAATTTCGAGAGGCTTGCCTGCTTCCCATGCTACTGCCGCGAGTGCCTTCATCTGGTTGCTCCGCCAATGCCCGATGGCATATCGTTTGGTTTATTCTTAAACGCTATTGTAGCCGCTGATTTACTCAGAGCCACCGGATTTTAAATCTGGATAGCGTCGCTTTGGCTTGCGACTAAGTTCCGGACTCTGTAAAACACCCGTTGTTTTTAGCATGAAAGTTTCACCCATGGATCTTCGCGAATTGCGTAAACGACTGAACGAACTGGATCGGCAGCTGATCGAGCTGATTGCCGAGCGTCAGTCCGTGGTGGAGAAGGTCGGTGAGCTTAAGCGTTCCGCGGGGCAGGCTACCCGGGATTATGCGCGGGAAAAGCAGGTGCTGGACGGGGTCAGGGCCGGGGCGGAGGAGTTGGGCATAGCCCCCGATGTTGCCGAACAGGTAATGCGCCTGCTGATTCAGACGTCCCTCACCAGGCAGGAGCGGGCCCGCGTTCGTGCTGAAGGCCAGGGAGGTGGTCAAAAGGCCCTCGTGATAGGGGGTGGCGGCAAGATGGGGCGATGGTTTGCCGATTTTCTTGACTCACAGGGTTATGCCGTCACGATTGCCGATCCGGCCAATACAATTGATGGTTTCCCATGCGTGGCAGACTGGCGCGCTGTGCCTGACGATTTTGCTGTAACCGTAATTGCTGCGCCCTTAAAAGTGTCTGCCGATATTCTTGCGGAGATGGCTGAGCGTGGTCACTCGGGTCTGATCTTCGATATAGGGTCTTTAAAAACGCCCCTGGTCGCAGCATTGCGTAAGCTTGCAGCAACGGGTGCCAGGGTGACTTCATTGCATCCCATGTTTGGTCCGGATGCGGAACTGTTATCCGGCAAACACGTGCTGTTTCTGGATGCGGGATGTGCTGAGGCAACCCAGGCAGCGCGCGCATTATTCGCTTCAACCATGGCGCAGCAAACGGAAATGGACCTTGAGGAGCATGATCGGCTCATTGCTTACGTGCTGGGCCTCTCTCACGTTCTTAATATCGCATTTTTCGGGGTGCTGGCCAGCAGTGGCGAATCAGTTCCGCGATTGGCAGACCTTTCCAGTACCACCTTCGATGCGCAGTTGGCTGTTGCGTCTAAAGTCGCGCAGGAAAATCCGCAGCTCTACTTTGAAATTCAGTCACT
>Ga0209475_10001626_pt1 | contig 27041 bp, 21 predicted proteins | sample tdDd471_FD_187128 | JGI IMG/M metagenome (GOLD analysis project Ga0209475, IMG submission 187128) | Marine sediment microbial communities from the Atlantic coast under amendment with organic carbon and nitrate - tdDd47.1 (SPAdes)... | ecosystem: Environmental > Aquatic > Marine > Coastal >... | reverse complement strand
TCTTCTGCCGTGGCAAAGATCCTTGGAGTTGATGCATCGGAGGTGCGTTATGAGGCCGGAATTTTCACAATTGGTGATAACCGCACCATGTCACTATCTGAACTCGCCGTAAAGCTCTGTTCTTTTGGTGGTATGGATCAATTGGTAGCCAAAGGTACTTTTGGTGGCAATACCTCACCGCCGCCTTTTATTGCCGGCTTTGCCGAGGTTGAGGTGGATTTAGAGACCGGAGAGTCAGAACTGCTCGACTATGTTGCCGTGGTGGACTGCGGTACAGTACTCAATAAAAACCTGGCTCGAATTCAGGTTGAGGGTGGAGTCGTTATGGGTATCGGACTCGGCTTGTACGAAGAAGTTCGCTATAGCAATAACGGCAGATTAGCCACCAACTCGTTTATGGAGTACAAGATTCCGAGTAGAGAGGATATCCATGAAATTCAAGTGGCTTTTGAAGAGAGCCATGAGCCTACCGGGCCTTTTGGAGCCAAATCTCTCGGGGAAGTGGTCTGTAATACACCGGCACCTGCCATTGCCCAGGCCATCTATAATGCAACAGGGGTGCATTTCCGCGAGTTACCCATTACCGCAGAAAAAGTACTGTTGGGGATGATGAGGAAAAATGGTCAGCAGGAGCAAGAATAAAGAATATCCTTTTTTACAGGCTCTTGGCATAGAGCGGGGGGATGTGGTCTGTTTTACTGGTGCTGGTGGCAAGACCTCGCTCATGTTTCGCCTGGCTAAAGAAGCAAAAGAGCAGGGATTAAAAGTGTTGGTAACCACCAGCACTAAAATATTGGTGCCGGATGCCAATCAATGTGATGCACTGGATTTGAGCGGGAAACTGTTTTCTGGGCACACTGTGACTGATCCTGGCATCTATGTTGGCGGATTGCCAACCTCTGTTGCTGGAAAAATGACCGGGGTGGGCATGGATCTACTTTTACGTCATCGAAAGAAATTTGATCTGGTGCTCATTGAAGCTGATGGCGCCGCCACAAAACCTTTAAAGGGGTGGAACAGCACAGAGCCTGTTATTCCTGAATTTACCACAAAAACCATTGGGATTATTGATATCCAGACGATAGGCAACATGATCTGTGAGGCTCTGGTCCATCGCCTGGAAATTTTTTCTAAGATAACCGGTGGCAAAAACGGTGAGCCGGTTGCTCTGCATCATCTCTTTCAGGTCATTCATCATGAGCAAGGACTGTTCTCTCAATCACAGGGAGTGGAGCTTTTATATATCAATAAGGTGGAGTCAGAAACAGACCAGCGTAATGTTGATGGTCTGCGGGAAAAATTAGAGAATATGACGATTATTGCTGGGAGTGTACAGCAAGGAACCATCTATGTGTAGGCTGGATGCAATTATCCTGGCATCTGGTCTTTCTAAGCGTATGGGGCGCAACAAACTCCTCCTTCCCCTGGGAAACTCTACTGTTATAGATCAGTTTTTGTGTCGGTTTCCCTATGCACTTTTCCAAAAGGTGATTGTTGTGTATGGAGATCAACAGGTCGCTGAGATAGCCGGTAACTATCCGACGATACTCTGTTATAACCAAAATGCTCATGCTGGAAAAAGCACATCCATACAACTGGGAATAGCGGCGAGTACGGCAGAAGACGGTATGATGTTTGCTGTAGCCGATCAGCCGTTGTTAACAGGGGCTACTATCAGGAAGCTTATCGAGAGCTTTAGTGAACAAAAATTTAAAAAAATTGTTGTGCCGAAGGTGGACGGCAGGCCTGCAAATCCGGTGATTTTTCCTGCGGTCTGCCGCAGGGAGTTTGCTGAACTACATGGTGACTCAGGTGGACGGCTATTGATTATGAAGCAGCCGGAACGGGTTTGCTATGTACCCTTTGCCTCAGAAGAGGAGTTTGCTGATGTTGATACCCCGGAGAATTATCAAAAACTTGTTGCTCATTGGCCGCTTAAAAGCGGTAAAAAGACGTGAGAAAAGGGGCAATTTTTTATCTTTGATTGAATCGATCGATTATCTGGGGGGGTCCTGGTTCGTTCCATTGAGGGATAAGTTTCTTTAAAAAATTGTTTTCCCATGTATAAAACAAGATTCGAACCTACCTTACTCTAAAGAGACAGATAATCATCTGGAAGCTGTCCTGCGGATTCAAGTCCGTTGATAGAACTGTTGATGTGGTTTTTCAATGCTGCACAGGCACGATCCGGGTCGCCTTTGGCAATGGCATCGACAATAGTCTCGTGTTCTTTTGTTGGGCAATATTCGATCTTGTAGAACGGATCGTAGAGAATGAGATAGATCCTTGTCCTGTCAAGGAGTTCGTTGATATAAGAAAAAAGTACCTTGTTGCCAGAAAATTCGGCAATTTTTAGGTGTAAGGAGTCGTTTACCGCGTAGTATTCGTCCAGATTTTTTTTATCAAAGACGGTGGTCTCCGCTTGAGTGAGTGTGCGAAGTTCTTCTATTTGCTCTGGGGTGATGTTGGTTGTTGTGAGCCGGGTCGCCATAACTTCCAGTTGGGCGCGGACCAGAAAGGTTTCTTTGATTTCCCTTTGCGTCGGTGTGATAACAAAAGCTCCCCGGTTGGGGATACTATTAACCAAACCTTCAGCTTCAAGTCGTTTGATGGCACTTCTCACCGGAGTGCGGCTTACCCCTAACTGCTGAGCCAAAGCTACTTCAACCAGTTGACTTCCCTGTCTGATGTATTTTTTACGTATGGCTGTTTTCAGTTTTTGGTAAACAGAATCTTCAGAATTGACCTTCTTCGTTTGTCCCATTTCTCCCCTGTTCATTTATAATTTTCTGAGAAAAACTACTCCGGTGCATATACTACTTTTTCCCCAGGGAAATTTGCCAAAGCATTCAAAGTAAACTATTTTTTTAATATACACAAAAATAGTTGACACATCTGTGCTAAATACCGTAATAATTTTTTGTGTGCAGATATTGTATACAATAGTGTTTGGTTGTAAACTATAAAAAAATTTAAATGAGATCTTGGAGATTTCAAATATTTTAATTTAACACCCTAAAACAGAACGGGCCTCTTTTTGTATTCACACGGAGTCTATTGCTTGCCAGAGGGGTGCATGTTTCTTTATCAGAGGATTTTCTTGCGGATAAACAAGAAATAAATGTTGTTAACTCACTAGACGGAATTGCTATGTTTAATAAAATGATTGCCAGCCTTCTTCCACACATGCCAAAGAAGTTAGTTTGGATGTTTTCCAAAGAATACATAGCCGGAGAGACTCTGGAGGAAGCGATTGTAAACGCCAAGAAATTAAATGCAGAGGGGATTTTAACCACTATAGATGTCCTGGGTGAATTTATTACCACTCTTGATGAAGCTAAAGCAAACAAAGAGGAATATCTCGAGGTCATTGAAGAGGCGGAGAAGGCCGGAGTCGAGGGAAATTATTCACTTAAACCGACTTTTTTTGGATTACTTCTCGATAAAGATGCTGCCTATCAGCATATCCGGGAGGTTGTGGCCAAGGCTGCGTCATATAATAATTTTGTCAGGATTGATATGGAGGATTCTCCCTGTACAGACATGGAGATAGACCTCTACAGAAAGTTAAAAGAAGAGTTTCCCGCTAATGTGGGGCTTGTCGTCCAGGCGTATCTGAAAAGGACACATCAGGATATTGAAAATTTAAAAAACATTAATGACCCTGAACATCCTGTAAATTTAAGGGTTTGCAAAGGTATCTACATTGAGCCTGAAGAGATTGTGTATAAAAATTACCATGAAATCAATTCCAACTTCCTGGCGGACATAGAATATATGTTTCAGGAAGAGATGTATCCTGCAATCGCAACACACGACCTGCCTGTAGTTGAAGGTTCTTACAAACTCATCGAAAAATACAAAGTATCCAAAGAAAAATATGAGTTTCAGATGCTTTATGGTGTCACTCCGGCTCTCAGAAAGTCGATCATGGATAAAGGGCATCGCATGCGGGTGTATGTACCGTTTGGTAAACAGTGGTTTGGCTATAGCACAAGAAGGCTCAAAGAGAACCCCAAAATGGCTGGTGTGGTTATTAAGGCCCTTTTTAGAAAAGGGTAACCCAGACAAGGGGTACTTCTTGCAGTATTCCCTTGGTTGGGGTGCTCAATGACTAAGTAGATGGAGAGTGATTATGAATCTTATGAATAATGCAGTAATAAATATTCCCAAACCAGCGAATGAGCCTATTCTGGCGTATAAAGCTGGGAGCCAGGAGAAGGCGGCTATAAAGAAAGCTTTGACCGAGATGTCTTCCAGGCAATTGGAAATTCCACTTATTATCGGTGGCAAGGAGATACGAACAGGAAACCTTGGTAAGGTTGTTATGCCTCATGACCATAAGCATGTGCTGGCAACGTATCATAAAGCAGGGCCTGCAGAGGTGCAGCAGGCAATCGACGCAGCGGTGGCCGCCCAGACGATGTGGCAATCTTTTCGATGGGAGGAGCGTTGCGCAATTTTTCTAAAAGTCGCAGAACTCCTGGCTGTGAAATATCGGACCTTGATAAACAGTGGTTCCATGCTTGCCGGTGGCAAAAACGTGTATCAGGCTGAGATTGATGCAGCGTGTGAATTGATCGATTTTCTTCGCTATAATGTGAGTTACGCCCAGGAAATCTATCAGAAACAACCAGAATCCTCGGAGGGCGTCTGGAATTTTGTACAGCATCGACCGCTGGAAGGGTTTGTCTTTGCGGTAACACCTTTTAATTTTACGGCAATTGCCGGAAATCTGCCAACCGCTCCGGCGATAATGGGTAATACAGTTGTCTGGAAACCAGCCTCGTCTCTCGTATATACCCCGTATCTGATCATGCAGATTATGGAAGAAGCAGGACTGCCGCCAGGGGTCATTAATTTTGTTCCTGGTTCGGGTGGTGACGTAGGCGATATCTGTCTGGCCGACCCGAATCTGTCGGGGATCCACTTTACTGGTTCCACCAGAGTATTTCAGCAGATGTGGAAGACTATTGGGGAAAATATCGGCAGCTATAAAGCTTATCCACGAATCGTGGGGGAAACAGGTGGCAAAGATTTTGTTTTTTCCCACAGGAGTGCGGAAGTAAAGTCGCTGGTGACCGGCCTTGTAAGGGGGGCCTTTGAGTATCAGGGCCAGAAATGTTCTGCTGCGAGCCGTGCCTATATTCCTCGGTCCCTCTGGTCTGCTGTTGAGGCCGAACTGAAGATACAAATGGGCAGCATTAAAATGGGTCCGCCAACCGATTTCCGGAATTTCGTTGGGGCAGTGATTGACAAAGCTGCCTTCGACTCGATTACCAGCTATATCGATTATGCCAAGGAAAATGAAGGTGGCGAGATCATCATTGGTGGAAACCATGATGACAGTGTTGGGTACTTTATAGAACCAACAGTTATTCTAGTCACTGATCCCCATTTTAAGACCATGGTTGAAGAAATTTTTGGACCGGTCCTAACTATCTATGTTTATGAAGATGATAAATATGAGGAAACCCTGACACTCTGCAATACATCCTCAATGTACGCGCTTACCGGAGCAATCTTTGCCAGGGATCGGGCGGCGGTAAGTACAGCCATAGCAATGCTCGAGCATGCTGCTGGCAATTTCTATATCAATGATAAACCGACAGGTGCGGTAGTTGGTCAGCAACCCTTTGGTGGAGGCAGGGCTTCAGGAACCAACGACAAAGCAGGTTCACAGGCAAACCTTATGCGCTGGGTTTCCACCCGGACAATTAAAGAAACATTTGTGCCACCAGTAGAGTATCCGTATCCTTTTATGAATGAAGAATAAAAAAGGGATATTTTTCCCATAAAGTGCATTTGCTGCTTGACAGAAATATAGATCGTTATAAGAGGTACTGGCAATTCAAAAAGAGTGCACAGGATTACTGTTTTGAGATACAGGCAACAATGTTTTTTATGGTGGGTGCTTTCAGGAAGCTCTGCTCACCAGCACAAAGTTGAGCATAAGGAATTAATAATAAAGAGGATGTTATGGCCAGGCAGAAACTGAAGGAAGTTGTAATTGACCGGGACTGGTGCAAAGGCTGTGGTATTTGCGTCAAGTTTTGTCCGACCAAGGTATTGGAGCTGGACAAACGGGATAAATCCACGGTAGTTCGACCGGAAGATTGTATTTGCTGCCGGATGTGTGAACTACGGTGCCCAGACCTCGCAATTGAGGTTTTGACAGAGGAAGGTGATAAGAATGACTAAAAACATTAAATTTGTTCAGGGAAATGAGGCCTGTGTAGAGGGAGCGATCTATGCCGGCATAGATTTTTTTGCGGGTTACCCAATAACCCCTTCAACAGAAATTGCCGAACATCTTTCCCGTCGTCTTCCGGAAATTGGTGGGAAATTCATCCAGATGGAAGACGAAATTGCTTCCATGTGCGCCATAATCGGAGCCTCACTTACGGGCAAGAAGGTAATGACGGCGACCAGTGGTCCTGGCTTTTCTTTAAAGCAAGAGGCCATTGGTTATGCCTGCATGACGGAAATACCCTGTGTTATTGCCAACGTCCAGCGCGGTGGTCCATCAACAGGTAATCCCACTCATGTCAGCCAGGGGGATATCAATCAGGCACGGTGGGGTACCCATGGGGATCACTCTATAATAGCCCTCACTGCTTCCAATCATCAAGATGTGTTTTCGATGACGGTGCATGCCTTCAATATGGCTGAGACCTATCGAACACCAGTTGTCTTGCTATTTGATGAGGCCGTTGGTCATATGCGGGAAAAGCTTGTCATTCCTGAAAAAGGTGAGCTGGAAATTGTCGATCGCTTGAGGACGTCGCTTGGAAAAGGTGTTGATTATCACCCCTACCTGCCGAGGGAAGATGGACGCCTGCCGATGTCTGATTTTGGTGGAGAGCACAGGTATAATGTTACCGGCCTTTTCCACGACATGTGGGGTTTTCCTTCTAATAACCCCAAAATAGTCAACGCATTGCTCAGACATCTTGTTGACAAGATTGATAACAACATACAGTCCATCACCCGCTATAAAGAACATTATATGGAGGGGGCTGAATATATCCTGATTTCCTATGGTTCTTCTGCCAGGTCGGCTATTCATCTGGCGAAAACCAGAAGGGCAAGAGGTGAAAAGATCGGCGTCCTGGAATTGCAGTCTATCTGGCCTTTTCCGACCGAACTCATCAGGGAAAAATGTGCCAATGCAAAAGCTGTCCTTGTGGTGGAAATGAACCTGGGACAGGTCATGGCTCAGGTTAAAGCAGCGGTGAGAAAACCCAACAGGGTATTTCTGGCCAACCGGATCGACGGACAACTTATCACACCTTCAGATATAAAAAGACTCCTTCGGGTTATCCAGGGGAGGGGAGTATAATATGGCAGTCAAAGACTATTTACGAGAAAGGTTTTTCCCTCATATGTGGTGCCCTGGTTGCGGGCATGGTACCATTCTCAATTCGCTCATCCATGCGATTGAGGAGCTGGAGTTGAATAAAAATGAGATCGTTATGACCTCTGGCATCGGCTGTTCGGCAAGGATCTCCGGTTATGTCGATTTTCATTCGTTGCATACTATGCATGGACGGGCTCTTGCCTGTGCTACCGGGGTCAAACTCAGCAGGCCGAACCTGAAAGTACTGGTGCCGATGGGCGACGGTGACGCTCTTGCTATTGGTGGTAACCACTTCATCCATGCGGCCCGTCGTAATATCGATATGACCGCCATTGTCATGAATAACCGTATCTACGGCATGACCGGCGGTCAGTTTTCGCCCCTTTCCGGACCGGGTGTAAAGGCCACTACTGCACCTTATCTGACCATTGACAGTAATTTTGATGTAGTTGAACTGGCGAAAGCTGCAGGGGCCACCTTTGTGGCCCGTTCCACCGCCTTTCACGTGAAAGAAAGCACCGAATTTCTGAAAAAGGCTATTATGCATAAAGGTTTTTCCGTGGTCGAGATACTCTCTCAATGCCCTACCCATTATGGCAGAAAAAATAAGGAAGGAGATGCCGTTAGCATGTTGGAGTTCCATAAGACCAACACGGCAAAAATCGGTTCCAAGGCTCTGGCAGACAACCCAGGCCTTACCCCCCGGGGTATCTTTGTGGAAAAAGACCGGCCGGAATATTGTGAGGAATATGACAAGATAATCGAGTATGCAAGCAGGGGGAAAGCATCATGAGTAGAGTAAGACTTGTTTTCTCAGGCTCCGGCGGCCAGGGAGTAATAACGGCGGCCATCATTCTGGCCGAAGCTGCGGTAATCCATGAGGGTATGAACGCCACTCAGTCCCAGAGTTATGGTGCGGCGGCCCGCGGAGGATCTACTCGGAGTGATATAATTATATCCGATCAAGAAATAAATTTTCCGGAAGTCACCCAGCCCAATATTCTGGTTTGTCTGACTCAGGATGCCTATAACAGCTATTCTTCTGTTATTCGGCCTGGAGGAATTCTACTGACCGACAGCCGTTATGTGGAAATAACCCGCAAGGTCGATGCCAAGCAGATTGAACTGCCGATGTATGATAGTGTTATTGAAAAGATAGGCAAACCGGTGGTTTTTAACATCTGTGTGCTTGGCACTTTGATCAGTATTACCGAGGTGATCAAACCGAAGTCTGTTATGGCTGCGGTGGTGAGCAAGGTACCCAAGGATTTTGTTGAGCTGAATACTCATGCTTTTGAGCTTGGCATGGAACTTGGTGCAGATTTTAGTTGGTAGTTTTCATAACTCCCTGGTGGGAAACCATTTAGCCTACCGGGGAGCTTTCACACAAGGAGTTCTTAGATGAGCGCCGGGCATAAACTTGAGTACTCCTGAAAACCTGTCTTTCTTGATAATACCCTTGAAAGGGTATTGGGAGATGTAATGGATACTTTTCCAACCAGCTATTCTTCGAGTACCAGAGGCGCTGATATTATCGCCAAAGCAGAAAGTGTGGGGCTTGATCCGCGAGTCTTATACGAGGCGGTCATTGACCTTTCCTCAGAAGGTTTGCTTACTGCAAACTGCATCAATATGGCAGCTGGAATTCTTCTTGAGGATATTGGACTGCCCCGGTATTTTTTTCAGCATATTCGCAAGGCAGCACTGACTCATTTACTTGAGTCTATTGCCACCTCTATTAAGGTCATTGACGGCAAGGTAATCCTTTATGGCCGGGTTGCTCAGATTGACTTTGATGCGACCCAGGCAAGCGTTGCCCAGAGGGTAAGGATTGCTACCGAAGAGACCCGGGACAGCATGGAAGGTGTTCTTGAAGAGCTGATTGCCGGTCATCGAAGAGAGTATTATTACAGTCCGGAAAGTAACTATTACACCTATATCATCCGTCCTGAGACGGTTGCCGATTTTCCAAAGACAACTTTCAGAGATTCTCGTTTTCTCTTTACCCTGGCCGGGGATTATTCAGCGACTCCGGAGCCTACAAGAAGACGATATGAAAAGGTACTCAAGGAGTGTGAGGGGGCGACCATTCCGCATATTGCAGTGTTTAATCTGCCGGAAACCGGTGAGACGCGGTTGATGTTCAATTCCGATTTTGAGTTTCCCCAGCTCCCCGTGCTTCGTAAAATCCTGGCCGACCACGATCTGACCCTGGTTCGAGGCTATTGGGAGCCTTATCTGGCACAGGCCTCTGTTCCGTCCTCTATCTGCACGCTCTATGTGAACGGTGAATTGACCCGCGAGCAGGAGCATGGGGTAGTTGCCGACCTGAGATCCTATCTTTCTTTTAGTGTTAGCGACATCGAGGATCTTTACCTGCAGGACCAGATTAGTTTTCAGGAAATGTTGTTTGCTGGCAATGCCATCGATTTTACTCATCTGTTCATTTTCAAAGAAAGTGAGAACCTCACCGACCGGGACATTCTTGAGAGCCTGGCTAGCAAAGATCAACGGGAAGCATTTGCTAAACGTATCCAAAGCTCGAATAAGTCGACCTATGGGGCGCCGGTTATAATGGAAACGGCGAGCAAAAATCCGGATCTAATAAAATTTCTGCACACTATCTTTGAACAACGTTTTGCGCCGGAGAAAACGACTGGAATAAAAAGAATTTCCAGTGAAGATCTTGAAAAGAAGTGGTTGGAATTCGAAAAAATTATTGCGGGCAGGTTTCTTGATTTTCCACTTGGTTATGAGATTTTTAGATTCATGTTCAAGATTATTACCTGCACCCTGAAAACCAATTTCTATAAACCCGAAAAGCGATCTTTCTCTTTTCGTTTTGATAACAGTATTCTCGATCCTCTTGTTTTTAGCAGATTTGTGTTCGGGATCTTTTTTGTCAACGGCCACTACTCCTGTGGTACTCATTTACGGGCAGCAGATATTGCCCGCGGCGGTTTGAGGCTGATCCGTGTTTCGCGCTCGAACTATGACAGCGAGCTCGATAATGCTGTACTCCTTAACTATGCCCTCGGTCCCAAAGCCCAGCGATTAAAGCACAAAGATATCTGTGAAAGTGGCTCAAAGGGGGTCGTTGTCCCGCTGCCGCAATATGCTACCTTAAGAAAAGAGGCATTAAACGACTATACCGAAGGGATCATGGACCTGATGCTGCCGGATAGCTCTGTTGTTGACTATTACGGTAAACCGGAGATGGTGTTTTTTGGTCCGGATGAAGGTACTGCACCACTTATGGATGATGTGGCCTACCATGCAAGGGATAAAGGCTATCAGTACTGGCGGACCATTACCACCGGAAAGAGCTTTGGTATTCCCCATGATACCTATGGCTTGCTCTCCGGAGGAGAAACCTTTGGTCTCTACGACCTTGGAGATAAGGGGGTTGAGCTGCAGGTGGATGGTCGCTCTGTTATGGTGACCGACGAAATGGATAATATTTTTGCAGAGGTAGGCGAAGATATAGCTGTTTCCGGAATGACCACCACCTCCATCATGGGCGCTTTTAGAACACTGATTGATCATTACGGCGAACGGGAAGAAGAGTTGAATCTAATGATTACCGGTGGGCCCGATGGTGATCTCGGGGCCAATCAGATTCAATGCTATAAAGGAAAAATCTGTCTGATCATTGATGGGGGTTCTATTCTCTTTGATCCGGAGGGACTCGATAAAAAAGAGTTGGTAAAGCTAGCCTTTATGCGCAACTCTTCCCCAAGGGTCAATTCTCTTATGTTCCCAGTGACAAAGCTAAGCAGCAGAGGATTTATGGTTCCAATAGGGGCCAGCAATGTCACCCTGCCAGATGGTTCGATCGTGGAAGACGGAGCCCTTTTTCACAGGAATTTCCTCAGCGATCCCGCTCATCGAAAATTAGTCAGTGAGGCGAATATCCGGGCCTTTATTCCTTGTGGTGGGTTCAAGGATACGGTCAATCAAGGGAATGTCCGTCAGTTTTTAAGCCTTTTTAATGAACTGCAATTTATTGTTGAGGGCGCAAATGTCTTTTTTGATGATGCTGCCAGGAGGTATGTTGCAACCCAGACCAAGATTAAACAGATAAAGGATTCCACTGCCAATAAGGGTGGCGTTTTCAGCAGTTCAGTTGCCGAAGTTCTCACGGCCTTTCTCCTCCAGGATGACTATGAGGATAAACTGCTCAACGATAGTGGGACACGGTGGGCTTTAACCAAGGATATTCTGCAGCTGGTTGATCGCTATTCCCGTATGGAAACCGGTTTACTGCTCCGCCTGTATGATGCTGATCCTTCTGTGCCGCTTTTTGAACTGTCAGAGCAAACCAGTGAGCTGATATTTGCTCTCCAGGATCAACTTGAACCATCTCTTGCGGAAATTCTTGCAGATGGTGAATTGGTCTGGAAGGTGATGATCCACTATATACCTTCGGTGCTGAGAGAAAAACTCGGAGAACAGTCCATAATGGCTCTTCTGGATACGGAACAACTCCAGCCATACCGAAATGCTATTGTTACCAAAAAACTGGCGTCAATGGCCTTTTATCGCTTTGGTGAGACGTGGGAGGAGTATCTCCAGGAGATTGATGCCGAATTGTTGCCTTCGCTTCATAAAATTTTTGTAAAAGAATAGGTGCTGTGCTGGCTGAGAGGCAAATTTTACTCAACCACTTATCAGCTTTAAAAGACAAAAGGGGTGCCTAAGGGCCCCCCTTTTGTCTTTATTCGAGTAAATTATTGTAACTGTAAAAATTACTGTTTCGCGTGAAATAGACACAAAGCTTTGCATGGCTCCTTTGACTGTCCTTATTAACCCATGAAAAGGCATTCTGAGATTTAGTAGGTAGTCAGGAATAAGTAATCAGATTTCATAAGGGTTCATCAGCTTCATAGATCCTTACAAATTTAAAAAATCAAAATCTAATCTTTTAGAAGGCATTCCAAACCAACCTTATTGCTAACAGGATCAATAGGAATGAAACACCTCTGTTAAACATTTTCTCACTGACATGATCTTTGAGAAAATATCGCCCGAAACGAGTACCTATTATTGCACAAAGATAGGCAGGAATAAGGCGGTAGGAGTATTCAGCAGCAATCATTCCGCTAGTTGTGAAAAAGATTGCTTTACCTATGTTCAAAGTAAAATGATGAGCAGCCATTGTTGCAACGGTTTGCACTCGATCCAATCCATGCATTCTGCAATAGCGAAAGTAGAATAATCCAGCTGCATGTACCAGAATCGAGGCTACTCCTGCAAAAAACGGATATACTTGTTGAGGAATTTTCGAAATGGAGTCTTCTTTTCCTAAACCTGTACTGAGTGCGAAATAGAGAAGTAAAGCTGCAAATACTATCTCTAAACCACGCTCAGGCATGATTTTCACAATTAACATACCGATGACAAGTCCAAGAAAAGAGAGGGGCAAACACCTCTTCCAGAGAGTTTGATCGATATCGGCACGAAACCAGTAGGTTTTAGATGCTGCTGTCACCAGGTACACTAAGCTCCTATTCCCAGCGCTTCTCTTAGTGGCATTATAAAAGTCAGTAGCGGGGTCAATACAAGACCCGCACCAAAGCCCAGGATGGAGGTTACCATGGCACTTAAAAAAGAGAGCAGGCTGATAACAACCATTTCTTGTAATTGATTCATGACAAGGCTAATTTTTTGAGTGAGTCAATTGGTACAGATAAAAATTGAGATCGGTAAGAGGGGTGGGATACCTATTTTTATAGGGCCCGGGGGGGCATCACACTAAGATGAAATCCCCGGGCCCAAAAAGTACAGTTTGAAAAAAAAGGTTTTAGCTTTCAGATTGATGTAGAGATTTTTTGCCTAATCTTGTCCTGATGAGTTTCATCAGGGGTTGATAAAAGATAGAAAAGAGCAAAAAAGCAATTATTACCAATGTGATTGGGCGGGAGAAGATATAGGTAAGGTTTCCTCCACTGATTTGGTGACTGTGCAGCAATTCACTTTCGGCCATTTTTCCAAGAAGAATACCAATGACAAGTCCCGGAACCGAGTAGTCATATTTTTTCATGACATACCCGAGGATGGCAAAAACTAGAACGGTATAGGGGCCGGCCATCGAGCCTGTCAGGCCGTACGAGCCAAAAACGGCAAGCGACATGACAGAAGGAACCAGGAGGCGAATAGGGACCTTAACCAGGGAAGCCAGAAAGGGAATAGTAATCAGGCCAAGGATGGCAAGCAGGATAACCTGACCAAAGTTGGCGAAGATAATCGAATATACCACATCGGTTTGTTCCCTGATAAAGGTTGGTCCACCTGTGATGTTATTCATGGCGAAAACGGCAAGCATAACAGCTGTAGCCCCACCACCCGGAATACCAAGAGCAAGAAGAGTTGCCATTGATCCAGCCTCGGAACTGGAATTGGCCGACTCAGATGCCATTACACCTTTAGGGTTGCCTTTGCCGTAAGACTCGGGATTCTTGTCCCGGCGTTTGGTCTCCATGTAGGAGAGTAGATTAGCAACAGATGAGCCGACCCCAGGGACAGCACCGATGAGAATGCCCAGCAAAGAGCCGCGTGTATTGATCATTGGAAATTTCAATGATTGCTTGAACCCCTTAAAGATCTTTGGAATACTAACATTTCTCTGACTCTCGTCTTCGACAATATATTTTGCATTGAGGAGATTGAAGAGCTCTGACGCAGCAAACATTCCCATCATTGCAGGAACTGCAGGGATTCCATCGAGAAGGATATCGATATCCATGGTTCCCCTGGCGACTCCCATTTCATTGTAACCGATGGTACCAAGCAACAAGCCAAAAAGACCACTCACGATACCTTTTGACATATGGTCACCGCGCAGACTGGCTATAAGGGTGAGGCCCCAGACTGTTACGGCAAACATCTCTGAAGGGCCAAGTTTTAATACCAGTACAGAGATAGGTTGAATCAGCAAAAACAATACAATATAGCCAAGGCCGCAACCAAAGGTAGATGATCCCAAAGCCAACCCCAGTGCTTCATTGTGTTTCCCCTGTCTGGCCATGGGGTAGCCATCAAAGGCTGTGGCCATTGCAGAACTCGTACCCGGTATATTCATCAGAATAGCTGTAACACCACCTCCAAAGGATCCGCCTGTGAAAATAGCGGTGAGAAACAGCATGGACATAACAAAATCCATGTGCAGCGTTAGCGGAAGAAAAATTGCCATGGCCATAGAAATCTGCAGACCAGGGATACTACCAAAGGTTAGCCCAATTAGTATTCCTGGGATAACTACCAGCCATGGAGTAAAAGAGCCAAAAAGTAGTTCAAGGGATTGTTGGACAGCAATAAAATCAATCATATCAACCTCTCAATAAACTCTTTACCAAGCAACATTGGCATTGGGTAGGGAATCATATATTCAAAAAAGAGAGATACCAGGAATGCGAAAATAAAGGAAAAACCCGTCAGCCAAGCGATCCTTCTTTCTCCCTGAAGAAACATCAGAGAACCGATGAACAGAAAGGTTGCAACATCAAAGCCTATCCAGTCCATACTGATGATATAAGCTGCCAGGATAATCATCGCCCCTATAACTGAGACTTCCTTTTCCTCTTTCTTTCTTTTTTCTTCCTTAGGCTCTGCTGAAGCTAAAGAATCTCTGAAAGAGGTTGCAAAAATCCAAAGGGACAAACACAGGACAACGATTCCAGCAGGTAGAATGAGTAGGAGATTTTCTGTAGTGGCTGACGCCTTGTAAGAATCAATCAGGTACCAGCTCGTCACAAGGAGGAATAATACTGGTAAACCCAACTGGGCATAGGGTATCTGTCGTTTCATTTGTTTCCTCCGAAGAAGTTGGAGCCTGATTGTTTTGCCTGCCGCATAGCAGGATTTTGGGGGAATGCTATCCTAAAAACTCCTGGCTATGACATAGGAAAACAGCAGTTGACGCTTTAAATGGAATTATCTCACTGCCCGGGAGAAGCTTTACTGGGTTAAGATTTCTTTGTGCTCCATGAATGCAGCTGCTGTTTCCTTCACGACCTCTGTTGCTGCTTCCGGACCAATCCATTCTGAGCCAATGTTGGAACCTTTGAGGAATTTTTTAACATCCCCATTTTCAGTTACCTTTTTCAAGGCGGTTACCAGTTTTTCATAACGCTCAGGATGGTCTTTCTTCATTTTGGTAGGAACTGCATAGCCTCGAGCTGCATCGGAAAGTACTGGGACTGTTATACCGAGAGGCTTTAAGGATTCGTTAATGGCAGGGGCATTCCACGACTCATCAGCTTCGTTGCGACCAATGGCCAAAGGAACAAGATATTCTTTAATTCCAAGGCAGCCTTCAGCGGCAATGGCAATTAAATCAACAGAGCCACCAGCAACTGCGGAACGGGCTTTACCACCACTGGTGTAGGTGACTAAGTTGAGGTTTTTTTCTGGAATTCCAGCCTCTTTGAGAATGAGCTTAAGGGTGAGAAGGCCAACGCTATTCTGCATGGCAGCAGCGCTCACCTTGCCAGGATTCTCTTTAACAGCTTTAAGGAAATCTTCCATGGTTTTGTAAGGAGAGTCTTTACTGGCTGCATAGAGGGTATAATCAGGCCACTGAATATTGATAATTGCCCAGTCGTCCATGCTGAATTTGGCTTTTCCGGTCATTACATGGGCACCCATGTAGGGTGAAACAGCACCTGAGTAGATGGTGTAGCCATCAGCTGGCCTTTTGAGAACATAGTTAAGGCCGAGTAAGGTTGCTGCGCCCTTTTTATTGACAACTTTGACCGGCTGTCCCATCTCTTCACTTATAAAGGAAGTCATTGCTCGGGTCATTCTGTCGGAACTTCCCCCAACTCCATACCCGACAACCATAGTGATGGGTTTTGAAGGATATTTCTTTTCAGCAGAGGCAATTGGCGCGATAATCAGCATTAATGTTAATACAGCGAGTATGGACTTTACAGTTTTCATGGGATTTCCTCTTTTGTTTTTTTCAGCCATTTTTGATTTTCTTGGTTTTGTCAAAAAAACTCTAAAATTAAGTGTGGCAATCCTCCTTTCATTACGTTTATTAATCTCATGTACTAAGACCTATATCCCACAAACTATGCCAACTTAGACTGTTTTAGTAAAAAACCGAAATCTCCCAGTAGTTCTCTTTCCAATAAATCACAACAAAACTGTAAACTTGGTGACAATTGGAATTGATTGAGCAGATGCCTTTGCCAATAAATTACATTTTTTCATATTTTTTGAAAGCTTAAAGCCAACGTTTCAAAGAGACGTAATGTTTCATGCATGAAACGTTGGCGACATTGGTGTTTCAAAAGTGTGACGCGATGCAATGTTTCAATCAATGATGAGTGAAAATTTTATTTAAACATAAGGGTCTATCGTTAGCTGTTGGAAGGATCTCTTTATATTCCTGAATCTTGGGTGTTACATGTGGTACCGGAACAAATATCTGCTCGAATGTCCTTATACCTGGCACAACATATGCTATTTGACTCTCAAGGAGCCCTAAAGGGCAATGTGTGTTACCGGAGATCCTGGCCAGTAGTGGGGGTCACAGTAGGCAAAATGAGAAAACTAACCCAAAAAGGTGTAGTCATGACAGTCCAACCACAAAAAATCTTGCGAGAAGCCGAAGCTGGTATGCTGGACAAAGGAGATGTGGTTATTCAACTCAGGCCGGGGCCAAATGGAAGTGGCATTAAATTAGACATCGAAAGTAAGGTCATGTCACTCTTTGGAGATCAGATCAAATCATCCGTTTTAGAGGAGATTGACCATTATCAACTGACTGATATGCAGGTATCGGTAAGAGACCTGGGGGCACTTGACTATGCGATAAGGGCTCGGGTTCAAACTGCTATAGAAAGAGCTATCAGGGAGGAAAAGTAATGGATCGATTGAGACGTTCAAGAATATATTTACCAGGCAACCGTCCAAGAATGATCCAGAAAGGGCCAGGACTCGGAGCCGATGCGGTCATATTGGATCTTGAAGATTCTGTGTCCCCGGAGCAAAAAGATGCGGCAAGATTCTTAGTAACTCGGGCCATAGAAACAGTAAATTTTGGTCAATCCGAAGTTATGGTACGTATCAACCCTATCAGCAATGGTGGTCTGGTCGATCTTTCGGTTGTTCTTGAGGCTGGTCCAGATTCTGTGGTTGTACCTAAATGCGAGTCTAAAGAGGATGTTCTGGTGGTAGAAGATGCTATCAATAAAGTAAATCCTAAAAAACCCGTGGCAATTTTACCAATGATCGAAACAGCTCGGGGTATTCTCAGTGCCTTTGAGATAGCGAGTGCGTCTTCAATGATAGATGCCATTACTTTTGGAGGAGAAGACTTTACCCAGGATATTGGAGCCACCAGAACCAAGGCTGGAAAAGAAATTTTCTGGGGTCGCAGTCTGGTGGTGATTGCCGCAAAGGCCGCAGGAGTTCAGGCGCTTGACACTGTTTTCTCAGATACCAAGGATGAGGAAGGACTTCGCCGAGACACCATTGAGATAAAAGAAATGGGGTTTGATGGAAGGGCTGCAATTCATCCGGCTCAGATTGAAGTCATACATGAATGCTTTACCCCAACAGAACAAGAGATGCAACACGCGGCTAATGTATTGTTTGCAGCAGAACTCGCGAGACACGAGGGTAGCGGCGTAGCTGTTGTTCGAGGCAAAATGGTCGATAAACCGATCATTGAACGAGCAGAGAAAATGATCAGATTTGCAGAACGGCTCCAGGTAACTGTTCCTGCACCTACAATTTAACGAGGATAATCCATGTCAGATAATAAGTTCGTAGAAAACGCTGTTGGTCGTATGGTTCCTCTGAGAATAGATGGGAAAGTTTACACCCCCTATGCGGGGGCATTTGCCAGTCCACCCCAGGAAAATAAACGAAGAGTTGGGCCACGGCCGGGTACAATACTCCATCCTGGCGAAAAATGTCTGGTTCCAACCATCCGTGACGCCATTGAAAGAATTGAGTTAAAAGATGGCATGACAATCTCCTTTCATCATCATTTCCGGGAAGGTGATAAGGTGTTGAATCTGGTTATGGAAGAAATTGCCGCCATGGGCTTAAGGAATCTGACCCTCGCCCCAAGTTCACTGTATTCTGTACATGAACCGCTCATCGACCATATCAAGAACGGGGTTGTTAGCTGCATTGAGGGTGGAAGTGCCCGTGGCAAAGTGGGGCGAGCCCTTTCTCTTGGCTTGATGGAAAGGCCAATCACTCTCCGCTCCCATGGTGGCAGGGTGCGAGCCATCGAGCGAGGTGATCTGCATATTGATGCAGCCTTTATTGGAGCACCCTGTGCCGATGCCATCGGCAATTGCAATGGGGTGAAAGGTCCATCTGCCTGTGGACCACTTGCTTATTCACTGGCAGATGCCATCTATAGTGAGAAGGCCGTGGCCATTACCGATTACATGGAGGAGACTCCGGTTATTCCCATCTCAATATCTCAGGAATACGTGGGAACCGTGGTGAAGATTGATGATATTGGAGACCCTTCTCTGATTGCCTCCAACACCCTTCAAATTACCAAGGATCCGGTAAATCTGAATATTGCCCGTAATGCAGTCAGGGTCATTGAAAATTCAGAGGCATTTCATGACGGCATACGGTTTCAGACAGGTGCAGGCGGAATCTCCCTGGCTGTGACCAAATTTCTCGGTGAACGCATGAAACAAAGAGGTATTCGTGCGAGCTTTGGAATGGGAGGAACAACCGAGCATATGGTGAAACTGCTAGAGGAGGGAGTGCTTGATAAGATCCTCACCATTCAGGCTTTTGACCAGTATGCCATTGAGTCGTTAATGAAGGATTACAATCACATAGAGGTAAGCGCAGGTTTCTACGCCAATCCGCATAACCGTGGTACTGCAGTGAATCTCTTGGATGTAGTGGTCCTTGGTGCCACAGAAGTTGATCTGAATTTCAATGTCAATGTTAATACACATTCTGACGGCATGTTGCAGTATCCAACAGGTGGTCATTCGGATACGGCAGCCGGTGCCAAACTGACTATCATCACTGCTCCTCTCGTTCGAGGGCGCATTCCTGTGGTGGTGGATGATGTTGTTGTGGTTTCAACTCCTGGAGAGACAATTGACGTTTTGGTTACAGATCAGGGCATTGCAGTGAATCCTAGAAGAAAAGAACTCATTGATAGCTTAACTGATGCTGGTGTTCCTTTGAAATCCATCGAGGAACTTCGTGATATTGCCTACTCGATAACCGGAGTACCCCGTAAGCCGGAATTTACAGACAAGATTGTGGCACTTGTGGAATATCGTGATGGTACACTGATAGATGTACTCAGAGAAGTGAAACCATTTGTCTAAAAACAACCTATCACAATAAAAAAGCGGATGAGCTGATAAGCTCATCCGCTTTTTTATTGTATTGATTCTTAGTCTAAGAAGAGGTTAGGTAAAATCTTTTTCTGAGCAAAATGCATAGCCTTCCATCAGTCTTCTGGCGGTTCTCCCCACTGCTGCTTCTTTGTATATATACTCATCTCCATTTTTTTCTATGACCGCTCCGATGTCAATGATGCCGCCGGGGTGACCAATTCTCAATAAATCGCGGCCCCGCGCCTCATCCGAAATAAGGTCATGGGCGATAGTGCCTGGAATCATTGCAGCCCCTGCGGTGGAAATACCACCACTAACTGCATAGGAGCGGTGCAGAGTTCCCATGGACATGATCCGTGCTACGATATCTAGCTCGTCAGCTTCCAGTTTTCTGCCACTGGTTGTGGTGTATGGCTGAGTGTGGGAAATAAAAGCAATTTTGGGTACAGCTTGGCTTGTTTCGGTTGCCTCCTGTTCTGATGCAGCAAGCCCGATCATCACCGCTGCCTTGCACCGGATTGCCTCTAGAATTGATTTAAGTTCACTGTTTGTGTCCACTTCATCAATTTCTGTTCCTTTCAGCCCAAGAGAGACCGCACGAACGAGGACCACAGGGTTGGCAGCATCTATTATGGTAACGTGAATTTCGCCAAAAACTGGAAGCACAATGGTATCTGTTCTATTGCCGGAAGGAAATAGTTTTCCAGTAAGTGAGCCGCCCGGATCTGAAAATCGCAGAGTAATTCTAGAGTGGGTTCCGGGTACCCCGGCAATCTGGTAATCCCCTTCTTCATCGAACTTGCCGTTTTTGACCGGCACTTCGGCAATGATGAGCTTATTGGTATTTTTTTGATGAATTCTTACCTGAGTAACAGGCTCCACGGCCTTAACCAATCCCTCGTCTATGGCGTAGGGGCCGACAGCCGAAGATATATTTCCGCAGTTTCCTTTAAAATCGACAATAGGTCGGTCAATTGATACCTGGCCAAAGTTGTATTCGACATCATATTCAGGCTTATCGGATGGACTTATAATGGCTACTTTGCTGGTGGTACTCACCCCGCCGCCAATACCATCAATCTGTCGTTTATTTGGGTCCGGACTGCCAAAGGTCGCCAGGATCAACCTATTTCTGGTTTCTATATTTCCAGGGAGATGGTTTACGTTAAAAAACAATCCTTTGCTGGTGCCGCCTCTCATCAAAACGGTTGGAATACGTTTTTGCATGGCCGAATCCTCTGCTCATTAACCTTTTCTTGAAAATACCCTGGCAAATTTGCCAGGGTATCTGTGTTGCACTAAATGAACGCCTGAGCCGTTGGTGCAACGACATGGTATATAGGTGAATGAGCAAAAACGGTGCCAGTGATGAGGCCTCTTATGTAGATGAGGGATTGATTCTATTAATCAATCCCGAATTCTTTCAGTTTTCTCCATAGAGTTGTCCTGGAAATACCAAGTATTTCTGCAGCTTTGTTCTTCTGGAATCGACTTTTCTTAAGGGCTTCTTCGATGATCTCTTTTTCATTTACAATGGTCTGCCTTTTCAATTTACTCCGTAGATCCGCGGGTGGTAATTGAGTCGATTCTTCCTCCATCACTTTCTCTATTTGTGGCGTCTCATTGGGCTGTGATGATTCAATGGGAGGAGAAAATTGAAACAGTTCATGTTGCAAGATATTCAATGCCTCCTGTCTGTTGCCAAAGCTACTGTTCATAACAAGGCGCTCGGCAAAATTTCTCAGCTGACGAACATTTCCAGGCCATGAATAGTCGATCAACCGTTCCATGTATTCAGGTGGCAGGTTAATTGGTGAAAATTTATGCCGCTTTGAAAAGAGGTGAATAAAGAAATCCAGGAGCAGAGGGATGTCTTCATGCCTTTGGCGGAGTGGTGGAATTTCAAGTCGCAGGACGTTGAGTCTAAAGTAAAGATCTGCACGGAATTTACCCTCCTGTACGGCATAGCGGAGATCACGACCGGCTGCAGCGATAATACGAACATCAACGGGCAGGATTCGATCTCCACCTAAACGCATAACCTCTTTTTCCTGAAGAACCCTAAGGAGTCGAGTCTGAACGGGCTCAGGGGTCGAGTCAATCTCATCGAGGAAGATAGTTCCTTTGTGAGCAATTTCAAATCGACCGGCTTTTCCTCCTTTTTTAGAGCCGGTAAATGCCCCCTCCTCATAGCCGAATAGTTCACTTTCCAGCAGTTGTTCTGGCAAGGCGGCACAGTTGATTGAAACAAAGGGCTGTTTGGAACGCTTACTTAAGCTATGAATACCGTGGACAAAAATTTCTTTACCAGTACCAGTTTCACCGGTTATGAGAATGGTTGAGTCGGTCGCTGCATATTGCCGCCCTATGTTTACAACCTGCTTCATCTGCGGACTTTCATAAATCAGACTGCTCAATCGGTATTTTGCCACATGGCCTTTAGACAAAGATCGCCGCACCACCTGCTCGGAGCGCATAACATTACCGATTCCCCGAAGCGTTGTAACCGCGCCAATAACATGATCTTCCATGACAATGGGCTGGCAATTAAAGACATAGCGCTCCCGGTCTATCTCAGTTAACTGATCAATGATAACTTTCTGTGTCCCTAGAACATCATCAATTGGAAATTTATCTATATATTGAGTAATTTCACGTGCTATTGCCTCATCTTCCTCGACTTTCAATATGGATGCTGCTTTCGAATTTATCGTGGTAATCAGGCCCTTTTCGTTCATGGCTATTATACCGTCGGAGGTTGCATCAATGATTGAGCGATAACGCTGACTTGTAGCCTTCTGGTCCCGAGCCGACATCGCAATAGATTTAGCATCTTCAATGGTTGCTGCTATATCCTCATCTGAGGTGCGGATCTCAATGAATTTTAAACCAACATTTTCTGCAATTTTTTGGGTTACATCACCCCCAACCACAACCTCGCATCCTTCCATCTGACTGGTAGTTATGATTTTTTGCAGACTTATTTTATCCTCATAAACCTTTTGAATAAGTTCAATATCAAGAAGATCTTCAAGGATACCAACACTGCCCAATTCTTGACGAAAGACAGGAAGCAAGACCTTGCGACCTTGGGAGGACGCTTCCTTTAGACAAGTGATTATATCAAATGATCTATGAGGAAATGAAAGAACCGGAACTCGGAGGTTTTCTCTAAGTAAATAAGCCGTTCCGCGTCGGCTTATGATTATCTCAACCCCACTTCGTACCATTTCCATAGCCACCGGAAGCGCGTCATCAAGCCCTTTAGTGTTAATAAGAAGCTGCTCTGGGTCGTTTTCGGCAAAAAACTCTATGCGTTCAATCAGTGATGGACTTGATGCAAAAATGCCGATACGAATTTTCTTCATTCTACTCTCCTTAATAGTTGATAAAACCAATCAGAAACAAAACGTTCCACACCTGAATCTTTTTGTCAATAAGGAGAAACGGACGTTTGAAAAACAAAACTTCAGACAGCGAGAAATCTACTGGTTTAACACTGGAGACAAAAATATTGGTTTGGCACGAAAAGTGATCTATCAATGGTAGACCTCATATACAAAACCTATTTGGAATAAGGATCGATCCCATGATTGAACTGTATCGAAATTAACATAGATGACTTCTCGTCAGGCAATCAAACACAATTAAGAGCAGATATACCTTTGCATGCGATCTTTTTTGGCAAGAAACGATTTCCCGATGGGATTGAGACAATAGAGGGCTATAAGGTGGGGAACAATCGGGTGCCTTTTGCTGGTGATGTGGTTGGGATAGGATCTTCTCGATAATCAGGGGTAAACTCATTTCTCTGGTCTATGAGATCTTTCTTGACCCCTGCTTATAATGTTTCCGTTGTTTTTCCTTATCCAAGCTTTGCTATCAATAAAAAGATTGCTATATTTACGACTTATTTTCTAAACACTGAGCTGAATTCAGGTTATTAGCAAGGCCATCAAGCCACCTGAAATGTTGCTTGCCTAAATTATTGAAAGGATAACAATAATGTTGAAATTATACCGGCAGAAAGCTGAGTCACGACAGGCTCTCAATCTTCCACCACTCCCATTGACACCCGAACAGACTCGCAAAATTACTGGGCTTCTTGAACAAGGTGGCAATGAGAGTTCCTTTCTCCTTTCTCTGCTTGCAAGCAGGGTTGAACCAGGGGTGAGTAAGTCTGCCAAGGTGAAGGCACGCTGGTTAAAAAATGTTGCTATAGGCCGGGTGAAGGTGGATGTTCTTGATCCAGAACTGGCTATTTCAATGCTTGCACAGATGGGCGGCGGTTATAATGTCACCGCACTAATTGAGCTATTGGAAGTTGAATCCCTGGCGCCATATAGCGCGAAGGCACTAAAAGGATTAACCAAAATATATGATGGGTTTGATCGGGTTGCAGAACTCGCAAAGACTATGTCTGAAGCAAAGGACGTTCTTGTTTCCTGGGCGAAAGCGGAATGGTTTACCCATTCAGCCCCCCTCCCTGAATTTCTCTCGCTTTCAATCTATAAAGTGGAAGGGGAGATTAACACGGACGATTTTTCTCCAGGCAACCAGGCACAGTCACGTGCCGATATCCCTTTACATGCCACGTTTTTTGGAAAAACACGTTTTTCAGATGGCATCGAAACCATTGCAGGTTTTCGCAGCAGTAACAAATTGGTGGCCTTTGCCGGTGATGTAGTTGGTACTGGGTCTTCCAGGAAATCTGCGGTGAACTCTCTTCTTTGGCATACCGGGGAAGATATCCCTTTTGTTCCAAATAAAAAGACTGGTGGTGTGGTGTTTGGTGGCACTATGGCACCGATCTTCTATGCCACTGCACGGGATGCGGGAATTCTACCCGTTGAATGCGAGGTGGAGAAACTTGCCACCGGTGATACGGTGACACTTGAGCTGCAGAACTGGTCACTAAAAGATCAGGATGGAAATCAGATTCCCATGAAAGTCGCTCCGACCACTCTTTTAGATGAATATCGAGCAGGTGGACGGTTAAATCTGATAATTGGTAAACAGCTAACTCGCACGGCATGTAACTGCCTCGGGGTACCATTTCCTAAAATTTTCCAAGAAATCAGTAATCCAGAGCTGAAACCGGACCAGGGGTACACTCTTGCCCAAAAAATGGTAGGGCGGGCCTGTGGTCTAGACGGCATTTTACCGGGCACAGTCTGTGAACCGAAGATGACCACGGTGGGATCCCAGGATACAACGGGACCGATGACCATGCAGGAGATTGCCGAGTTGGCCTGCCTACGCTTTAAAGCCGATCTTTTTATGCAATCGTTTTGCCATACCGCCGCTTACCCGAAGGAGTCTGATTTTAGCAGATGGCAGGTGATGCGTGAGACTACAGTGGACTGTGGTGGGCTTGCGCTGCAGCCCGGGGATGGCGTTATTCACCCATGGCTCAATAAGATGCTGGTACCGGATACCGTTGGCACCGGTGGGGATTCCCACACACGTTTTCCGCTGGGGATCTCTTTTCCGGCTGGTTCCGGGCTGGTGGCTTTTGCTGCGGCACTTGGCTTTATGCCAATGGAGATGCCGCAATCGGTGTTGGTCCGGTTTCACGGCAAGCGTCGTCCGGGAATAACGGTGCGAGACATGGTCAATGCCATTCCCTATGCGGCCATTCAACGGGGACTTTTGACCGTTTTGAAACAAGGCAAAAAGAATATTTTTGCCGGAACAATCCTTGAGATTGAAGGTGTCGATGACCTGACTGTGGAAGAGGCATTCGAACTCACTGACGCCTCTGCAGAGAGAAGTGCCGCAGGATGTACCGTCAGCCTGCCAGTTGCAACTGTTGCAGCGAATGTGCAAAGCAATGTTGATCTTTTGAAATCTCTTATAGAAGATGAGTATAGCGACAGGAATTGTCTGGAACGTCGAATCGCCGACCTTGAAGCCTGGCTTGACAAACCGAGTCTTCTAAAAAGAGATGAAGACGCAGAATTTGCAGCGATTATTGATATTGATCTGGCTGAAATTACCGAACCCATTTTGGCCTGCCCTAATGATCCTGATGATGTTCGGCTGCTTAGTGACGTCGCCGGGGAGAAAATTGACGAGGCCTTTATTGGCTCCTGTATGACTCATCTAACTCATTTACAGTCGGCTGCTCATCTTTTGGCGGGTGAACAATATGCAGAAGCACGTTTGTGGATGGCGCCGTCCACCCGGATGGACCGTGATACGATACAGCAAGAAGGAGGACTTTCTATTTTTGCCCAGGTGGGAGGAAGAGTTGAGATTCCGGGGTGTAGCCTGTGCATGGGAAACCAGGCTCGGGTACGACCGGGAACTACAGTGATTTCCACCTCTACCCGCAATTTTGATAATCGCATGGGAGATGGTACGAAAGTCTATCTGGGATCAACGGAACTGACCGCTATCAGTGGCCTGAAAGGAACTCTACCCACAGCAAAAGAATACTTCGATTTCCTGGCACAAAAGGGGCAATTGTAACAGAATAGGTTGGTATTTTAAAAGGATCAGGGGCTTGAGTGGTTCTCATCAGTCAAGGCCTTGATTCGGCTGGTTGCTTCCTCAAATTTTGCCTGAAACCGCGCAACCCTTCGAAAAGATTTCTCTAATTCGGCTTCAGCATCACCAAGTTGTTGTTTCAATTCGACATGGACAGCTTCATCATCGGGGCCGACTGGAGTTTTCAGTTCTTCCTGAATGGACAGGAGCTGGTTCTCGTTTTTCTGATGTTGCTCCTGTACTTTGGCCAAACGTTTTTCCGTATCGTGCAGGTGATCAATTGCTTGGGCGAGTTGCCCTGCTGCACCCTCTTCAGGTTCTGCATCAAGGTCGATATCTTTTGCAGCCATGACGAGAGCAACCGGCGGAAGCCTGGTTAATACTCTTTCTAGACTAAAACCACTGGTATCGGTGAGCATCGACTGTTTGATTCGAAAAGGCAGGAATACCAGATCGGAGCCGGCAGATTCCTTATTAACTGTTTTGGGGTGCATGTCCGGAATAATGAGCGGTTCGGCTGGGATCCTGGCATCATCAATTTGCTGCTCGAGATATTCAATACTTTCTTTCATATCGGGGGATTCACCCACTGTCAGCAGTCTGATTGTTGCATGTCTCCAGAGCTTGCTTCGGGTCATTAGGTAGGCAAGAAGAAGCATGAGGCGGCTGCTGGCATCATTGTTCCACCAGACGTCAATGACTCGCTCATTTTTATCTGTGTCAAAGAGATTTTCTGTGCGCAGAGGATCACCATGGAAGACTACGAGATTATAGCCCGAACGAAAGGCCAAACGCAGATTATGACCAAATTTCATGGCAGAAAGGCCCGGAAAAGAGGTCAGCGT
>Ga0209475_10001619_pt1 | contig 27176 bp, 30 predicted proteins | sample tdDd471_FD_187128 | JGI IMG/M metagenome (GOLD analysis project Ga0209475, IMG submission 187128) | Marine sediment microbial communities from the Atlantic coast under amendment with organic carbon and nitrate - tdDd47.1 (SPAdes)... | ecosystem: Environmental > Aquatic > Marine > Coastal >... | reverse complement strand
CTCTGAACGAACAATTGAGGGATTATGGAGGACCATAGCCAACCTGCTCGATGAATTTCCCCCAGACGAATGCCGGAATTATTTCGCTCATGCAGGATATAAATCTATTTGATATGATTTTGCTCTAGAAAAGGATAAATCTCATGGAACTTGCAAAAATACCCCTCAACCAACTGGAAATTTCACCCCTTAATATGCGCCATGGGTGCAAAGCCCCAGATGTTTCTGACATACTACCCAGCATTCGCGCGCGCGGCATTCAACAGCCTTTGCTTGTGCGGAAAAAGGGCAAGACATTTGAAATTATCGCCGGGCGAAGACGGTTCTTTTCCCTGAAAAAGATCGCCCAAAAGAACAAAAAGGCCGAGCCTGTTCCTTGCGCCATCATGGATGAAGGCGATGACGCCGAGGCCATTGAAGCCTCATTGATTGAAAATCTGGCGCGTCTCGATCCCGATGAAATGACCCGTTATGAAAGTTTTTCCCGTCTGGTGAGCGAAGGAAAAACCCCCGAAGATATTGCCACAACCTTTGGTGTCACCGAAATCATGGTCAGACGCTCTCTTGCCCTTGGCAATCTCATCCCAGAAATCAGGAATGCCTACCGGAATGAGGAAATCGACGCCCGAACCATTCGTCAACTCACCATTGCCCGCAAAGCCCAACAGGCGGATTGGTTCAAGCTGTTCAAAGACCCTGATCAGCGCACCCCGCAAGCATGGCAACTTAAACAATGGCTGTTTGGCGGGGAGATCAAAACAAGCTGTGCTTTGTTTCCTCTTGAAAGCTACAAAGGCAAAATCACCACTGACCTGTTTGAGGAAGACAGTTATTTCAATGACACAAATGCCTTTTGGAAATTGCAAAATGAGGCCATTGCCGCCAGACGGGATGCCTATATCAAGGCAGGGTTTGATGATGTTGTGATCTGTGATGTGGGGCGGCATTTCTGCAATTGGGACTTTGTGAAAACGCCCAAAAAGGATGGTGGACGGGTCTATGTGGAGATTGCGGAAAATGGCGAAGTCACCTTCCATGAAGGCCTGATAACCCAAAAGGAACACCATGCCCGTATTCGCAAAACAGCATCTGCAAAGGGCAGTGAACCGGCACAAGATACACGCCCCGAACTTACCAAGGCCGCGCAAAACTATATGAACCTGCATAGACATGCCGCCGTTCGCACCGCTCTTTTGAAAGAGCCAAAAATCGCACTTCGATTGATGGTCACCCATGCCATTGTCGGTTCAACAAACTGGCGAACTGCCGCCGATCCCCAGCGCGCCGACAAGGAAATCATTGGGGAAAGCGTCTCAAAATCCGCATCTCAATCGATGTTTGACACAGAGAAAAAGGACATCCTGAAACTTCTCAAATTGCCGACACATCTTCATTCCGTCACCCATTCAAACGGCGACCCGGAACGCGCCGCACATATTTTCCTGACCTTGCTTGAGCATGACGACAAGGCTGTACTGCGCATTCTCACCTTTGTCATGGCTGAAACCCTGCAATCGGGAACGTCCCTGATTGAGATGTTGGGCGGAAAGCTATCCATTGACATGCGAAAATGCTGGCAACCGGATGATGCCTTTTTTGCTCTTTTGCGCGACAAGGCGGCGATCAATGCCATGCTGAAACATATTGGCGGCAAACATGTTGCCGACAGCAATGTCAGCGCAACGGCCAAAGTTCAAAAACAGATAATCGCTGATTTTGTCACGGGCAATGGCCGTAAAAAAGCGCAAAACTGGCTACCCCATTATATGGCCTTCCCCTTTAAGGCCTATACCAAAGCGGGTGCCGGAGTCCTTTCAACCGCCGCCGATCAGGCAAAGTTATTTGCGAAATAAAACAGCTGTATGGCCTTCTCTTGAACAGGGGGAAGGCCGTTTTTCTATGCCCCCACACCTGACACAGGGAAAAACCGGCTGTAGATAATCAGTCTTTAAGGCTTCCAATGGCAGTAAAAGACACCTCATCACTCTATCCAAAGCCCGGTCAAGACGGGCATATTTTATCAGATCCAAATTTCCATATTGCAAGCGTCATTGAAAACCGGTCATTCCCCATTGCCAATCCGGCACCAGCTACCATCCGAACACACTTTCTGTATAGACCCTGAAATCAGGCTGTATTTTCCAGTGGTTTGGCAGAATTAATGGGCGGGCATTTATGCTCTGGCTTCTTAAATTATCCGATTAAACCCTTTGCCTTTTATAACGCCCCAACGACCCGCGCCATTTTTCGTCTCCATAAAGTTAGGCCCAAGCGAAACAACCATAGCCTTGGCTCTGCTTAATTGACCTACGGCGAACGCCTGTCATTCTAAACCACTAATTTTCACTTTTTTCCCCTCCGCACCATGAAGAATGGAACGGCTCCTCGCGCACACCACCAAGTGGTCAAAAAAGCGAAAATTAGCAGTCCAGCCCTGTGGGTGAGAATGCCATCCGCACGCCATTACGGTCGCGCACGAGCCGAGGCGATGGTCGCCCCGCTCATAAACAAAGGAGACGAAAAATGGCACAAGCAATTGGATATGTAACAGAAACTGAAAACGGTTTTAGCGGACAGCTCGCAATGATGAGCCTTAAAAAGCGCATCACTATTCTGCCAAACAGCAAAAAGGAAAATGACAGACAGCCCGATTTCAGAGTCTATACAGAAGACAAAGTTGAAATTGGCGGCGGCTGGAACCGGGTCGGAAAGGTAAGCGGAAACCCTTATATTTCACTGACATTCGCCGCACCGGAATTTGGTTCCCATAAAATTTACGCCAATCTTGGACCCGCTTCCGGGCAGGAAAAGGAGGGCGTCAGTGCAATCCTCTGGAACCCTGAAGACTGATGATCAACATCCTGTTCCCTCACACATTCACGTGTGGGGGAACATTTTAGGTGCATCATTTCGTTAAAAAGCTACCAAATCCTTGGAAATAATTAACACTTTTTAGCATATATATATATTATATGCAACTTTTGGTTTAAATATTTCGAGCTAATCGGGGCTGGGGAACTGGAACAATTCATTGAATTGGATGTCAGTTATGATCGATGATGAACCGGAGAAAAGTCAGTATAATTATCTCCAAAAAGATATGAGCATTGAAGCCTGGGCGTGGGAATTTACGCGTCGTGATCCTGCCTATCAAAAGGCATGGGCGCGCCACGCACCCCATTCTGACATTGAGCAATCCGGGCCGGATATTCCGATAATTGCGAACAAGGAGATTGTTGCCGCCGCACGGTTTGGCTTGCTTTTTTTTCGCTGATCCAAAAAAAGACTCGGACTCCATCCGCCCTTTCTGGTCACCGGCGCACAATCCCTGCATATTAAAATGCGCAGCGGTCCCGCGCGACAAACGCGATAAATCATCCGGCGCTCTTCTTTCCGAATTGCCATGTAAGCGGACAATCGTGCAAACCAGTGACGGCAGGAAACATCTGCTGTTGTCAGAAGAAAGACACGCCTTGCAGCTTGTCTTTGAGGGACAAGTTGATCTTCATAAAGACGCCTATTTTGAAATCAGGGCCAGTGCGCCCGGTATTCTGACCCCGCAGATTGAAGCCATTTCATCCCTTGATTTCCTGTTAAAGCGCGGCCGGTTCAATTCATCATGTTGCATGATGCCCGCCCGGTTTCGCATGACGCCGGAAATACTTTATGCACTGGATTTGGCTGGGCATGGTCTGTCCCAACGGGAAATTGCCATTCGTATTTTTGGCGAAGAAGCTGTGGAAGACGGCTGGGATGACATAAGCCATCACGTGCAAAGCCGGACCTATCGCTTGCTGAAAAAGGGCCGTAACCTCATCAATAAAGGCCACCGAATTTTCTTTAATCGCTCCCGAAAAAGCTAAATTTTCACTTACACGTTTTTTGGGAGTGCAAAATACGAGTCTGCAAAACGGCCCGTCTCTAAATCAGAATTGATCCAAGTATATTGATTAATCCTGATGGAGACCCTGAATGATGAGCGCGGACATTCCCCCCGGTAAAATGAACCCGCAGAAATACTTATCGCCTTATCTCGATATTGAGGAAGCGGCAGAAAGGCTCAAGTTAAGCCCGCACACGCTCAATAAATGGCGGCATGAGGGACGCGGGCCTGTTTTTCGCGATCACGGGCGGCGAATTGTCTATCATGTGGATGATCTGGATCACTGGTCAGAAAGCCATAAACGCCAGAAAGCCCGCCCGTACAGCAGTCACAACAGTGATGAAAATTCAGCTTCCCTTACCGATGAGGGAGGCAAGAATGACTGATTATCTGACCCGTGTTCATCTACATTATGGCCGAAATAATTTCAATTATTACATCCGTTTTGGTGTTCCAAAATATCGCGATGATTATGCCGGACGCGAAGCTTATGAGTATTATTCATGCGGCGCCATTTTTGGCTATATCCGTTGGGAGACCAATGAATATGGCACTAAGAGCTGGCGTTTTTTTGTCCTGAGAGGCGGCGATCCAACAATAATGGCTTGCTCTATTCCCGGCATTACCCCCGGCGCAGAAGTGCTTTTGGATGTCTCCGGTAAGGCGCGCGTTCATCGCCTTTTTGAAGCAATTGACTTGATTGAACAGGCCGGGATTGACCTTGCGGATGTTGCGCCTTGGCACTGGATACAGGCCAATGCCCGCCTCAATGCGTCCCTTGATCCACTCCCCTATGAAGCCAGATTGCACAATGCCTGGCTATTGGAAAGGACGGTATCTGCATGATCAATAGAATGCGATTCCTGACCTTTATTGGCTTTGTGAGTATCATTATTATGGTGCCGATGATCGTCAAATTCCCGATTAAACTGATCTATAATGCCTCTGCTTCTGCTCCCATTGGGTTTTACCGCGTTACACCAGCCAGCGGCCTGAAACGGGGGGCGTTTGCTGTCGTTCCGACGCCGCCCGGCTTCAGGATGATGGCGGCAAAAAGACATTATCTACCCCTTAACGTGCCGCTTATTAAACGAATTATTGCCCTGTCTGGTGATGAGGTTTGCCGTCATGGGGAGGCCATTCTGGTCAACAAAAAATCGGTTGCCACTGCTTTAACAAGGGACAGTCAGGGCCGTGTTTTGCCTGTATGGCAAGGCTGTATCATTCTCAATGAAGACCAGTTTTTTGCCTTGATGGACAGACCGGATAGTTTTGACGGACGTTATTTTGGCCCCCTCAACACAGAAGATATTATCGGCATTGCCGCTCCCATTTTCACTTGGAAGGCAGAGGGCAGTGAGATCATTGCGTTCGGTAAGGACATTCAGGCCAATAAGCAAAAGAGGGAGAATTAAGATGGCGCGAAGCGGAAGGCGAGATAAAAGGAATGTGGGCCTGCCCCCCATCATTCCAGTCTGCACATCGGTTTTTTGCGCCCACAGGCCTTAGGCTATGTGGGCTATCAATTTGAAGAAATGGGGAAGCCGTCGACTTCGACTAGCCCACAATTTTCATGAAAATGAGAGAATTCAACGACTTAGAATATTTTGAGGTGTTTTCCCATTGGCAACCAAAGGTGATGATGATTTTAAACCAAAGCTGGGGCGGCTTCGCGATCTTGGCCGTAGCTCCGGCAAGCGCTATGTCACCCGCGTTCTCAATGCCGTTGGCAAAAAGAATGCGCGCTTCCGTGGCCCCAAACATACCCACGGATTTACCGGACGAAATATCGGGCGCGGCAATCATGCGGCAGCCTTGCGCATGCGGGGCGGTCAGGCGTGGTTTCGGCAAAGGCGCGTTATCATTAAAGCCCGTTTTATCAAAATGGTGGGATCGGGCTTTGCCAAGGCCGGGGCGCATTTGCGATATGTGCAGCGTGACGGCGTTTCAAAAGACGGTGAACCTGTCCAGCTTTATGGTGCGTCCCAAGACGAAGTGGACGGCGAAAAATTCCTTGAACAATCCAGAGAAGACCGCCACCAGTTTCGCTTCATTGTCTCGCCGGAAGACGCGGTTGAACTGGATGATATGAAAATCTTTACCCGTGATCTGATGGCGCAGATGGAAAAAGACCTGGGCACCAAGCTCAATTGGGTGGCCGTGGATCATTATAACACCGACAATCCCCACACCCATATTGTGGTGCGCGGTATTGCCGATGATGGCAAAGACCTTGTCATTGCAAGGGACTATATGTCATCTGGGATGCGGGAGCGAGCCAGCGCACTTATGATCGACGAACTTGGGCCACGTCAGGATCATGAGATAACATCAGCCTTGCGCCGTGAAGTGACACAGGACCGCTTCACCTCAATAGACAGAAAACTTCTTCACATGGCGGAGGGCGGCATGGTGGATATGCGCGGGCAGCCGAACGAAGGATATGCGCGTTTCAATCACTCTCTCCGGCTTGGCCGATTGGCGAAGTTACAGGATATGCAGCTTGCCACCGAAGCCAAAACGGGGATCTGGCATCTATCACAAAATATGGAAGCTACTTTACGAGACCTTGGACTACGGGGTGACATTATCAAAACCATGCATGCGGAAATGGCCCGGAGTGGCAGACCCGCCTTAAGCAAGGACTATGAAATTTTTCGCCCCGAAGATGAGCAAGGTAAAAAGATCATCGGAAAGCTGATTGGCAAAGGCTTATCGGATGAATTCGGTGACCGCTATTATCTGGTCGTGGAAGGTGTCGATGGTAAAACCCACTATGCCGATATTGGTCAGACAGTTGACATAGAATCCTATAAAATGGGTAGTATTATTGAACTCGCTCCACAAAATTTGGGGCCACGCAGAACTGATCATACCATTGCTGACATCGCCAAGATCAACAAAGGACTCTATAGTGCTGATCTGCATGCGCGTCATGATACGGGAGCCTCAAAGGAATTTATCCGCAGCCATATGCGCCGCCTTGAATCCCTGAGACGACATAATATCGCCCGGCGGTTTTCTGACGGAAGCTGGGAAGTGCCAAGGGATTATCTGCGCGAAGTTTCGGAGATGGGCAAGGCGCAGGCCAGACTATCCCCGGTCACGGTGGTGACGCGATCCCCCTTTTCCCTTGAGGTGCAAACACAGGCGATGGGCGCGACCTGGCTTGACCGGACCCTGATTGACCCTGCAAAGACGCCCCTGAGCAACAGGGGATTTGGGGCCGAGGTAGAAACCGCCTTGAGGCGGCGGGGGGTCTGGCTGGGGAGCCAAGGGTTTGCCAGGGAAACCGGTAAGGGCATTCGCTATCAACAGGGTTTGTTGAAAACGCTGGAGGCCTGTGAAGTGAGGAAAGTCGCCGCCAGCATTACAGGCGAGTCCGGCAAGTCCTTCCGGCAAGCCCAAAGGGGCGATAAAATTCAAGGCATCTATGCAAAACCCGTTGAACTCGTCAGTGGCCGCTATGCCCTGATTGAAAAGTCGAAAGAGTTCACCCTCGTGCCCTGGCGCGCTGTCCTGGAACGCGCGCGCGGACAGGCCGTCTCCGGCGTCATGAGCGGAGGCGGCATATCCTGGACCATTGGCCGCAAAAAAGGGATCGGTATTTGATAAGCAGGAGTTTTTCTGATCCATAACCCAAACCCGTTATCAAGACGAGCCGTATCAAATTGGATTCAGTTCCAGGACATTTTTAGTGTGTGCGGCATGGCCCTTCAGCAGTACGAGCCCTAGCCCTAGCTTGCGATCATGATATGCTTGTCAATGGCCAGCCTGTCCACGACGGAGCAGAATTACGAATGGTAATGCGCGTAATACTTGTAAGTTACTGGTTTGTCTGATATAGAAAATTCAGTAGGGAAAATCATAAGCGACAAAGGTGAAATATCACCATGCGCCAAAAAGGGGAATTTCAATGACCATCCGCACATTTTTCACCAGCATTTTAACGCTTGTATCGGTGCTATTTGTCTCGTCCGCACAAGCAAGATTCTTACAAACTGATCCTATTGGTTACGGAGACGGCCTCAACTGGTATGCATATGTAGCAAATGACCCAATGAACAGGACTGACCCGAGTGGCAATTGTTCATTAAACTGTCCAATCTTAAATGACCAAGCCAGAATAGCAACGAGAGTAGCGGAAACGGCAGCAAATAATCCAACGGCACAAAAAATTGCTGTTGGTGCTGTTGCATTTGGTCTTGCCGCGCCAGTGATAGCGGAAGCAGGCGCTGCTGCTCTAATGAATCCAGCAACTGCTACGGAGGCTATGGCTATGGTCGGCGAGGTTGCAATGGGAGATGCAGCTGGAACTGGACTTGGATTGACGGCAGCTGCCACTAGTGCAACGAAAGCCTTTGATGCCCTTACTGATGGGATGAAAATGGGCACAGATGATGCCCTTGATGCTGCATCCAGCGTATTGGGTTCTAATGCACAAGATGTTTCCAGTGGAGTATCGCGTTCAGCTGATGGTACTTTTCAGGTGAGAATGACCAACTCTGATTTGGCAAAAACCAATAATCACGCAGGCGCTCCTCATATCAATGTCGAAAAGGGCACAACGGTAACGAAACCAAATGGAAAAGAAACTTTTAAAGTTAAGGAAAATAAACATATCTTCCTGCCTGAGGAGAAATAATAAGAATGAGAAAATTCGAGCCCGAATTTAAGCAGCTACAAGAAATCTTTCACTCGATAGAGAAAGGGCAAAGTATTAACGGCAGTGCATCTGATATGTTTTTGGAAACTAAAACAGTTGATGCGAATTCCGTCCTTATTCAGGGTAATGTAGAAGGACTGCTCTATTTAGCAGAATGCGCGGTAAAGCTTGCGCAGGCTCAAATAAAAGAAAAACATTTTCATTTTGATGCTTCGAGTAGTTTAGATAATTGCGAAACAGAAATTATATTAAAATATCAATCAGCCCCTTGGGAGAAGTAACGCACTGAAAAAAATAAATATAAATTTAGCCATAAGCACCTTTCGTCACGTTTTGTCATGCTCTTGGCTGGAAATTATGAAGCTGGTTGAGAAAGATGAAACAGAAGAATTTTTAATTGACTGGCTGCAAGCTAATTGGGAAATGATCGTTGAGGCAAGTATCCCACCAGAATTTAGCCCCAGATTAGAACATTACGGCGAAGGTGCTGACTGTAATGGAATTAGTTGTAGAGTTTGGGAACCCAATGCGATTTCCAATTATCAAATTGTTTGTGTTCCAAAAAATGATCACCAAATAATTGATGTACTCAGCGGGAAAAAAGTTGAAGGCAAGCTTATATTAGAAGAGTTTTGCAGCATAAGGGACGATTGGTATGTAACGGCCCCTCCGTTTGAATATGCTAATATTAAAGTGACCAATAAATCCATACCAAACCCTTGTATAATTGATATTAATTCTGTGAGATTTGAAGCTTGGCCAATCGATTAAAAATAAAATGGCGGTGATTTTGATAGTGTTCAGAAACCTGTGTATATTCTCAATATGTTTGAGCTTGGCAAGCTTTCCTGGTCATGCAGCAGATGCCCAGCAAGCTCTTTCCGCGCCGGCCCGGACGATACAGAATATACTCACGACGCCACGGGAGCAAACTGACCTTGCCCGTGTAAAATTCACCATTGACCAGATAATCGACCCCACCATTGAAATAGACGCCGGTATTCAGCAGATCGACGATATGGCGAGAACCGTCAAAAGAATGGCGGGCGTTTCAGCGACCAGCATGCAAAAGATGCAGGCCATCCGCAAATTTATCTATCAGGCCGGGGACTGGAATGGCCACCGGCCGTTTCAGTATGACCATACTGACCCGCTGGGCCTCAAAATATCCAACAAACTGATGGCCAACTACATATCGCAAAGAGGCGGCAACTGTATCACCATGCCATTTCTGTTTATCCTGTTAGCGGATCGAATGGGACTTGATGTGACGGCGTCCACTGCCCCGCTGCATGTCTTCGTTAAATTCACCGATGACGCCACAGGCGCGACCTTTAATGTGGAAACCACCAGCGGGGCCAATCCGGCTCGTGACATCTGGTATCGCCAGAATATGCCCATGACGGAGTTGGCTTTGCGAAACGGGGTTTATATGCAGCCGCTCACCCGCAAGGAAACCATTGTTGTTATGGCGACTGTTCTGGTGGAATATTATCTGAACCAAAAACAGTATGACAAAACCATAGAAATGGCGGAGATGCTCTTGCTTCATTACCCCCAATCTGCCTATCTCCACACCAAGATCGGCACGGCATACCACGGTATGTTAAATGATAATTTTTATCAGAGATACCCGCGCCTAAAAGATATTCCCCAGCAGGAACGGCAGGTTTATCAATTCTGGTCAGAACAAAATCACATGGCCTTTGATAAGGCCGAAGCCTTGGGCTGGCAACCCCCAAAATAATCAGCACATATCCCGACCACCATTTAATTTTTGGGCGGGCTGGTTTATTTCTTCAACCGCACCCCAATGCCGCCGCCATTTTCGGGAATAAATTCGATGCCGGATTCTTCAAGGTAGCTCTGTAACTTTCGAATTGTTGATCCCTTAGCATCAGAGCCGTTTTCGAATCGGTTGATTGTATTAGCCGTTAAACCCGTTTCAGATGCCAAATCCCTTACACTTAATCTAAGGGCAGTTCTGCCTAATCTTACCTGCATGCCTGAAATCATTTTATTTCCACCAAATCGATATTGTTTCAGTTTACAAAATGCTCTTTAAAGTGTATTATGTACAATCTAAGGTATTCAACTGATCATTTTGTTGTCTCTGTATCTCTATAACTAAAGACTGAGTAGAACACAAGTAAATCTATACGAGTATAAATAGCGGACCATGAAGGTGCTCGACACACCGACATGGCCCTGACCACACCAACCTTTCGAGGAGGCTGACATGGCTACCCCACGTCTTAGCACAGATGAACTGTGCTTGTTAACCAACAACTTACCCTACCGTGAAAATTTCCCGGAGACTTCCCCTCATGACCCTGCAAAATTCTGGCGTCCCTCCTGCGAGGGAAGGGCGATTTACTGCGCAGGAGATGTCTAATGAAATTTTCATACTCCCACCTGCCGGAACCCGTCCGGGCCGACCTCGCCCATATCGCCAGTTTTCTGGTGACCCATACCATTGCCACCAGAGATCCGCGTGACCGCTACACCCCGAGCCGCATCCGGCATATCATCCTGCACGGCTGCTTTACCGAGGAACACTGGACGTCGAAAAGTCTGCTCAGCCCCAATGAAAGCGCCACCAGCTACAGTCTCATGGTCATCGTCTCGGCTCATCTGGAGGATATTCTGCCCGCTGTGGAACGCGCCGTGGCGCGGCTCAACCGCTCCGGCGAGTTGCGTTTTCCGGTGGTACTAAGGCTCTGCGACACCAAGGGCCGGATTGATCAGAAACTGCGCCACGGCTATCTCGCCTATGACCGGATACAGGAACGCGGCATTGTCCTCTATAGCCGGGGCAAGATCACACGCGACCTGTTCCAACTGCCGCCCCGCCCGGAGACGGCGGTTCATCTGCGGCAGGCAAGGGAATATTATGATCACGCCTATCCTCTCGCGCAGTTGCTGCTGTCCGGCGCGCGGGCCTACGCACCTCTGGACCGCAATGCCGCCGCCTTCATGTTGAACCTAGCCGCCGCGCAAGGCTATGTAACCTTGATGGCGATCCATATCCTCGACTATCCACCGTGCCCGGCGTTGCAGGAGTTGCGGGAACTGGCGGAAAGCCTGCATCCGGAACTGTCCGTGATCTGGACCGGGCGGCGGGGCGAACAGGTCTTCTATCATCTGGCCAGCGCCTTCCGCGACGTGCGGTTCCGCGCCGATTATCAGGTGACCACGACGGCGCTGGAGGCCATGGTTGGCCATGTGGAAGACCTGCATACCCTTGTCCGGCATATCTGCAGCGCCAAATTCGCGGCCCTGAAAGCGGGCAGCCTCGCCAAACCGCCAAAAGACGGGCTGGAGACGGTGAAAGCCGCCCTGCGCCCCAGCGACGACGCGATCTATGGTATCGCGGAGGAAAAGCCCGCGCTGCATCTCCCCACGCCCCCGGTTGCCGCCCTCACGGCGGAGCGGAACGCGCCCGGCAACAAAGAACTGTCCGCCGCCTTGTCCGGGCTTGTGGGATATTGTTCGGAACTCCATACCATCGCCGACATCCTGCGTAGCCTCACCGACCTTACCGCCGGAGCCGCCAGCAGCTGCGAATTCGCCCTCATGGGCCAGTTCGTCGAGGAACGCACCCGGATGATTGAGGAGACCCACGAACGAATGACGGCGATGCTGGAACCTTGCTGTGCGACGACAGCGGCCCCGCCGCCCGGAGATGGCGGGTGCAAGGCCGGGAACCAAGCCGGAGCTGCCGCCTGAACGCCAAAATGACTCAGGCGAGGCTGTGGTCAGGGAAGCCCCGAACATGGCCGCCACCGGGACCTACCACCGCCAAGTTTACCCGCCCGGACAGCGCTTGAATAACTTTTCGTCCGCCCCCAGAAGTTTTAGGGCGGGTGAATTTGGCCCCGGTGCCGCCAGCCGTAATTCATCGGATGAGATGTTTTTGAGATCAAGCTGCACGGTTTCATTCATTACAGTGTCTTCAAAGCCGTTGACGAAGGTAAACTCGGTGCGGTGGTTGAAGATCATGGTGACGGTGCCGCTTTTCAGCTCCCATGAACCGGAACGCCATGGCAGCAGGCCATAGCTTTTAAATTCGCGCCACCATTGGGCTTTGCCCTTACCGTCATTATCGATCAGGAGGAGAACGTCCTGACTGCATTGCGCAGTACTGCCAGACCATGCGCCGGTCAATTTTGCCCGATCACCACCGGTAAGTGCGGCAAAAAATCCAGCAGACTTGGCAAAGGTTTTGCTTTGTTCAAACTGCGGCGTGAAACGGGCGCGGATGGCGTCAATATTGGCATGATCCTTTGCCATTTTCAATTTACGATCTTCTGCGCTTTGACGTTGAATATCTGCAATGGCGGTTGATTGCCCGCCGTTATTGTTTTGAGCCGCCGCAACCTTGTTGGCGCGAATTTCCAAAATTCCGTCAGCCGGTTCCCCCAAAGTGGTGATCCTGCCGGATATTAAAGCGTCATTACCTGTCACTCGGCCAAAACTGTCTGGCGTAATGCCACTTGCAACAAAGGCAACAACGCTTTGGGCTTTTGACGCTTGCTGGTTTTTGGCTGTGCAATAGGCGGTGTAATGGGCAAGCCCTTGCCGGGCGGCATTTTGCAGAAGCGCCGCGTCCAAAGCTTGCGCGCGGTCATCCAGCAAAAGCAAAATATCGGTAACCTGATAACATTGAGGTTCAGACGTCCCACTGACCAGCAAGGCGGTTTTCACATCGCCGCCATAAATAAACCATTGGCCCTGGTTGAATTTTCGAACCTCATAGTCAGCCGCGAATGCCGAAAATGAGAGGGGAGTCAGCGCAATGAGCAAAGCGCACAAAATATATCTCATAACAACATCCTTTCTTTGTTGATTTGTTTTAAACGACTCAGAAATTTTAGATATTTTCTGCTTTTCAGAGTCGGGTGGTCGTAAAATTCTACAATTTGTACCAGTAAAATAAAAAAATATGGCATATTTTTGTTTAGTATAGCCGTTTCCTGAAAGTAAGTCCATTATCCCTGAATTGCCTTCATTTATAAAAGTGTAATTATATCAATATGTTAGTTCATTTTCACGCTTGACTTTCACATGTATTTTCGCTCCTCTTAAAGGGCGATACGGGACATTTTTCCTGTATCGGGAGAGGCTAAAATGACCCCAACAAAATTTCTGATAGGCCAGATTATCGTTGTATTCGCGGTTGTGATTGCGACGACGTGGGCTGCCACCCAATGGGCGGCGCACATGCTGGGCCATCAGAATGGACTTGGATCGGCGTTGTTTACTTTAGGCGGCACACCGATCTATCCCCCCCATCGGCTGTATCAATGGTGGTATGCCTTTGATGCTTATGCACCAGAGGTATTCGTCAAGGCGGGCATGCTGGCAGCCGCTGGCGGGGTGTTCGGGATCGTTATCGCTGTCATCGGATCATTGTGGCGCGCGCGTCAGGACAGTAATGTAACCACTTATGGATCGAGCCGTTGGGCGCAACCCCAAGAGATTCGAGACAGCGGCCTTTTCAAACCTGAAGGCGTATTTTTAGGACGCTATCAAAATCATTACCTTCGCCATGATGGCCCGGAACATATAATGGCGTTTGCGCCAACACGATCCGGCAAGGGTGTGGGGCTTGTCATTCCCACATTATTGAGCTGGACCAAAAGCGCGGTCATTCACGACATCAAAGGGGAGAACTGGCAATTAACCGCTGGCTGGCGGTCAAAATTCTCCCATTGCCTTTTGTTCAATCCCACAGATCAGGCCAGCGCCAAATTCAATCCATTGCTGGAAGTACGGCGCGGTGACAATGAAGTGCGTGACGTACAAAATATTGCCGACATTCTGGTGGACCCGGAAGGCTCACTGGAAAAACGCAATCACTGGGAGAAAACATCCCATGCCTTGCTGGTTGGCGCAATCCTGCATGTTCTTTATGCGGAGAGCGAAAAAACACTGGCGCGGGTATCGACCTTTTTAAGCGATCCTGACCAGCCGTTTGAACGCACCCTTAAACAAATGATGACCACCAACCATTTGGGAGATGATAATATTCACCGGGTACATCCGGTTGTGGCATCCGCCGCGAGAGAACTTTTAAACAAATCCGAGAATGAGCGCTCCGGCGTTTTATCCACAGCAATGAGTTTTCTGGGGCTATACCGCGATCCCACGGTTGCCGCCGTCACCTCTGCATCCGATTGGCGAATTGCTGACCTGATGGATGCGGCGCGTCCGGTATCATTATACCTAGTCGTGCCACCATCTGATATTGCACGGACAAAGCCGCTGGTGCGATTGATCCTCAATCAGATTGGCCGACGTCTTACGGAGAAGCTTGCCCAAAACAAAGAAGGCGATGTTGAAAAACAACGCCAGCACCAGCTTCTTATGATGCTAGATGAATTCCCAGCTTTGGGTCGGCTCGATTTTTTTGAAAGTGCGCTGGCCTTCATGGCGGGATACGGGATCAGGGCTTTCCTGATTGCGCAGTCCCTGAACCAGATTGACAAGGCTTACGGTGAATATAATTCCATTCTCGATAATTGCCATGTGCGCATTGTGTTTGCCACCAATGATGAACGCACGGCAAAGCGGGTTTCCGACAGTCTTGGCACCGCAACGGAAATGCGGGCGCAAAAGAATTATGCCGGTCACCGTTTAGCCCCCTGGTTGTCCCATGTGATGGTATCGCGCCAAGAAACCATGCGTCAGCTCCTCACCCCCGGTGAGGTCATGCAGCTCCCGCCCGAAGAAGAGGTCGTAATGCTGTCCGGCCAGCCACCGATCAAGGCGGACAAACTTCGCTATTTTGAAGATCAGAATTTTGCAGGGCGGGTTCTTCCCCCACCGACCCTGCAAGCGGGCGGTCCTTACCGGGATCGTCCGCACTCCCCAAAAGAAAATGTGCCTGACGATTGGTCAGGCCGGGTGCGGGAAGCAGATTTACAGCCTGTTGGTGGGAACAATCACAGCGAGGCAATTACTGAAGATGACGGTGGATTAAAACGCCACCCGACACTTGAAGAACAAGCCGTATCCCAAAGCCCGGAACAGAATTTGGATGCGCTCAGCCTGCTTGATGATGACACGGATAATCCGGTTGCAGGCCGGGGTGCCGATCCCTTGAAAATACTTTCCCCCGTTCAGCGCGCCCATGGAATGACGCGCGGGACGGATGATGAATTAAAGATATGAGGACGGCAGAATGAGCAGAACACGAGTGCATATTTATCTTGGGCAAGACCGCCACCGGATTAAGCAAGAGGCCCAGCGGCGCGGCGTTTCCATGTCGCAGCTCATGCAGGCGGCATTGATTGCCTTTCTGGACGCGGACCCGGACAAACGTGAAGCATTGATATTGCGCCGCTTTGACCGGCTGTCCCGGCAAATGAGCAAGATTGACCGAGACTTGTCAGTACTCACCGAAACGCTGGCCCTTTATATTCAATATGAGCTGGCAATCACGCCACCCATTCCCGTGACCGATCAGGCCGCTGCCAAGGCGCAGGCCCGCGAACGCTTCAAACATTTTATCGAACGTGTGGCCCGGCGAATGACCGACGGCAAAAGCCTGATCAATGAGGTGGTTGAGGAATTAACGCCGCAGGAAAGCGATTTCTTCCAAATGGATTTGCAAGACACCAATCAGAACATCAAGGATTTGGAGGCGACAGATGGCGAATAATCCAGTCACCTTAAACCGCCAACGCGCCATGCTTCTGACCGCAATGGGGCCAATCATTGGCGGGGCACTTCGTGATAAATCCGTCATTGAAATCATGGCAAACCCCGATGGATCGCTCTGGCTCGACAAGCACGGCGAAGGCCGCGTTCAGGCCGGTGAATTATTGCCGGCAGACGCGGAACGCATCATTCGTCTGGTAGCGAGCCATATCCGGGTCGAATGTAATGAGGCTGCGCCCATTGTTTCCGCTGAATTGCCAGAATCCGGCGAACGCTTTGAAGGCATATTGCCGCCCATCGTGACCGGGCCAAGCTTCACCATCCGAAAACCCGCAGGCGTGGTTTATTCGCTGGCTGATTATGTGGAAGCGCACATCATGACGCCCCTGCAAGCCCGCTGTTTGAGCTATGCCGTGGTGGAGAAGAAAAACATTCTGGTGGTTGGCGGCACATCAAGCGGCAAAACCACCTTGACAAATGCACTGCTCAATGAGCTTGTTGAACTGAATGAGCGCATTGTCATCATTGAAGATACGCGCGAACTGCATTGCCCGGTGCTTGATCTGGTTTCGCTCAGAACCAAGCCCGGTGTTGCCGCCATGTCGGATCTGGTGCGTTCCACAATGCGCTTGCGCCCCGACCGCATCATTATCGGCGAAGTGCGCGGGCCGGAAGCATTGGATTTGCTCAAGGCCTGGAATACCGGCCATCCGGGCGGTGTCGCCACCTTACATGCCAATGGTGCGCATGCCGCGCTCTACCGGTTGGAACAACTCATTCAAGAGGCCGTTATCACGGTCCCAAGACGGCTCATTGCCGATGCCGTTGATTTATTAGTTTTCATCAAAGGACGAGGTAATGCCCGCCGCGTCGATTGCATAAGAGAGGTCATAGGCCTTGATAGCAATGCCGACTACCAACTTCGTCTCCCGGATGGATTGCCGCCTGAACACAATTCCCCTGAATTCAGGGGGGCACAATCACACATCATGAGGAGCATGACACATGAGAGGACTATTAACGACGACGATCAATAGATCGTCACGCCAAAGCTTTTTGGTTTTGACAATATTACTATTCGGAGCCGTTGCGGCGCAGGCGGCGGGATCAGGCCTGCCGTGGGAAGCCCCGTTACAGAGCATACTTGAATCCATTACCGGTCCTGTTGCCCGGATTATTGCCGTCATGGTTATCACCATGACCGGTCTGACTTTGGCTTTTGGCGAAAGCAGTGGCGGTATGCGCAAGCTGATCCAGATTGTCTTTGGCCTGTCCATTGCTTTTGCCGCCGCAAGTTTCTTCTTAAGCTTTTTCAGCTTTGCCGGCGGGGCGCTCGTATGATGTCCAATGGTTTTGTCATTCCCCTGCATCGCTCACTTACCGAACGGATCATGCTCGGTGGTGCGCCGCGCAATGTGGCGATCATCAACGGCACACTGGCCGCCGCCATCGGTCTTGGCCTTCAGCTCTGGATTGCGGGTCTTGCGATCTGGCTGGTGGGGCACGGCGCGGCGGTGTTGGCGGCAAAACGTGACCCCCAATTTATGGACGTGCTGAAACGTCACATTCGGCACAAGCCGTTTTTGGAGGCGTGATCCATGCTCAATTTATCAGAATATCAAAAACGCCCCACGCGCCTTGCTGATTATTTACCCTGGGTATCGCTCATAGCACCGGGCGTTATTCTCAATAAAGACGGATCGTTTCAACGCACAGCCCGCTATCGCGGGCCGGATTTGGATAGCGCCACTCAATCAGAATTGATTGCCATCAGCGCCCGGATCAATGATGCCTTGAAGCGGTTTGGCTCCGGCTGGGCTTTGTTTTTTGAGGCAGACCGTCACCAGATTACAGGTTATCCGCGATCAAACTTTCCTGATCCGGCCTCATGGCTGGTGGATGAAGAACGACGCGGCGGATTTGAGGCAAAGCAGGTTCATTTTGATACGTCATTTTTTCTGACCCTTTGCTATTTGCCGCCGGAAGACCGGACCCGCCGCGCTGAAGGACTATTGCTGGAAACGCCTGATCACAAGCGATCGTTTGACGTTCATGATCATCTGGAGAGCTTTGTTACCCAGACAGACCGGGCGTTTGATCTGTTTGCAAATGCCCTGCCGGAACTGGAACCGCTGGATGATGCGGAAACGCTCACTTATTTGCACGCGACCATTTCTACCAAGCGGCATATGATAAAACCGCCGGAAACCCCGATGTATCTGGATGCCATTCTTGCCGATTGCCCTTTAACCGGCGGGTTGGAACCGATGTTGGGTGACGCCCATTTGCGGATCATGACCATCCTGTCTTTTCCCGGCTCCACCACGCCCGGAATTCTGGACGCTCTTAACAGCCTGGGCCTGTCTTACCGCTGGTGTTCACGTTTCATTGCCATGGACAAGCCGGAAGCCACTAAAGAACTTGGCAAATATCGCCGCCAATGGTTCGCCAAACGCAAAAGCGTCATCGCACTCCTCAAGGAAGTCATGACCAATGAGCCATCCGTTCTGGTTGATACGGACGCGGATAATAAGGCTCTTGATGCCGATGAAGCCTTGCAGGAACTGGGCAGCGATCATGTGGCTTTTGGCTATTTTACCACGACCATCATTGTCCGGGATGAAGATGCGGCGATTGCTGCCGAGAAAATGCGCGCCGTAGAACGTGCCGTCAGTGGTGCAGGGTTTGCCGCGATCCGTGAGACGGTCAATGCAGTTGATGCCTGGCTTGGCACTTTGCCCGGCCATCTCTACGCAAATGTGCGCCAGCCGATAATATCAACCCTCAACCTGGCCCATATGACACCACTGTCATCCGTGTGGGCCGGGCCGGAATATAATGCACATTTGGACGGGCCGCCGTTGTTGATGGCCGAAACGGGCGGTGCCACACCGTTTCGCCTGTCCCTTCACCAAGGCGATGTTGGCCATACAATCATTGTCGGGCCAACGGGCGCGGGTAAATCCGTTTTGCTCTCTCTTTTGGCCATGCAGTTCCGCCGCTACCAAAATTCTCAAATTTATATATTTGACAAGGGCGGATCGGCACGAGCGGCCACTCTTGCCATGGGCGGAAGCTGGTTTGATCTGGGCGGCAATAGTGCCCTTGCTTTTCAGCCCTTGGCGCGCATTGAAGATACCCATCAGCGAGCATGGGCGCAGGAATGGGTATGCAGTCTTATTGCCCATGAACAAGGCGCTGTCACACCGGAGATAAAAGACAATGTCTGGTCGGCCCTTTGTAATCTGGCGCAAGCCCCTGTTCAGGAACGCACGCTCACTGGCCTCGTAGCCTTGCTTCAAAGCAATAACCTTCGTCAGGCCTTGCAGCCATATACCTTAAACGGCCCCCATGGCCGTTTGCTTGATGCTGACGATGACAAGCTTAACCTTGGCGACGTGCAGTGTTTTGAGATGGAAGAGTTGATGCACACTAAAAGTGCGGTTCTCCCCACACTGACTTATCTGTTTCACCGGCTTGAAGAGCGTTTCGACGGACGGCCAAGCCTGCTCATTTTGGATGAAGCCTGGGTATTTCTGGATGATCCTGAATTTGCTGGACGACTTCGCGAATGGCTCAAAACCCTCCGTAAGAAAAATGTATCGGTTATTTTTGCCACCCAGTCGCTTTCCGATATTACAAACAGCACCATCGCACCCGCAATTATTGAAAGCTGTCTGAGCCGGATATTCCTGCCCAATGAGCGGGCGCTGGAGCCACAGCAACGTAAAATTTATGATGCCTTCGGACTGAATGCCCGTCAGGCCGAAATTATCTCAAGAGCCATGCCGAAGCGGGAATATTATTTTCAGTCTCGCCAAGGCAATCGCCTGTTTGATTTGAACCTTGACCCTGTTGCCTTGGCCTTTTGCGCCGCTTCCGAAAAAGCCGATCACCAATTGCTCGCCGGCCTGACTGCCGAGACGGAGGGTGCAGAATTTGTGACCCGCTATCTCGCCGCAAAAAATCTCGAATGGGCAATTCCGCTTATTAGAAACTTTCAAAGGAGCAAGACATGAAATCTCTCAAAAAACCTCTATTTGCCGCCCTGATGGTCTTATCCACAGTATTTTTATCTTCACAACAAGCAAACGCAATATTCGGGTTTGGCGATATTGTCTTTGATCCCTCAAATTATGGCCAGAATCTATTGACCGCCGCCCGCACATTGCAGCAGATCAATAATCAGATTACCCAGCTTCGAAATCAGGCGCGGATGTTGGTCAATCAGACGCGCAACCTCACCAATCTGCCAACGTCAATCTCCGGTGATTTGCAAAGTTCTCTAGCCCGCATGGATGGATTGATCCGCAGTGCCCGTAATGTGTCCTATCAGATTACGGCGATTGATGCCCATTACCGGCGGCTTTATCCGCAAAGATACGCTGCCGCCACCACATCATCACAGATATTTCAGGACGGACAGGAAGCGTGGAATGTGGCTCGCACGGGCTTTCAGCATTCCATGCGGGTGCAGGCCACTGTTGTCGAACAGGTGCGCAGTGATAGCACTGTGCTTGATCGTCTTGTCACTCAAAGCCAAAGCGCCGCCGGCAATTTACAGGTTGCGCAGGCCGGTAATCAGCTTGCGGCCCTGAACGCCAAACAGAGCATGCAGCTTCAAACGCTTTTGGCCGCCTCAACACGCGCAGAGTCCCTTGACCGGGCCGCAACGTTGGCCGCGCGGGAACAGGCCCGCGCCCGGTTTCAAAACTTCCTCGGCGACCGTCAGGCTTATACGCCGTAAGGCGGGAAAGGAGGCAAGAGCAAAATGAATGATCTCAATATCATAGACCAGTTCACGCAAACATTCGTGACCTATATTGATAGTGGCTTTGGTCTGCTATCGCCGGACGTCGCGTTTCTGACCACCATTCTTATCGGGATCGATATTACGCTTGCGGGACTTTTCTGGGCCATGGCGGATGATAAATCCGTCATCCCCGCCCTGATCAAAAAAGTGCTTTATATTGGTGTCTTTGCCTACATCATCAATAATTTTGCCTTTCTTTCGCGGATTATTTTTGAAAGTTTCGCCGGGATTGGCCTCAGGGCAACCGGAACAGGCCTTACCATCAGTGACTTGATGCGGCCCGGCTTCATTGCCGCTACCGGTTATGATGCGGCAAAACCGATTTTACTGGAAGTTGGTAATCTTCTTGGCCCTATCGCCTTTTTTGAAAATTTCATCACCATCTTCGTGCTGATATTTGCGTGGGTCGTCGTGCTGTTGGCTTTTTTCATTCTCGCCATACAGCTTTTTATCACCATTCTTGAATTTAAGCTCACAACCCTGGCCGGGTTTGTGCTGATCCCCTTTGCCCTTTGGAATAAAACCGCATTCCTTGCCGAAAAAGTATTGGGCAATGTAATTTCATCCGGCATCAAACTTATGGTGCTTGCCGTAATTGTTGGCATTGGTTCCACAATTTTCAGTGCCTTCACCAATTCTTTCACCGGCCCGACAATCAATCTCGAACAAGCTCTTTCAACTGTGCTGGCGGCATTGGCGTTGTTTATGCTCGGCATATTCGGCCCCGGCATTGCGGCGGGCCTTATCTCCGGCGCACCGCAACTTGGTGCGGGTGCTGTGGCCGGCACGGCTTTGGGCCTTGGTGTTGGCGCGGCGGCAGCGGGACGTATGGCAATGGCGGGGGCCGGAGCCGCCGCATCAGGCGCAGGCGGCGCGGTAAAAGCCGGTTCCGCAATGGCTGGCGGTGCCAGTGCTTCCTATAATCTGGCCCGCGCCACATCAGGCTCTTCCGGGGGAGCGGGCGTGGCCGCTGGAGTTTCCGGTGTTGCCAAGGCTGGTGCTGGTGCAGTTGCCCAAGGAATGGGCAAGGCCGCCAGTAAAGTCACATCCGGTGTTAAAGACGCCTACGAGTCTGGCGGACGTGCTGCTTTCACCGCAACAGGGGGCACATTTCCGGAAAGTGCGGGGCAAGGCATGACTGATAATGCCGCGCCTAATGCACCGGATTGGGCAAACAAACTTCAATCACAACAACACCGCCAGCATTTGCGTGAAGGGGCCGCCATGGCCGCCCACACATTACGTGATGGCGACAGACCGGGCATCGGCGACAGCCCACATTTAAAGGATAGCAACGAATGATTTTCAAACGTGCAACAGACAAATATGGCGATACGCCAATACCCCAAACACCTTACCAAAAAGCGGCCCAGGTCTGGGATGAGAGGATTGGATCGGCCCGGCTTCAGGCCCGTAATTGGCGGCTCATGGCTTTTGGTTGTCTGGCGTTACTGGCGAGTCTTTCCGGTGCCCTGATCTGGCAAAGCCTGCAAAGCCGCATCACCCCCTATGTGATTGAAGTCGATACACTGGGCGAAGTGCGCACCATAGGTCCGGCCACTGTGGTTTACAAACCAAGTGACGCCCAGATTGCCTACCAACTGGCTACTTTTATCAAGCGCGTGCGCGCGGTTTCGGTTGATCCGATCGTTGTGCGCGAGCAATGGCTGGCTGCCTATGATTTTACAACGGATAGGGCCGCACAGATTTTAAACGAATATGCCCGTGAGAATGATCCATTTGCAGATGTTGGCCGCCGCTCAATCGCCGTTGAAGTAACCAGCGTTGTCCGAGCATCCAAAGACAGCTTTCAGATCAAATGGATTGAACGCCACTATAGGGGCGGCGCGTTTCAGAAACTGGAACGCTTTACCGCCATCCTCACCATTGTTTTTCAGCAGCCTGCCACCGTCACCGCCTTAACCAAAAACCCGTTGGGCCTCTATGTCCACGGCCTCAACTGGTCCCGCGATATGGGCACCGTCGAGAGAGAATAAATGAGAGAAGATGAAAGAGAGTGAGATTAAAATGAGAAAACCAGCAATATATATATATATGGCGTGCGGCATAATGCTGACACTTGCGCTTGGGGCCTGCGCGTCCAGACAAAGGCCGCCGTCTATTTCCTATGAAATGCAGGATTTTACCCCCGCAACCATTGAAACCGCACCCCTGACACCAATCGAAATTGTCAAGCTGCCGGTGCCGTTACCGCTGCCCGGACAATTAAAACCCATTGAAAACCAAAGCGAAGGGGAACCACAAGACGCTGAGCCATCAAAACGGATTGACGCAGCCAATACCGCCGCGCGCCTTGAACCCGCACGGGACGGTTATATCAATGCTATTCAGGTCTACCCCTTTTCAGAAGGGGCGCTTTATCGTCTCTATACCGCCCCTGAGCAGGTAAGCGATATTGCCTTGCAATCCGGTGAGAAACTACTTTCTGTTTCCGCAGGGGATACCGTTCGTTGGGTGATCGGTGACACCAAAAGCGGTAACGGGGAGACATCTCAAGTTCATATTCTGGTCAAACCCACAGCAGCAAATCTCAAAACCAATCTTGTTATCACCACGGATCGCCGAGCCTATCATCTGGAACTGGAAAGTTTTGAAAATTCCTATATGGCATCTCTGTCATGGCGTTACCCCCACGACGAACTTGTTTCCTTAAGACGCCAGAATGAACAGGCCGTGGCCGCACAAGAGCGGGTTATCGACGGTGGCGTCAATCTAGAACATTTGCGGTTTCGCTATGAGATTACCGGCGATAATCCACCATGGCGGCCAATGAGGGCGTTTGATGACGGCCAAAAGGTCTATATCGAATTCCCTCGCGGCATTGCGCAGGGTGACGCGCCGCCCTTGTTTGTTGTCGGACCGGAAGGTGATAACGAGCTGATCAATTATCGCATGAAGGGCCGCTATTATGTGGTCGATAAACTGTTTGCCGCCGCAGAATTGCGTTTGGGCGCAGAGCCTCAACAAGTCGTTCGCATAAGCCGCACCGATGGCAGAACCAATAATAGCAGGACAAGATCATCGGTTTTGAAGGATAGCGCCAATGACAGATGATCCCTTTAGCGTCACAGCGGATGAAAAAATAGCGCCGGAGACATTGGATCTCCGCGCGCGTCCCCGGCCTGTTACACGTCTGAACAAGCGGGTGCTGATGATCTTAAGCGGTACAGGCATCATATTAGTCTTTGCCGCAACATTTTATGCCCTGCAACCACCGTTGCCAAATGCCGCAAACAATAAGCAGCTTTATAATGTCAGCCACAAAGAACAGCCGGAACAGCTCTCAAACCTGCCGGAAACCTACCGTGATTATGTGCCGCCTGTTTTGGGCGCTCCTTTGCCGGGTGAATTGGGCGGTGCAGTGCTTGATGCGGAACAACGCGCCGGACTTGAGCCATTACCCATCTCGCCCGGCGGCATACCCTTTCAATCAGATCATCTGACCGATGCCGCCCGCGCTGAGCGTATTCGCCTTGCACAGCAGGCGCAACAGGGGCGTGAGTCTTCGGTTTTCTTTCAAATCTCGCCCAGTCAGGAAAGTGCAGATAATCCGGCAATTGCAAACCCTTTGGGGCAGGCAAGCCTTACGTCTAATCCTTTTACTACCACCGCAAATGCTGACGGCTTGACGCCGCAGGCACCGGATGATCCAAACCACCAACAGCGAAAAAATGATTTTCTGGACAGAAAACCGGACGATGCGATCTATAACCCGTATCAGCTTCAATCCCCCATATCGCCTTATCAGGTCATGGCCGGAACCATCATTTCTGCCAGTCTGATCACCGGACTGAATTCCGACTTGCCGGGGCGCGTGATTGCACAGGTAACGCAGCCTGTTTATGATACCGTAACCGGCCAATATATGTTGATCCCGCAAGGCTCACGCCTTCTCGGGAAATATGATTCCGTGGTTGCTTTCGGACAGGAACGTGCTCTTGTCGTTTGGCAGCGTCTTATTCTGCCCGATGGTTCATCAATCATCATTGATAACCTTCCTGCCACCGACCGAGCCGGTTATGCCGGGCTGGAAGATCAGGTTGATTTTCACACATGGCGGCTCATTAAAGGCATTGCCCTTTCCACACTCTTCAGCGTTGGGGCCGAGCTTGCCTTTGATAATGACAGTGATCTGGTACGGGCCATTCAGCGCGGTTCACAAAATTCGATCAACCGGGCCGGTCAGCGCATCGTTGAGCGCGAAATCAATATTCAACCCACCATCACAATCCGGCCTGGCTATCCGCTTCGCGTGATCGTCCATAAGGACATTATTCTTAGGCCCTTCATTCAAAGAAAGGCAATCCCATGACCTTGAAACTTTCAAAACTGCCCAAACGCACACCGGTCAGGATCAGTGCAACATTTCCACCAGAGATTCATGATGCTTTGAGCGATTACGCTCACATCTATGAACATGATTATGGCGTAAAGGAAAAGATCGAAGACCTCTTACCCTATATTATCGCAAGCTTTCTTGACACGGACAATGGTTTCAAGAAAGCGCGCCGCCAACTTGCCGCCGCATCAAAATCCACCCCACGCCCGCCAATTAATTCAACCATATCAGGAGATAAATAATGGCTTTAAAAATCGGAACATTTTACGACAAGGGATCACATTTTGAAGGGATGCTTGAAACCCGCAAATTGCACGACCTTGGAAATATCACCATAGACCCATACGACAAATCACCGGACAGCAGCGAACCGGATTACATTGTTCGCAGCGGGCAGTTTCAAATTGGACGCGGCTGGAAACAGACCACCAAAGACGGGGAACGGGAATATATCAATCTCATCCTCGATGATCCCCACATGGAAGAAGAAATCCGCGCCCGCCTTGTCAAACAAGGCGATCAGCATATCCTCCTCTGGGAACGGATGGTTGATTAGGTCTTGCATGACTAATCCATTTACAGCCCGCATCATGCGGGCTGTTTCATAAGTAGGATCATAATTTAAGCATCCGATTTTCCTATTAACAATCAAAGGTTTGCTATTATAACTCAATTGTTTCATACCAGTGCCCATCTATGTCCCCTGTGGGGCACCACTTTTTCAATAAGTTAGCGCCCCCCCTATATCCCGCTACTGCAATAACAAGTGTCCCCTTACATCCGCATCGTATCCGTGTCGGTCATAAACCGCCGTGACGCCGCTTTCCACGTGGTTCAGGATTTTTGCAATGTGCAAGCGGGGGATTCCCATGCTGGCGACATGACTTGCCCCGGTCCGGCGCAGGTCATGCGGGATCACATCCTTGATGCCCATGACTTCGCGCGTTTTCTGAAGGGCGGGATGCAGGCGCAATGCCTTTCGTCTTCAGCGCCTGTCTGAACCAGTCGGCATCATAGCCCTTATCCGCCAGAAGGTCAGGGACTTGGCAAACTATTACTGGTGGATGCTATCAAACGCACATTGCATATCAGTGATGATCTGGCCATTTATGCGATGGTTGTGGATGCTATTGATGAAAATGCCAAAGACTTTTATGGGGCTTTTGGATTTTCATCGCTTCCCGACAACAATAGCCGACTGTTTCTCCCTCTGAAGCAATTCTGACCCTGCCTCGTCAAACACCCCTCACTCTGCGGAAACAATAGCCTGGTGTTATTCACTATTCCGATTGTAGAAGCCAGTATTGTTCAATCCAATACCAGATGCAGTTAAAGCAAAATGGCATCAATGCTTCCATGTCAAGCAAAGGACCCGAGGGACAGGTAGAGGTGACGAACAGCGACAGAAGAAAAAATGACCATCCGCGCCAGGCGTCTGATCACCGCATCCGTATTTGGGGAAAGATCTTCTCGAATGAGACTGCGAATATATTCCGCGGCCGATAGTCCAGCGCACGCGGCTCGGCCTTCAACCTCGCGGAACTGAACATCCGAAAGCCTGAGATTGATGCGACATATTTTTTTCATGTTACACACCTTGTTTTGAGTAAACAGATGTGTTGCCGCTATTTGCTGAATGGTCTCTTCCGTATTTCATCAGTCTAGAGCAAAATCATATCAAATAGATTTATATCCTGCATGAGCGAAATAATTCCGGCATTCGTCTGGGGGAAATTCATCGAGCAGGTTGGCTATGGTCCTCCATAATCCCTCAATTGTTCGTTCAGAG
>Ga0209475_10001618_pt1 | contig 27178 bp, 25 predicted proteins | sample tdDd471_FD_187128 | JGI IMG/M metagenome (GOLD analysis project Ga0209475, IMG submission 187128) | Marine sediment microbial communities from the Atlantic coast under amendment with organic carbon and nitrate - tdDd47.1 (SPAdes)... | ecosystem: Environmental > Aquatic > Marine > Coastal >... | reverse complement strand
TTTTCCTTGTTTATAGAACGCGCAGGTAATCAGTGCTGTTTTAATTTTAGGCTCGGATTCTCCTTTCTTTATCGATTTTGTTTTTTCCTCTGCATCTGGTTTCTTAACTGTTTCATTAATTGATTCAAAAGTGTTTTTATTTATTTCTTCATCGTTTAAAATAGCCTTACATAAGGTTTCAGCTTTGTGAATTACCAGTATATAATTGTAAAAATTTCCTTGAAGTATTATTAATTCTTTCAAATATTTTTTTACCCCTTTTTCTTTTTTAACCAAACTAATCTGTGATTCTATTTCCTCTTGTTTTTCGGTTAATAAAGGAATAAAATAATCTTTTGCAGCTGCAAGTCTTTCTTTTAAGCAGATTAAATAATCCTGCTCATCTGATTTTATGATAGATTTAATTTGATTTTGAAAATTGTCTGAAACATCAACAATTACTTGCGTGTTTTTAAGAAGATTTTGTGCCCAATCCAAGTGTTTTTGTTTAGCCGATTTTTTGGTGTCTTTAGTATAAGTGCCGATATGTTCACGAATCTCAATTGTTAATTTACTAAGGTTAAATGCTTCTGAAATTCTCTTATTCACGTAATGTTTTGATGCCTTTTCGTATATTTCATGGGCATCATTTAGAGCAGTTTTTGATTGAGCAAAAACTGCTAAGTTTCGATCTATTTCGGGTCCCGAGTATGCTACCGGAGCAGCTAAAACTAACCTCTTTAATGATGTAAGCCGCGATAATGCCACATATGTTTGTCCGGCTGCAAAAGCCTGTGAAATATCTATAATTGCTTTTTCGAAAGTTAATCCCTGACTTTTATGTATTGTAATTGCCCAAGCCAATTTAATCGGATAATGATTAAATGTCCCTACTATTTTCTCTTCAATTTCTTTTGTCTCCTGATTTAATGCAAATTTCTTATTCTCCCAAGTATATTTTTCTACTTCGGCATCAGCTGATCCATCAGTGAAACTAACAATGATACTATCCTTTGAAACGGTATCAACCTTGCCGATTTTTCCATTAAAATATGCTGAATTGCCGGAATAATCGTTCTTAATAAACATTACCTGTGCGCCTTCTTTAAGTTCTAAGGTAAAATCAATTGGGTAAGCATGTTCGTTAAACTCTCCATCAACATGTGCATCAAAATGATATGATTTACCGGCTAATTTCTCAAGAGCTTGTTTGTTAATCTTATCAGCTTTATGATTATGAGTTGTTAAATAAATATATCCTTCGTTTTCGAGTAAATTAAATTGTGATTTATACTGTTTGTTAATAATATCAATATCTGTCTGGTTAATTTTATTTAACCTGAAATTGTTCAATAAATCAATAAATTCAGTGTCCGTTTGACGATAAATTTTTTCCAGCTCCAAATGAATTATATCCGTTTTTATGAACGCAGCAGCATTAAAAAAGAAAATGCCCGAATAGTACCTTTTTAGAATATTCCATTCTTCATTTTTAATAACAGGAGGTAATTGCCAGAGATCACCAATAAATAAAATTTGCAATCCTCCAAAAGGATTATTGTTTCGTCTTACATAACGCAGAATATTATCAATAGCATCTAATAAATCGGCTCGTAACATGCTCACCTCATCAATAATTAATAATTCCATTTCGCGTAATAATGCCTTTTTATTCGAATTCATTTTAAGATTTCGAATAAGCGTTTTGGGAGTTGTTAACTGAAAAGAAAGATCTCCACCAGTAGGAATATTATTGTCGGAGATGAAAGATCCAAAAGGCAAATGAAATAATGAATGTAAAGTTACTCCTCCTGCATTAATTGCAGCAATACCTGTAGGAGCAGCTATAACAGTTTTTTTATGAGTAGTTGCAACAATCTGTTTCAATAATGTTGTTTTACCTGTACCTGCCTTGCCTGTTAAAAACACAGCTTGATTTGTTCCATTAATAAACTTCGAAACAAATTTCGAAATACTATTTTCTGTGAAGTCACTCATACTTCAAAAATAATATATATTCATTAATAATATACTTATTAAAAAAGTGTTGCTGAATAAAACTGGAACTGCTACATTTGTCTAGACAGTAAGTTAAGCTTGTAATATTTATATTTACACGCATTTACTTCGCAAATTAGCTCAAATTTCCGACTGAGTCTTGTTTGTCAACTATATTAGCTACTTTAATCAAGTAATTACTTAACTATAAATCAAATGAAGAATTTACAAATTAATAAAACATCAAAAGAGAAAATTATAGAGTCATTAGGATTAATTGCAAATGAACTCATTTTAAATAGGCTAATAATTGTAAATAAATCCAAATTCTCATTAATTGATCTTGAAATTTATTATTGGCATAGCTTCCATAAAGACGATTATGCAAAAGGAGTAAAACATAGAAGACCATTCGGCGAATTTGAACTAGATCGTTACGGAATAGATATTTCTCTTGGAAATACGAAGAATAACGATTTTGGGGGAATCCTAATTCGCGGGCTTTATGATGTTGATAAAAAGGAAATTTTATCAAAATCAAAAGTAGTCAGGAGTTTATTTAATCAACTAGTTCAAGGAAATAATCATTTTGAATTAGTAAAAGAGAAAACGCCTTGGGAAAGTGTAATTAGTTCTAAAAGATTGAACTTGGGGCAATCCGACAGCCCCAATAAAAAAGAATATATTAACTCACCATATAAATTTTTAGCTAAAGACAAATTATTGTTTGAAACATATCCAGATAAAGAAACAATTCTTCGAGAATCAAATTTAAATGAATCAGAAATAAAAAAATTATTAGGTTATAATCTATCAAAATGATTTCAGAAATAGCAAAACAACCAACTCAATACCAAACCTAATAATAAGAATCTTATTCTTTGTTTTTAGATTTATATAAAAATTTTAAACCGTCATGTAAACTATTTTTGGGGACATGCCCTTCGTTTTCATAAAAGAAGTATTCGCAAGAAACCTTGTTACCTAAATTGTTTTTAAGTGATTTAGAAAAATCTATCATTTGCTTGTGAACCTTACCATCCGGGTCAAGTTCGTCTTTTAATCCATGTGTAATAAATAACTTTTTATTTTCATATTTATCTGCTTGCTGAAAAGCTTTGTTGCTTAATTCTTGAAAAAATGGCTCGCAATCGGGGAATGCTCCACTGCTGGCAATGTATGAATTAAATAAATATGGTTTTGTTAAAAATGCATGAAGAGTAAATACTGCACTTAGTGATTGACCAACAATAATTCTATTTTCATTTGTTCTGTAGTTACTTTCAATATGCGGTATAAGTTCTTTCTCTATAAAATCAATAAAATCCTTTGATCCTAATGGTTGTGATTCAGGATAGTACATTGTATGTGTTGGCCACATATCTCTACTTCTTTTAGTATTTTCAATTGCTACAATAATCATTTCAGGAACATTACCATTTTCTCCTGATAACTTACTAATGGTCGAAGCCGTTTTACGCAAAAGCGTATCATCTCCATCTAATCGATACATTACAGGATATGCTAAATTTGAGTTCTCATAATTATCAGGGAGGTGTATAAGAATATTTCTATTCTCACTGAGAATGTTTGATTCTAAATTTATTGAAATAATCTGTTTGTTAATGTCGTTTTGCCCGTGCACTACCCCAAGCATTGTAAGAGTAAATAAAATAGTAGTCACAAGATATTTTTTTCTTTTTTTAGTCATAATTCATTTTTTAAAAAATTTGTTAGACTAAAGTAGAGCTAAAAATCAGGAATCGTAGAAGATATTCAGTGAACGGTTTTATAAATCAGTAAACGGTAATAAGCTTACAGTTGAAATTTATCAAGAACTGTTTTTGCACACCTTCTGCTCATACCAACATTTTGTGTAAGCCCTTTAATTTTGACTTCATAAGTGTTATTTTCCATTTTCTCAATATTATCAATATAATTGAGGTTAATAATACTTGAACGATGAATTCTTAGAAAATGCTTTTGGGGAAGAATAAGTTCCCACTTTTTAAGTGGATATTTGCTCAAAATGGTTTTATCGAATGCTTCGGATACTACATTTGAATAGTAATCATTAGCCTGTATTAGTTTAATTGAATCTATTTTTACATTAAGTATTCTATTTTTTATTGGTAAAAGAATTGTTTCCTCATATTCAGGTTTTTTAATCTCAAATAACTCTTGGACATTACCAATATTAAAATTGTTTTTGTTTGATGTATTTTTCGTTAATTCCGATAAAAGCGTAATTTCAGTTAGTATTAGTAACAATATAGCAGGTAATATAATTGTAGAATATATCATCGCTTTAATTGGGTACCGTGTAAGTTTAATATAAAATATTCCATCTCCCGAAACAAGCCACCAAGAAAAATGATGAGAAATCACCCACAAATAAGTAGCTATAAATACAAAAAGAATAGCAAGAAGTAGAAAATTTACATTTGATTGTATTTTAGTCCTGATAATTTTAATTGACTTATATCCTAAAAAGCTGAAAATAATTCCTCCGGTTGAATACAACAAGCTTTGTAAAAGTAATTCTACTTGGAACTTTTCAGTACTAAAAAATTGAGTTGATACAATGTTTATAGCAAAGTAGGCTAACCAGAAAACAAGAAAAACCAATAGTTGTTGTTTGTTTTTAAACAAAAGTATTTTATTTATTTTCTTCATAATTAGAAATATTGCTATGGTAAAAATACTATATAATTTTTAGAATAATCATTTGCTAATTGCAAACACAATAAAACTTATATTTGAATAAAAAACATACTGATAGTAATTAGATGAAAAGAGGACAGATTTCAAATATGCTAAGAAGGTTTAAATTAATCTATTTCACAGATTGGTTGAGATATTACATGCAGAAATCTAAAAATCGTAAAATAAATAAGGTTTTTAGATCAGAGAATCCAGAAGTTAAATTACCCCCTGACTATTTAATTTACGAGTCGTTTCAGATAAACTATCAAAAATATTACACCGAGAGTATTGATACTGCAAAATGGTTGGCTAATCATTTCAAAAAATATATTGAATTAAAAGACAAACGAATACTTGATTGGGGATGCGGCCCTGGGCGAATAATACGCCATTTACCAACACTTATTGGAAATGGTTGCGAATATTTTGGAACTGATTATAACAAAAAATCAATTGACTGGTGCTCTAAAAACCTCTCAGATGTTAAGTTTAATAGGAATTCATTAACTGCTCAATTACCCTTTGCTGACAATTTTGTAGATGTGATTTATGGTATCTCAATTTTCACTCATCTGTCAAAGCAATTACATTTTGATTGGTACAATGAGTTATATCGAATTCTTAAACCCAATGGGATTATGTTTTTAACAACTCAAGGCGATAACTTTAAAGTTAAGTTAACCGATACAGAACTTAAAATATATAATGATAACAGCCTGGTTGTTAGAGGGAATGTGAAAGAAGGACACAGAACTTTTTCGGCATTTCATCCAAAAGAATTTATGAAAAAACTTTTTTATAATGCAGAAATCTTAGAGCACATTGAGACTAAACCTGATAAGGGAGGCTGGTTGCCACAAGATATCTGGATTATTAAGAAACTCTAGAATAACTCAACAAACCCGTTCAAATTCAAGAAGCATAATTATCTATTTGAATCGGTTCAGTTGCAACAATAGAAAAACATATTTGTTAATATTATTATAACAATAAGTTGCCAGAATTGTTAATCTCATAAAACATTGTGGTTATGCTAAATAAAAGGTTTATAATTATTCTTCTTGTAACAGCTTTCATATTGCTAATACCATTTATAGCGATGAAATTCACAAGTGAAGTAAATTGGACTCTGATTGATTTTATTATTGCAGGCGTTTTATTACTCGTTACAGGCGTAATGTGTGATTTTGCAATTCAGAAGATAAAAAACATCAAGTATCGAATTGCTGTTTGTGTAGTTATTTTGTTATTCTTCCTGCTTATTTGGGCAGAATTTGCTGTAGGTATCTTTGGTACGTAGTCAAAGAAACAGTTAAAATAAATTGACTCCAAATAAACTGTTTTTCTCTAAATATTTCCAATTAAAGTAAAAACAAGCCTACCTTTGCAAACATAAATATTTTCATAAGGGAAAAAATTAGGGTGAAAACAACTGGCGAAACAAGAATAAATAAATACTTAAGTGAAGTGGGTTACTGTTCTCGACGCGGTGCTGATAAACTTATTGAACAAGGCAGAGTAACTGTTAATGGCAAAGTACCTGAAATTGGTACAAAAATTAGCAAGGAGGATGAAATTCGTGTTGATGGTCAATTAATTAACGAACCAAAAGAAAAAGGTATATATCTGGCATTTAATAAACCCGTTGGAATAGTTTGCACTACAGATACAAGGGTAGAAAAGGATAATATTATTGATTTCATTAATTACCCGAAACGTATTTTCCCAATAGGAAGACTCGATAAGGCAAGTGAAGGACTTATTCTGATGACAAACGATGGAAATATTGTAAATAAAATATTACGTGCTCGCAATTTTCATGAGAAGGAATACATTGTTCGGGTTAACAAGCCGATTACCAACGATTTTATTGCTAAAATGAGTAGTGGAGTTTCAATCTTAGACACTGTAACAAGAAAATGTGAGGTAGAAAAATTAAGTGCGTTTGAATTTCGAATAGTGCTAACACAGGGCTTAAATCGTCAGATTAGAAGAATGTGCGAAATGCTTGATTATAGGGTGAGAAAACTAAAGCGAGTTAGAATAATGAATATCGAACTCGATGTTCCAGTTGGTAAATGGAGGAATTTATCAAATACAGAACTAAAAGAAATAAACCATTTGGTTGCTCAATCCTCAAAAACTCATTAGCGTAATTAAACTCTAATTTCTATAAAACCAAAAAAGTCGGCTAATTAGCCGACTTTTGTTCTTATTAAAACTTTGTTCTATTCCTTTATTGCAGTTATGAGTGTATATCCCATGCTTTTTCCTTTCGAGAAGGTTTCGCTTTTTACTGTTCCAACATCCTCGGCAATCCATTCTGCTGCTTCCATTCGAACACTAAACATGGTTTTAACTGTAATTGTATAGGTAATTTTGTAGCAGCTAAAAGTTCCTGCATCCGTAGTAATATCTTCTTTTGCCTCAACTTTTCTTTGAGTAATATCAGTTACCATTCCCATTATTTTCATTCCTTCAGAATAAATGTTAATCTCTAATTTCGCGTCGTTTAATTCATCTCCAACTTGTAGATTAGCCGGGATTTCAAGATTGTCGCTATTTATCTTCACATCCATTTCTTCGTATGCTGCCATTGTTTGAGGATCAGCAAAACTCTTCATATCAACAGAATACGTGCCATTTTCACATTTTACACTATACTCATTTGAACCTGTTTCTTTTCCTTTTTTATCAAATGATTTTGTTTCTATTTTTGCAGTATAAGCTCCTCCTGTTTCTGTCAATTCTTTAATGGTTTGAATGCTACTTCCAGTCAATTTATCTTTCCCGTCGAAACTTTTATGCTCTATTTGTGCTCCTTGCTTTTTTGGAAAATAAAACTTGCAGTCTTGTGCTACCGTAACTACCGTTGCAAAAAGGAACATCGACACCAATACAATTACTTTTTTCATTACTAAAATTGTTTGATTTATATTAAAATTTCTGGTTAAATAATCTTTTAATTATTAAATGCAGTATGTAAATACGTCTCGAAACTTATGTTAAAATCGGCAGGACTTTCATAAAAGAAAATATGTCCGGTATCTTGAATTACCTGAATAATCGTTCTCCATATTGCTGGAATTTCAATTGAATTTAAATAATCGAAGTTTATAATCTGATCCAACTCACCAAAATAAACTGCTATTGGAACCTTTATATTCTTGATTATTTCTAATTGGTCTTTATAATCCCCATTCATTATCGATTTAAAAAGAAATTCACGTGTTTTTAGATCTGCTTTTCTTATTATCTCCGGAATAAAATCCGGGTATTTCGTTCCTTCTTCTACAAGCAGTCCTGCAAATTGATGTACTTCGCTATCATCCATTCCTGCTTTTGCAAAAGTTTCAAAGAATGATTTTTTTAGAAACATTTCGTCAGTAACAGGATTCGATAATGGAACAGATGCAAGCATTGCTATGCCTAATGGATTTTGCAACTTGTCAAATGCTTCAATAATTACATTTCCTCCAGTATTATGTCCCACATAAACTGCGTTTTCAAGCTTTAACTCATTACAAAAATCTAACAAGCAGTTGCTTAATCCGGAAATTGTGTAATCCTTTTCAGGATCATCAGAAGCATCTGAATTTCCATAACCTATTAAATCCAAGGCAATAAATCTGAACTGATAAGATAAAACTGAATCAATTAATTGTCTGATAAATATAGAAGCTGAAGATGACATTCCATGAACAAAAACAACAGGATGTCCATTGTCTCTTGATTCGTAATAAAAAATATCCTTCCCTTTGATGTTGACCTTTTTTTGTTTCATCCCGTAAGTTTTAATTTATATAAATTTATGAATTCTATTAGAATTAGTCAAGTCAAAATTTCATCAGCGATAAAAGCTTTTTATTAATCTTACTAATATTATTTCTATTTTTATCAAACCAAATTTGATGCTATGAAAAAATCGCTATTTCTTTTTCTTTTATTTATTCCCCTTGTAGTGTTTTCGCAAATTCAGAATCCGGATTCATATAAAGCAGAATTTAATTCGAGAAATAAAAGTGATATAAACCTGTATTATAATTCTTTACTCAATAACTACGATTTGCATTTTGTTCACCTTGACCTAGAAGTTACGGATGAATCAACTTATGTAAAAGGAAGTGCAAGCTTGCATGCAACAGCTACAAAATCACTAGATACTTTATTGCTTCAATTAAGCGATTATTTAACTGTAGATTCTGTAATTATTAACGATATAAAAGTATCTGCTAATCATAGCAATAGCTTTTTAAGATATATTTTTGATCCTGCGCTTCCTGAGGACTCTGAAGTAATTACCAAAGTTTATTATCATGGTACATCAAGCGGAGGTGGAGTAACTAGCAGAACAAATTCAACCTGGAACAAAAGAGTTACTTGGACACTGTCTGAATCTTTTCACGCTTATGAATGGTGGCCTTGTAAACAAGTATTGTCAGATAAAATTGATTCTGCATATATTTTTCTTACTTGCGACGATGACCTAAAAGCAGGCTCAAACGGATTATTAACCAATGAGGTAAACTTGCCAAATAATAAAAAGCGATTTGAGTGGAAAACAAACTATCCTATCAATTATTATCTTATTTCGTATTCTGTTTCAGAATACAAAGATTATTCAATTTATGCCTATCCGGAAGGCTCAGATCCGGTGCTAATTCAGAATTATGTTTATAATTCAACAGGTTGTCTTGATTATTATAAAAATGATATAGATAAAACAGCTGGTTTAATTGAATTGTACAGCGATAAATTTGGCTTTTATCCGTTTAGAGAAGAAAAATACGGGCATTGTCTGGCTGAACTCGGTGGTGGAATGGAGCATCAAACCATGTCGACCATGATAAATTTCAATTTCGGTTTAGTTGCTCATGAGCTTGGACACATGTGGTTTGGCGATTATGTAACTTGTGCAAGCTGGCAAGATATCTGGATAAACGAAGGTTTTGCTTCATATACAGAATATGTGGCAAAAGAAAATCTGGAATCTCTAAGCAGTGCTAAAAATTGGATGGTAGATGCACACAACTATGCACTTGGAAAACCTTCCGGAAGTGTTTATATTCCTTTTGAAGATGCTGCATATGAAGGTCGAATTTTCAATTATGCTCTATCATACAAAAAAGGCGCTGCGCTGGTCCATATGATTAGAAATGAAATTAATGATGATGAGGTTTTCTTTTCTGCCCTTAAGAATTATCTTTCAGAATATGCCAATGGAGTTGCCACAGGAGAAGATTTTAAAAACTCAATAGCGGCCTATACAGGTATTAATTTTGATGCTTTTTTTAATCAGTGGTATTATGGAAAAGGATTTCCACGATTTAATGCAGGATATACTCAAGACAACGATACCTTAAAGCTGTCGGTTCAACAAACAACTTCTTCAGCAGAAACAACTCTATTTCAAATTCATATCGACTATAAAATTTCCTATACTGATGGAGATACTACAATTAGATTATACCAATCAAAGAATAATGAGTTCTATTCAATCCCATTTAGTAAAAAGATAACTGCAATTGAGATGGATCCTAATAATTGGATTTTAAAGCAAGCTGGAACTATCGACTCTGTAAGTCTTCCTGAAAGCAATTCGTCTCTTTTTAAAGTCTATCCAAATCCGGCAAGTAATTTTGTTAAATTTAGCTTTAATTTTAACTTACATAATAAAAGAAAACTTATTCAAATGTACAGCATAAACGGTAAGTTAATTAAACAGATAAATACTAAAAAAGATTTCATAACGCTCGGGATTTCTGATTTTTCAAATGGCCTTTATTTTGTTAAGGCTATCTCTGCAGGAAAATCCTATTCATATAAGCTCATAAAGCAATAATTTATAAGCAAATAAACAACCATTAAAAAATAATTACGTATACTTGAAAGAACTCTGTCTGTATAAATTAATATTAACCTGTTATTAAACAATTAATAAGGAGACATAATTATGAAACCAAACTTCATATGCCCCAAATGTAGAGGTTATCTTAACGTTGGAGATCAAATAGTATTGGTTGCAGAATCAAAACATGATAAATCAGGGCTTATCTTTTTTAGTCCTGAGATTGGCAATTACTCCACAACAAGAAATCCGGAATTCACAGTTACAAAAGGCGAAAAACATGAGTTTCTTTGTCCTTTATGTCACAAAAAGCTCGCTGCAGATATTCACGACAATTTATCAAGAATAATTATGATTGATAAAAATAACGAAGAATACGAAATTCTATTTAGTAAAATTGCAGGTGAGAAAAGTACTTATAAAATAGTTGGTGAGTCTGCCGAGATTTATGGTGATCACCATTCTAACTATATTGATTTTGTTAACTTAAGTCAAAATAAATAAAACGTTAATAAAAAAGGGAGCTAAACGCTCCCTTTTTTATTCGTTATTTATATTTCTGGCTCCGTAATAGGTTTGAATCCATTTCCCAAAACCTCATGAGCATCAATTACAGTCATAAATGCATAAGGGTCAATATCCTTAATGAAATCCTGTAATATCCCTTGTTCTCGCCTATTTACATTTGTAAAAATGATTTTCTTCTCCATGCCTTTATACATTCCAGTTCCATTTATTATGGTTCCACTTCTTTTTAAATCATTTATGATTTTATCTCTAATTTCTTCATATTTATCAGAGATTATAAATAATGCCTTATCGTAACTAACTCCTTGCAATGTTGCATCAATTACTTTTCCGGTAATATATATAACAATCCATGAATACAGAGGTATTTTCCAGTCTTTGAATACTAAGAGCCCAATCAAAACAATCACTGAATCAACGGCAATTATTAAAAGTCCTAAAGACATTCTAGTGTATTTAGCCAATATCATAGCAATAATATCGGAACCACCGGATGTTGCCCTTGATTTAAAAATTAAACCTAAGCCAAAACCAATTAATACTCCACCAAAAACACATGACAATAAAACATCATCAACTAAAGCTCCAGCAAATCTAGCATCAAGAAAATCAATGAAAATAGAAGTTAACACAAAGCCTATTACTGTTTTTACACCAAACCTTGGACCCAAAATTTTAATTCCCAAAATGGTTAAAGGAATATTTAAGACTAAACCGACAAAACCTATGCCGAGTCCGTCCTTAAAAATAGGTTCGCTAAAGAAAGGAATCCTAATGCCGTTATGCATTATTTCTGATGTTATGTTTTTTACAACAATACCAATTCCGTAAACACCTCCGGGAACAATTTTATGCGGATCAATAAAATAAACAAAACCCGCAGCAAGAATAAAGGAACCAATAGCTATTAAAGAATAACTATAAAACCATTCTTTCGATAGAAATTTTTCTTTTGTTACAAAAGTCATATTTATAAATATTAGTTATGTCTGCTTCTAAAAATTGCGGCAAAAGTATATTATTTTACGCAATTTCCGCGTTCAAATCAATAAAAAAACAAGGAGCAATACTCCTTGTTCATTATTAAATCATATTTAAAACATTTTTTATCCTCCAGTAGCACTAAAAGTACCATAACGACTAAGGTCTGTTCTAGGATTTACAACCATTACAGGGATTCTTGCCGTATTAGCAATTATATACTGTTCCTGTGCTCCTAAAACATAGTCTGTAATTCCAATTCCCTTTGTTGTCATAATTAAAATCATGTCGGCATCAACCTTTTTTGCAAAAGCGATAGATTCTTCAGCAGAATTACTTCCCTCAATTCTATGTAACTCATAGTCACAATCATATTTATCAAGGATTTTTTCTGCGAAATGAACATTACCCATCAATTTCGTATTTAATGCTTTATCTTTAATTGTTGGAATAATAATGTTGATTTTAACCTCAAAATATTTAACCAAAAATAAAGCCCACTGTAATTTTTGTTTTGCTTCACTTCTGTAATCAAGTGGGAATACAATATCCTTAAATATTTCTTTTTTTGTTGGTCGCTCTTGAACAACAATAAATGGTATTTTAGAACCAACAATAACTTTTAAGGCATAACTTCCTGTAAACTTTTGCATACCCTTAATGCCATGGGTTCCCATAACAACCATGCTAACATTGTTTTCTGAAGCATAATCTGAAATTATATGAAACAAACTTCCTTCTAAAACCAAAGGACTTAATTCAAATTCATATTTTTCAGTAAGTTTTTCAATGTCTTTATTTAATTCAGCTAGAGCCTCTTCACCTTTTTTAAGTGATTTAACTACATGAATTAATTTGATTTGATTATTTAATCGTTTTGCAACTTTTATTGCATGTTCTAATGCAAATTCTGCTACTTCAGTGAAATCCCAGGGAACTAATAAAATGTCTTTTTCCATAATTTTGTAAGTTTACTCTGTTGCCCGTTTAAGGTGTTTTTTGATTCGAAAAGTTAAACAACTTTTAAGTGATTTGCAAAAAAAATATGAAAATATTTTGTAAAACTCTTACTATCAGTGTTTATTGAAACTTTTTTACTTTACCTGAAATAAGTTATTGTGTTGTTATTTAAATATTTAAACGTATTTAAAGTATTTTTAATTGTTAATCTCTATTAGTTTTTCAATAAAAACTATTTCTTTGTTATATAATTTAAAACTCTAATTTATGAACGAACCCAAAATTAAAAATAGAAGAATTATCGGTTTAATCTACTGGTTTCTCACGACCATTCTAGGTCTGGGAGGACTTCTAATACTTCTTTCAGTTTTTTTCTTTGTAGAATCAATTTATAAACCTGAAATTGAGCCTTTTTTTCCCGTGGTTGATATTCCTGTTGATATTTATGACACAGGTCTTTTAGAACTTAAGTCGGGAGAACAATATGAAATTTTAATTGACGAAGCATTTCTTTCTTTTAATGTTAATAGAGAATATGGATTTGCAGGGATATTAAATTTTCTCTTCTTTATTGTAATGTTATTAATTGCATATTATATAATAATTTTGCTCTGGAAAATTTTTAAATCAATACGCTCTGGTTTAAAATCCGAATCTATCTTTCATTCCAAGAATGTCTGGCGTATAAGAATAATTGCATTTACAATTCTTTTTTCAGCTATTCTTGAAATAATTTATCCTTTAATTCTAAAGTATTTTTGGTTTGAAAAAATCATTCTGTTTGAAAAATCATTTGATCTAAGATTAAATTTTGATGCAGGAATCGACTTGTTTTGGGCCATGATTATATTAGTTATCGCAGAAATATATAGGATTGGGCTTGAGGCTAAAAAAGACCAAGAATTAACAATTTAAGATAATATAATATGCCAATTATCGTTAAACTCGACAAAATATTGTCTAAAAGAAAAATGACGCTAACAGAATTATCTGAAAGGGTTGATATAACTATTGCAAATCTTTCCATTTTAAAAAGTGGTAAAGCAAAAGCTATTCGCTTTACTACACTGGAATCTGTTTGCCGCGAACTAAAATGTAAACCGGGAGAAATTCTCGATTATATATACGATGAACATTAACAAACAATTTAATTAAACATTAATATTATTATGAAAATCAAACATTTATTATTAAGCTTTATTTTAATAACTTTTATCACTTCAGCATTTGCACAAGCTGATAAAATTGAATTTGAAGAGTATGATCTGGATAACGGACTGCACGTAATTTTACACCGGGACAATAGCTTCCCTTTAGCGGTGGTAACAATTACATATCACGTAGGTTCTAAAAACGAAAAACCAGAAAGAACTGGTTTTGCACACTTTTTTGAACACCTAATGTTCGAAGGTTCGGAAAATATTGCTCGTGGCGATTATTCCAAAATAGTTGACAAAGCAGGAGGAACACTTAATGCAAACACAACCTGGGACAGAACTTTCTTTTATGAAGTATTATCGTCAAATCAACTTGAATTAGGTTTATGGCTTGAGTCTGAAAGAATGCTTCAATTAAATGTTGATTCAATTGGTGTTGCAACTCAAAAGAAAGTTGTTACTGAAGAAATTAAACAAAGAGAAGAAAATCAACCTTATATGAGTTTCCAGAAAGAAATTGTTAAACGTGCATTTACTGTTCATCCATACCAATGGACTGTTTTAGGAAATGCTGATCATATTATGGCTGCTACAGAACAAGACTACAAAGAATTTTATAATAGCTTCTATGTACCCAATAATGCTGTATTAACCATTGTGGGAGACATTGATTTTGATGAAGCTAAAACTCTAATAAATAAGTATTATGCAGATATCCCGGCAAGTAAAGAGGAAATTTACCGACCAAAGGTGAAAGAACCTATTAAGCACGAAGAAATTAGAGATACTGTTTATGATAACATTCAACTACCCGCAATTTTTCAAGCATACCATACTCCAAAGAACGGAACAAAAGATTTTTACGCAGTTGATATGTTAGCAACTCTTTTATCAAACGGTGAAAGTTCTAGACTATTTAAAGAGCTTGTTGATAACAAACAAATGGCTATGCAAGTTGCTTCCTTTCAGTTTCCATATGAAGACGAAGGATTAGCATTTACGCTTGCATTACCAAACATGGGTGTTGAACTTACTGATTTAGAAAACGCAATTGATGCAGAAATTGAGAAAGTACAAAACGAATTAATTACAGAAAAAGAACTTCAAAAATTGAAAAACCAATATGAGGCAAATGCTGTAAACGATAATGCTTCATTAGAAAGCCGAGCTTACAATTTAGCTATAAATTATGTTTTTCATAAAGATGCCAATTTAATTAATACGCAAATTGATAATTATCTGGCTGTTACACGAGAAGATATTATGCGTGTTGCTAAAGAATATTTCAGAAAAGATAATCGTGTAGTATTATATTATCTTCCTAAATCGCAACAACAATAAACAACACCTTTAAAATTAAATTATTATGAAAAATATTAAATCTATTATATTAACATTTATAGCTGTTCTTTTTGCCAATGTTTTAGTTGCGCAACTCGACAGAAGTATACAGCCTCAACCAGGACCAGCTCCTGAATTTAAGATTGGCGAACATAAAACTTTTACTTTAGACAATGGGTTAAAAGTAATTGTGGTTGAAAACCATAAAACTCCAAGAATTTCTTATCAATTAACTGTTGATGTAAATCCTATATTTGAAAATGAAGCAAAAGGATATATCTCAACGGCTGGTAATTTGCTGCGATCAGGTACAAATACAAAATCTAAAGTAGAAATAGACGAAGCAATCGACTTTATCGGTGCTGACTTATTTACCTTTCGAAATGGAATGTATGGAATGACACTAACAAAACACAAAACTACTTTTCTTGAATTAATGTCTGATATCTTGTTAGATCCTTCATATCCTGCAGAGGAAGTTGAAAAAACAATAAAGCAAAAACTTGCAGGCTTTGCATCATCAAAAACAAATCCTCAATTTATTGCAAACAGAGTAGGACAGAATTTACGCAATCCACAACATCCTTTTGGTGAAATTGAAACGGAAAAAACTATTGAATCAATTACTCGTGAACATTTAGTTCAATACTATAACACATATTATAAGCCAAACGTATCATACCTTGTTATTGTTGGTGACATAAGCTTAAAACAAGCTAAAAAAGATGCTGAGAAATATTTTGGATCTTGGGGAAAAGGTGATGTTAAAAAACAAGAATATCAGTTTCCAAATAAAAACATTGGAACGCGTGTTGCTTTAGTTCACAAAGACGATGCTGTACAATCGTACATCAATATCACTTATCCTGTTAACCTAAAAATTGGTCAAAAAGAAGCTATTTCTGGATCGATTGCGAATAACATTCTTGGTAGTGGAACATTTTCTTCAAGATTGCTTTCAAATCTTAGAGAAGATAAAGGTTATACATATGGTGCATATTCAAGACTTTCTAAAAATCCACTTGTTGGGAATTTCACTGCATACGCTCAAGTAGGAACAGAAGTTACCGACGACGCTGTTAATCAATTTATTATTGAAATGAACAGAATGAAAAATGAAATTGTTGATGACGAGACTCTTAGTCTTTTTAAAACAATTTTGACTGGTAGTTTTGCTCGTTCGTTGGAAGATCCTCAAACTATTGCCCGATTTGCTTTCAACTCAATAAAATATGATTTGCCAGAGGATTATTATCAAACTTATCTCGAAAAAATTGATAAAGTAACAAAAGAACAAGTTCAAGCAGTTTCTCGAAAGTACATAGATGCTAATCAGGCTATTATTGTTGTTGTAGGAGACAAAAGTAAGCTTTATGAAGATTTGAAAAAATACAGTTCTACAGGAGAAGTTGAGGTTTATGATATTAATGGAAATCCTGTGAAAGAGGAAAGTGGAAAAGTTTTACCTGAAGGAGTTGACGCTAATATTGTTGTTGAGAAATATGTAAATGCAATTGGCGGAAAAGTTGCTCTTGAGAATATCCAAGATATTAAAATAACAGCTACTACAAGCATGAATGGAATGGAGCTAAAACAAACAACATACAAAAAAGCTCCGAATAATTATGCTATGGTTATGTCGATGAACGGAAATGTAATGATGCAACAGACATTTAATGGTGAGCGTGGAATAATGAAAGGCTTTCAAGGTGAAAGTGAAATAATTGGAGAAGATCTGGAAAATCTTAAAATTGATGCAGTTATTAATCCAGAACTAAAATATAGTGAAATAGGAGTAGTTGTTACCTTAGAAGCTGTTGAGTCTGTTAACGATAAAGATGCATATAAGATTAAAGTTGTTAATCCAACAGGGCAAACAACTTACGATTATTATGATGTAGAGTCAGGATTAAAAGTTCAGTCAAAACAAACCTCAGTTACGCCGCAAGGTGAGTTTACTCAAGTATTTAATTTTACAGATTATCAAGAAATTAATGGAGTAATGTTTCCATTCTTAGTTAAGATTTCTGGAGTTCAAAATATGGAGCTAAAAGTTAGTTCTATTGATATAAATACAGATTTAAGCGACGATTTATTCTAAAAAAGCTACAAATCATATGATAACAAAAAGCGCGGCAATCCCGATATTTATCAGGAGCCGCGCTTTTTATATAGGTAAAAACCTTGCTTTATTTAAGCATTATTTTCTGTACATATGTGTTGTTAATACAATCAACCTGAATAAAATAAACTCCTTTTGGTAAGTGTTCAACATTAAAAGTAAAAAGAGAGTTGTTAACATTACTATACTCTATAACTTTTTCTCCTATAAGATTATAAATTAAAATGCTATTTGCGGAATTTCCATTTTCAAGCTCTATGTTTATCTTATCTTTTGCTGGATTAGGAAAAACCTTTATTTTACTAACTTCATTAATAGTTTTTACGCCAACTGAACCATCAGGGTTGTAAATGTAATTCACATACTCTTCATGATCAATAAAAGGATTCCTATTACCCTGGATTAAATAAACAGCATCATTTCTGTCCAATTCCTTTTGACTTACCGGATCATTTGTGTGCCATTCTATTAGCATATCCAAAGCCCAATCTTCAAAACACTGATCGCTACTTCCATCAAGCATTCCGCTTCCTGGCCACGAATAAATTACATTTTCGTATCGAGTAGCCATGTAAAAATATGTGCGAGCAAAATCACCTTTATATTCATCAATAGGTTCAAAAACAGTTCCAGAATATCCTGGATAATTGCAAGTTCCTACCTTACTTCCGTTTGTTGATGTCCATGAAGCTGTTCCTACTTCTCCAAAAGGATAATTACTTCTTCTTCCGTTTACATATCCGTCAGTGGGATATAAATGAAATAAATCTGTATACATTGGGGATGCATCATTAAACCAACTTGCGGGAATAGAGTGCTCTCGATTGTAGCAATCCCCTTCTCCACCGTAGTTTCCGCATTGGTCTGTAACAAATGTGTAATCATAAGCAGGAGTTCCCCCGGGAATATCTGAATACATATCCCATACATATCCATTTGCTTTTTTATCTGTAGACTGCATATCAGTCCATAAGTTTGAATATGATCTTACGGTATGATCTTTTATTTTATTATACAATGCTGTCTTAAGTTCGTATCCCTCTTTTCCCTCAGCAGTATCATAATATCCATCAGGTATTGTGGCGAAAAGAGATTGAATTACGAAAACACCTATGACAAGTAGTAAAAATCGTTTTATCATAATCCTAAAAATTAGCTTGTTAAAAAATATTATACTTAAAAAAGGGGGGCAATGTTACTAAATTTTAGCTAAATCAGACTTTTATATTAAATGTATTTTTTACATTCGTTAAATATTCTTAATTCAAATTTACATTATGAAGGCAGTCATTCAAAGAGTTAAAAAAGCTTCTGTTAGTATAAATGGTAAAGTTAAATCATCGATAAAAAATGGCCTGTTATTACTGGTTGGAATAGAAAATACCGATAACTCTACAGATATTGAATGGTTAAGTAATAAGATTACGCAGCTTCGCATCTTTAATGATCCGGAAGGAGTAATGAATCTGTCAATTAAAGAAATTGATGGGGAAATACTTACTATTAGTCAATTTACGCTTCACGCAAAAACAAAAAAAGGAAATCGTCCTTCATATATCAATGCAGCAAAACCTGAAGTTTCTATTCCACTTTACAATCAGTTTGTTGAACAATTAGGTCGTGATTTGGGTAAGGAAATAAAAACTGGTGAATTTGGAGCATATATGAATGTTGCTTTGGAAAATGATGGACCAGTTACTATAATTATCGACACAAAAAATAAGGAATAAAATATGAGTGCATTATCAGTTAAATCTTTTGAGCGTGCCACCTTGGTTGTTACTTCTTTTGCTGCTTTTGTAACTCCTTTTATTGGTTCAGCTACTAATATTGCATTGCCTGCAATAGGAAAGGAATTTTCTGCCGATGCTGTTATGTTAAGCTGGGTTGCCACCTCTTTTCTTCTATCATCAGCTGTATTTTTAGCCCCTTTTGGCCGATTAGCCGATATTGTTGGTCGTAAAAAAATATTTATTCTAGGATTAATCATTTTTACTATTGGTTCTTTTCTGTGCGCTTTTTCTTCAAGAATCGAAGTGCTTATATTTTGGCGAGTAATTCAGGGTGTAGGTGGAGCATTAATATTTGGTACAGCAATGGCTATTATAACTTCTGTTTTTCCACGCGAAAGAAGAGGTAAAGCTTTAGGAATAGTTGTTGCTTCCGTTTATACTGGACTTACACTTGGTCCTTTTATTGGTGGATTTTTAACAAAAAACTGGGGTTGGGAAGGAATATTCCTTTTTGTTGTTCCTCTGGGAATAATATCCATAATATTAAGTTTTGTGTATTTTAAAGAAGAATGGGCCGATGCCAAAGGCGAAAAATTTGATTGGAAAGGTTCCATCATTTATGGTTTGGCTATTGTTTCTTTAATGTATGGATTTGGAAAGCTTCCCGAACTTCAAGGCTTTTTATTTACGCTGGCCGGAACTTTAGGAATTGTTCTTTTCGTTTATTTCGAGAAAAGACAAGAATACCCGGTTATAAATATTGAGTTATTTCAGAATAATCGTGTTTTTGCATTTTCCAATTATGCTGCTTTAATAAATTACAGCGCAACATTTGCTATTGGTTTTTTATTGAGTCTTTATTTACAATATATTAAAGGATTAGATCCTCAGGAAGCAGGACAAATTCTTGTTATTCAGCCAGTGTTAATGGCTATTTTCTCGCCTATAACCGGGAAACTTTCTGATAGAATTGATGCTGGTAAGGTTGCTTCTTTTGGTATGGCTCTCATTTCTGCAGGATTATTTATTATTGCGTTCATCGGACCCAATTCCAGCATTTGGTTTATTATTCCAATACTAATTCTTTTTGGAATTGGTTATGCCCTATTTTCATCTCCAAATTCAAATGCAATTATGAGTTCTGTTGAAAAAAAATACTACGGAATAGCTTCGGGAACAGTTGGAACAATGCGACTAGTAGGGCAAATGTCGAGTATGGGAATTGCAATGATGATTTTCTCCATATTTATTGGAAAAGTAGAAATAAATCCTTCAAATTATCCTGAATTTATACATAGTATACAAACTGCATTTCTAATATTTGCTGTACTATGTTTTATCGGAATATTCTTTTCTTTGGCACGCGGAAAAGAAAAATAGCTGTTGGCATTTAACCACATTATGTTTTTTTTGTCCCCCTTGAGGGGGATTAAGGGGGTGGAATAATTAACTAGACATATGAAAAAAGCATCACCAGATAACAATTACTGCTACAATAAAAAATTACAATCTCTTGCTCAAGAGTTGCGTAATTCAATGACAAAAGCTGAGGTGTGTTTGTGGAAATATTCTCTCAAGGCTAAGAAAATGAATGGATATCAATTTACCAGACAACGTCCTGTTTTAGATTACATTGCCGATTTTATGTGTAAGGAGTTAATGCTAATTATTGAAGTTGATGGAATTAGTCATAAATTTGATTCCATTGAGAAAAAAGATAGGTTAAGACAAACAAAATTAGAACAAGCAGGTTTTGATATTATACGATTTAAGGACGAAGAAATTCTGAATAATATTGATGATGTAATTAATACTATTGAAGCTTTTATAAAACAAAAGGAGGTATAATCCACCCCCTTTTATTCCCCCTCAAGGGGGATAACTCAAAACAATAAATTATGACATTACAAGAAGCACAAATTAAAGTTGATAAGTGGATTAAAAAATACGGTGTTCGATATTTTAACGAATTAACCAATATGGTTTTACTAACCGAAGAGGTTGGCGAGCTTGCTCGCATTATGGCCCGCAAATACGGAGAACAGTCATTTAAAGAAAGTGATAAAGAAAAAAATCTTGAAGAAGAAATGGCTGATATCCTTTTTGTTCTAATTTGCATTGCAAATCAAACTGGTGTAAATTTGACCGACGCTTTAAACAAAAACCTTGATAAAAAAACAACTCGTGATGCCAACAGACATCACAATAATGAAAAGTTAAAATAAATACCAAACCAATGAAAGAAATTTTTAACAAATACAATGCTGATTTTCTGAGTGAAAACATACAGCAGAAAGTTGCCATAATTGGTAACAATAGTCATCAATTTGCTAATTCAGAAACCTTAAAAAAGATATTTAATTTAATTGATCTAACAAGCTTAAATACAGAAGATAATACTGAAAATATAAAATCAATGGCTTTGAAAGTTAGTGATTTCAATAATCACTACTCAGAAATGCCTAATGTTGCAGCAATTTGTGTTTATCCAAGCATGGTAAGTTGTATTAAAAACAATCTAACAGCAAAAGGACTTGGCTTAGCATCTGTTGGTGGAGGATTTCCTTCATCACAAACATTTCTAAATATAAAAATTGAAGAATGCAAGCAAGCAGTTGAGGCTGGAGCAACAGAAGTAGATATTGTTCTTTCTGTAGGTAAATTTTTCGAAGAAGATTACGAGTATTGTTTTAAAGAAATTAAAGATATTAAAACGGCAATTGGAGATGCTCATCTAAAAGTAATTCTTGAATCGGGAACACTAAAGTCGTACGAACAAATATGGCAAGCAAGTATTCTTGCTATGGAAGCAGGTGCCGATTTTATTAAAACATCAACAGGAAAACAAAGCCCAGCCGCAACAACGGATGCTGTTTATGTTATGACAAAAGCAATAAAAGCTTTTTATGAAGCAAGTGGCAAGAAAATAGGTATTAAGCCTGCTGGTGGAATTGGAACAAAAGAGGATGCTCTTGCCTATTATTCAATTGTAAAAGAAAACTTAGGTGACGAGTGGTTAAACAACGATTTATTTAGAATTGGCGCTAGTCGTTTAGCAAACAACTTACTTACTGATATTTACCAAGAAGAAATAGTGTATTTCTAATCACTTAAAAGAAATAATTTTAATAACCTCTCTTATTTAAGGGAGGTTATTTTATTTTTTCCTCTCAACTACATATTCAACGAGAGATTGTAAAGCTGCTTTCGACTCACTTTCAGGTATTTCTGATAGAATATCTAATGCTTTACTTTTATATTCAAGCATAACTTGAGTAGTATAATCCAAGCCACCGTTTTCAATTACAAAATTGATAACCTCCTGAACTTTCTTTTTGTTTTTATTCTGTCGCTTTACAATGCTTAAAATTCGCTTTTGATCGACTTTTGACGCTTTTTTTAGTACATGAATAATAGGTAAGGTTAGTTTCTTTTCTTTTATGTCGTTTCCCGAAGGTTTTCCAATGCTTCCATTATTTTGATAGTCCAGTAAATCGTCTTTTATTTGAAATGCCATTCCTACATGTTCGCCAAACAAGCGCATTTTCGCAACCATTTCGTCATCGGCACCCGATGATTTTGCACCACAAGCAGTACAAGCAGCAATCAATGCTGCGGTTTTCTTACGGATAATATCGTAATAAATTTTTTCTGTAATCTTTAATTTTCTCGATTGCTGAATTTGAAGCAACTCTCCTTCGCTCATTTCTTTTACAGCAACCGAAACAATTCTTAGCAATTCAAACTCATTATTATCAACAGCCAAAAGCAAGCCTTTCGATAAAAGATAATCGCCAACCAAAACACTAATTTTCGATTTCCATAGAGCATTTACAGAAAAGAATCCGCGTCGCTCGTAAGCTTCATCAACAACATCGTCGTGAATTAGAGTTGCTGTATGCAAAAGCTCAATTAAAGCAGCTGCAGTATAAGTTGCATCACCAACTTCTTTTTGTAGCATTTTTGAACTAAGAAATACAAACATTGGGCGCACTTGCTTTCCTTTTCTACGTAAAATGTAATTCATAATTACATTTAGCAAAGGCACTTTGGTTTGCATTGACGAACGGAAAAATGGTTCAAATTTTTCCATTTCGGCACTTATCGGAGCTTTTATTTTATCAACTGTTGACATATTCTTATGTTAATTCTTCAAATATAGTAATTAAATCCTGTTCAAAAGATCAAGATTCCATTAAAATAATTAAACAGTCATTGTGGTTTAAAGTTCAGAGAAAGCCCAATTTTATTAGATTTTTAACATATGCAACTCATGTTCATATCTAAATATGGAAATTCCTGATTATTATCATAATTTTAAAATAATATATTTATATATTTGCATTTGTCTAATTAACCAAAATTGTGAGAAGAAAATGGACTTTAAAGACTTGACAACAGAGCAGTTAGAAGAAGCAGCAAATATGCTAAAAGCAATAGCTCACCCAATGAGAATTGCTATTTTAGGCTATTTAGAAGATGGTAAAAAATTAACTGTAACAGAAATTCATGAATTATTAAAAATTGAACAATCAACAACATCGCATCATTTAGGAATCTTAAAGGATAAAGGCGTATTGTGTTCAAAAAGAGAAGGTAAGAACACTTACTATTTCTTAAAACATGCCAATCTAAGCAATATTGTAAACTGTGTTAGTAAATGTACTTTGGGTTAGTACAATTTTATAATATTTATTAAAGACCATTCTTTACTTCTAGGTATTGAGTGGTTTTTTTTTATCAATTTCAACAATAGTGTTATATCTTTGTATATTAATAAATCACAAATCATTCTGAAATGGCAAAGATTCGAGTTACCAAAGAATATAATTTTGAAATAGCACATGCTTTATGGGACTATGATGGACCGTGTGCAAATATTCACGGGCACTCATACAGAATGTTTGTTACGGTTATTGGAGAACCTATTCCTGATAAAAGCAATCCTAAAAACGGAATGGTTATCGATTTTGGTGATTTAAAAAAGATTGTAAATCAGGAAATTGTTGATCCTTTAGATCATGCAATTATTTTAAGCAAGGAGGCTTCTGAAAGCTTTGGCCCAACCAACAATCAAATGTTTAAGAAACAAATTATTGTAAATTATCAACCCACTTGCGAAAATATGGTTGTAGATTTCGTAGAGAAATTATTAAAAAAGATTCCTGCAGGATTAAAACTTCATAGTTTAAAGCTTCACGAAACAGCAACTTCTTTTGCTGAGTGGTACGCTTCTGACAATGAGCAGTGATCAATACTTCAATTATCAATAATTCAGTGATCAATTATCAGTAATCAATAATCAATTAATAAAATTCAATTATCAATTATTCGAATAATTCAAGAGCATGAAAATTGTTAATTGTTAATTGATGTAATTTGGTGATTTGTTTTTGCTTAAATTAGCATTTCAATTTTTATCTAAATAATTCTTAGCTACTTGCTAAACTAAAACTTTACTTATATGTCTAAAAATCTTTATTTACTAGATGCTTATGCATTAATTTATCGATCATACTATGCATTTATTAAAAATCCACGATATAACTCAAAAGGACAGAACACTTCGGCCATTTATGGTTTTGTAAATACCTTAATTGATTTAATTGCAAAAGAAAATCCTACACACATAGCTGTTGTATTTGATCCTCCCTACCCAACTTTTAGGCATACAATGTACAAAGAGTACAAAGCGCAGCGTGAAGCAACTCCCGAAGATATAAAAATGTCGATTCCTATTATCAAAGAACTTATTGAGGGATTTAATATTCCTGTTATTGAGGTTCCACACTACGAAGCCGACGATACCATAGGAACTTTAGCAAAATTAGCCGAGAAAGAAGGTTTCACAACTTATATGATGACTCCCGATAAAGATTACGGACAATTGGTATCTGATAATATTTTTATGCTTAAGCCTGCTCGTGGAGGAAAAGAAGCTGAAGTTGTTGATAAACAAATGATTTGCGATAAGTATAATATTAAAGATCCGGTTCAAGTAATCGATATTTTAGGTTTAATGGGCGATGCTTCAGATAATATTCCTGGTGCTCCGGGTATTGGCGAAAAAACAGCTATGAAGCTTATTGCACAATATGATAGCATTGAAAATCTTTATGAACATATTGAAGAAATTACCGGAAAGCAAAAAGAAAAGCTTGCAGATAATAAAGAACAGGTAATGCTTTCGAAGGTGCTTGCAACTATTAAATTAGATGTTCCGGTTACCATTGAGCCCAGCAAACTTGTTTTAGAAGAACCTAACGAAGAAAAACTAACAAAGCTTTTTGAAGAACTTGAGTTTAAAACTACTGCAACACGATTATTTAAAAAAGAAATAAGAACAACGCCTGCGGCAAGCGTAATGCAAGGTTCATTGTTTGGAGATACCGAAATTGAACAAGCTGTATCCGATTTAAAAAGCATTGCAAATACCGATCACAATTATAATTTTGTTGATACTGCAGAAAAGAGAAAAGATCTTATTGCGAAACTTAATGAACAAAAAGAATTCTGTTTTGATACCGAAACAACAGGATTAGATCCTCTTACAGCAGAAATTGTTGGTTTGGCTATTTCGTATAAAAGCCACGAGGCTTTTTATATTCCTTTTCCAGCGAACAGAGATGAAGCAACAGAACTATTCAATGAATTTAAACCTGTTCTTGAAAATAAGGCTATTCGCAAAATTGGTCAGAATATAAAATACGACATTTCTATTTTAAAGCAATATGGTCTTGAAGTACGTGGCGAGATATTCGACACTATGATTGCACATTACTTGATGCAGCCAGATCTTCGACATAATCTGAACTTTTTATCGGAGCAGTATTTAGGATATAAACCTGTAAGTATTGAAGAACTTATTGGGAAAAAAGGTGTGAAGCAAGGTTCTATGCGTGATGTTGCTGCTGAAAAAATTACAGATTACGCCTGCGAAGATGCCGATCTTACTTTTCAGCTAAAAGAGATTTTCGAGAAAGAGCTTGAAAAGAACAATTTAGACAATCTTTCGGCAACAATGGAAATGCCTTTAATTCCTGTTTTGGCCGACATGGAACAAACAGGCATAAAGCTTGACACTAATGCTTTAAATGACTTTGCAAAAAAACTTAATGGCGAATTAATTAAGATCGAAGAGAAAATTATTGAGCATGCCGGAATTCATTTTAATATTTCATCTCCAAAACAGCTTGGTGAAATTCTTTTTGATAAAATGAAATTGGATCCGAAGGCTAAAAGAACTAAAACAAAGCAATATTCAACAAGCGAAGATACTTTGCAAAAAATTGCTGATAAACATCCAATTATAAATGATGTTTTGGAATTCAGATCTTTAAAAAAGCTTTTATCTACTTACGTGGAAGCTTTACCAAAGCTTATAAACGAGGGAACAGGAAAAATTCACACAACTTATCAGCAAGCAGTTGCGTCGACAGGTCGATTGAGTTCTAAAAACCCGAATTTGCAAAATATTCCAATTCGCGATGAACGCGGAAAAGAAATTCGAAAAGCTTTCATTCCATCAGATAGCAATCATGTATTACTGGCTGCAGACTACTCTCAAGTTGAGTTGCGGGTTATGGCACACATGAGCCAGGATACTAATATGATTGAAGCTTTTAACAATAATGTAGATATTCATACTTCGACTGCAGCAAAGATTTTCCACGTGGAAAATCTAAGTGAAGTTACAAGCGATCAAAGAAGAATGGCGAAATCGGCCAATTTTGGCATTATTTACGGCATTTCTGCTTTTGGGTTATCACAGAACCTTAACATACCAAGAACGGAAGCAAAACAGCTCATAGAAGAGTATTTTAAT
>Ga0209475_10001616_pt1 | contig 27209 bp, 23 predicted proteins | sample tdDd471_FD_187128 | JGI IMG/M metagenome (GOLD analysis project Ga0209475, IMG submission 187128) | Marine sediment microbial communities from the Atlantic coast under amendment with organic carbon and nitrate - tdDd47.1 (SPAdes)... | ecosystem: Environmental > Aquatic > Marine > Coastal >... | reverse complement strand
CATACGTAGAACCTAAACACAAAACCATACGCACCCGGCCCCTCAAGGGGCCGTTGTCGTAAGAACAAATCACCGACGCGGGGTGGAGCAGTCCGGTAGCTCGTCAGGCTCATAACCTGAAGGTCGTAGGTTCAAATCCTACCCCCGCAACCAATTATATCAATGGGTTAGTCCTTTCCGGACTAACCCATTTTTGCTTTTGGGAGTAATTTGGGAGTAATTGCTCTCAAATTTGCACAATCAATCTCAACAGATATCAACTCTCAAATTCGATTTAGCCTCCAGATAATCGAAGTCTCATAGATTGATGAGATTAAAGTGGCGTGTTCCACGCGATACCTTGTTCTTCCAGCTTTACCGAACACATCCGGCTTGCCCAAGGTCGCCGTCCGGCCATGCCCGCTTAAACGTGTTTGGCCGAATGCCCTTTTGAAGAAAGGCGGCTTCTTGGAGCCGTTTGTTTATCGGTCTCACTCCCTTCTCTTGCTCGCCTTGCTCGCGGCTCTTTGGTCGCTCGCCGCTGGGCAGAAGGTATAGCGCGGGGGGTAGCCCTGCGGGTAATTCAAGAGAAGGACTAAAGACGATGAACACCTATCATGCGACCCCTTACGATATTTCCGCCACTGGGTTCTATTTTCAGACTTTGGAAGAGTACCAGAAGAAAGCAGCCGAACACCGAAATGAGTACGGCGATCCGGTAGAGGAATATGAAATCCAGTATATCGACGGCGACGGAGACGATTGCGACCTGTTTCATGCCTTGCCGGTTAATCAGGCAAACTTGAACATCTGGTTTGAGGATTTTGAAGGCGCGTTCACGGATGAGGAGCTGGTGAAGGTGCTCTACCTATCTGGCGAGTTTGGCTTGAGCATGAAGGAAATCTTGGAGCGTGATCTGGATGACGTTTATCTGTTTGAAGGTTCGTCCAAGGACTATGCGGAGCAGTATCTTGAAGATAGCGGAATTCTGGATGCTGTGGAAAAAGCAGGCCTTAATCCCTTCTATATCGACACGGACGCCTATGCCCGCGATATGGAAATCAACGGCGGATTTACCACGTTTGAACATGACGGGAATCAGTTTGTGATCGAGTATCATGAATAGACAAGAAATCAGCCCTGCTATTGCAGGGCTGGTATTACATCTCTCTGCAAACAGTATTCCGATTGAAATCCGTATTGCAGCGAATTTCTCGTTTTTTAGGTGACTCTTGCTTGGCTCGTTTTTCTAATAGAGCCTTTTCCGCTTCGATCAATTCGATCTTCTTTTTCTGTTCTGTTGCTACAAGTTCAGCCTGTTTTAGCTTGGAGTAAATTTCAAGTAGTGATTTTCGTGCTTCAGCTTCAGTAAGTTTATTGGCGTGTAGCTTTTCCTCAACAGCTCTGGCAGACGCTAGGTACTGTTCCACAAAATTTGAGCCACGGAGGTAATAGCGAAAATCGCTTCTTAGTCTCGTTTCTATGCAATCTATACCGTCCGAAAATGTGTCTGTCTCAAGGAAGCACTCTGCTTGCATAGTTGGGAGAGTTTTTGGTGTATGGACGCACGAAGCGATGAAAAGACACACAGCTAGCAAAATAAGTCGGTACAAATAAAAACCCAATGCCTTAATATACATATAAATAATGTATATTAAGGCATTCTTGTTCTTATGCTTCAAGAATAAAATAACCTTTTCTCTTTACGAGCCGCGCCCAGCCGCCAGCAGGGGCATGGGGTGCATGGATTGTGACTGCCAAGCCGTCAGCGTCGGCTCGCGCGTGTCCAATTACGCGCTCGCGGATTGTGATCAGGTATGTTCCCGACTCACAGTGATCTGGGATGATGCGGGCGGTTCCCTGAATTTGGGCTGTGGAGATGATCCCCTTATAGCCGTCACCGTCTTTGAAAAATGTGCCGATAGTTGCCATTGAATAAGCCTCCTATTTGGTTCCGGCCTCCACTGTGGTGGCCGTTTCGTAAAGAGGCTCTGGACAGAGAGAATGCCTCCTGACAGTCCCAAGGTTTGACTGGGACCTTGACTGGCTGCCCCCTTATGGCGGCTCGGTTGTCCGGGGGCTCGCTGTCCTATGTGTCCTTGAAGAACGCCCCACCAGAGTGGGTGGAACGATAGGCTTCTGAATGGGAACACGCTGGCGGCATGAAGACAGTACCGCTTCAGGGATTAGCCGACCCAGTGCGATCTCACGACCGATCATGACTGGACAGGGAATGCTTCCACCGTCGAATAGTGATTTTGGCCGCACGGCTCCGGCAGGGAGTATTTCCTGATTTGGTGTCCGATTGCGGTATCCTCTGATTGCCGTTTACTCCATTCACAAATACCCGCGACCTGTACGGCCTTTCCCTTCATGAACCACTTAACCACTGCGCCGTTGCCCGCAACTGGAGCCGCGCCGTTTTTTCCCCGGCCTCTGGCCTCCTCGCGGAACAAAAAACGTCTTGCTCCAGTCCTCCGTTTTACTCCGGCCTTTCAGGTGCAGCCCCCGGCTTTGGCAGTGGTCTCTTTGTGGTCATGGAAAGGCTCGCGACAGGCGCGGGCCGACAAATTGAAAAGGAGTAAACTAGAATGGCAATCATCGGAACTTTCACAAAGACGGACAACAAATTCGTAGGTGAAATCGAAACCCTCAGCCTCAAGGCCGAGCTCAAAATCATCCCGACCGGGCTGGAAGGCGAGAACAATCCCAACTTCCGCGTCATGACCGGCAACAGTGAAATCGGCGCAGGCTGGACACGCCTCTCCAAGAAGGGCAACGACTACATTTCACTCAAGCTGGATGACCCGATCTTCGGTGCTTCGTTCTACGCCAGTCTGGTGGAGCGTGAGGACAAACACGTCCTGATCTGGAGCCCTCAGAAGACAGCCAAAGCTGCCTGATAAGCAGGTCGAAATAAACTACTCAAACGCCCGCCTCTGGTGGGCGTTTTCCTTATTCTAAAAGCGGCCTCGACGGGGAAATGAGTTGCCGTTGGCAACGAGATTTTGATGCCCCGGTGGGGCGCGCCCCTTAAATCCCCGGCGAAGAAATATCCATTTTACAGATGTCAACCAGCCCTGATTTTGATATAGTAATCACACAGTCGGTTGCAGTTTGTGACCGGAGCTCCCATAATAAATGTGTATTGATGAGACGGGGAGCAAGGACTGTTTTCAGGTGCCTCAAAACCCCGACACCTCGCGGTGATCGGGATTTTTCATGCCTGAAAACGATTCGCACATTCGCCGCTAAAGCGGCTCAAGGCTGTCCTTGCCCTGCCGGGAGCTAATGGGGAGGACGCGACACTGGCCCGCCCAAGACTGACAGATGATGAGAAACGAACGCGCCGTGTTGTGGTGCGTTTCACGGAGGCTGAGTTTGAGCAGATTGCCGCCCGTGCGCGAGCCGAGGGCAACGGCGATCTAAGCCCGTTTCTCCGCGCCTTGGCATTGGGTGAATCCCCATCCACCAAACGCGCCCAAAAATCTGATGACGTTCACCGCCAGATCATCAAAGTGCTTAACAATCTTGATCAGCTATCCCGCGCTTTGGGGGGTGATGACATCGAACAGGCACTCGACAAAGCGCAATCGATTTTTCGGCGACTGTCCCGTAGCGGGGCGACAGAACGCACCTCTCCGGATCATATTGAGCGCCTACGCGCCGAGGGCGTTTCGCTCAATCGATTGACCCGCCGCGCCAACATGGGGCGAGATATATCCAATGCCGAAATACAAGACTGTTTGGGGCATGTCTTGAGCACCCTTCGCGACCTCGAAGAAGCGGCTGCAAAGAAGTGAGGCAGGGCGATGATCGGCAAACCCATATACGGAAACGGCTTCAGGGGGTGCCTGTCATATCTGACCAAAGGGCGGCAGGGGAAAAACCCGGAGCGGGTTGAATGGAGCTCTACCCGCAATCTCGGAGGGCTCGACGCGCAGGGTGATTCAAAGGAAATCGGACGGATCATGCGAGCGACGGCGAACCTGTCCTCACGCGCCAAGAAACCTGTTTTGCACCTGCCTGTTTCATGGACGAAGGAAGATGCCCCGAAGCTGGATCGGGAGAAGATGGAGCGTGTTGCCGACAAGCTGTTGAAGGAGCTTGGGCTCGAAAACCACCAAGCGGCAATCTACGCCCACAACGACACCGGCCATAAGCATATCCATATTCTGGTCAACCGTATTGATCCTGAGACCGGGCGGGCATGGTCAACTTCTCGCGACTGGCAACGCATCAACAAGGTTCTGGCCGAAGAGGAGCGGGAGCTCGGACTGGATATTGTCGATCATTGGGGGGTGGACTTTGAGCGCGATCTGGAGCGCGTGAAAGAACGCATTAATAAGGATGATCTGGAACTGGATAGCCCAAGACCATCTGAGGGTGAGCTTGAACAGGCCAAGAAGGAAAATCGCTTTCCGGATATCCCATTTGAGAAATCACAAATCAAAGAGCTTCGCGAACTGATTGCCGAGGATTTTGCCGAGGCCAACAGTTGGAAGGAACTGGAAGACCGGCTGGGCGCGAAGGGATATACGCTCATGCCGAAAGGTCAGGGCGCTATCATCACTGATGGCAGGCAGGTCGCCAAACTCTCTCAAATGGGACGTGGCGTTCGCCTGAATGCTTTGGAAGAGGGCTTTGGCAAGTCCTATCGGGAATGGACGCAGGAACGCGCCCATGAGCTCATTGAAGAGCGGGAGAAGCGCTTCAAGGAACTGGAGCCTGAGAAACCTGATTTCGATAGCATGGGCGTTGCGGAGCGCCGCGCCGCAGAGCGGGTTTGGCAAGGGCAAATGGAGGCTGCGAAGAACCGTGCCGAGCGGGGACAGTCCACGGGTGATCGGGTGAAAGACCTCGATCTGGCCGATATGGAAGTCCGCTATTGGCAGCAGGTTGAACGCACCTACCGGAACGCCGAAAAGGATTATCAGAACTCCAAACGGCGATGGAACTATCACCTTGGTAAGGAAGGGCTTGCCAACGCATGGCTTGATCAGCGCGAAGATAAACTGGGTGCAGGTTTCAAAAAGGCTTACCGCGATCCTGCCAAAGCGCGTTCCGTGTGGGAGGAATTGATCCTGAAACACGGGCAGGCCAAGGCCGGTCAATTGGTTCGCGACAATCCGCTTTTGTTAGGCCGCTTGAATGGCCGCCGCATCATTGACCCGGCGAAGGTGGCAAAGGCTTATGAAAAGACCGGCAAGACCCGCTTCAAGTTGGGAGAGTTTCGCAATGACCGTTTCTTCAATAACTCAGATACGCGCAAAGAGGCCATCAAGGAGGCGCGTAAGCTGACACGTGATTGGGAGCGCTTCAGCAAGTCGCAAGACATTCTGTACCACATCCAGTCGAAGATCGATAAAGCCCGCCGTGATGTTGACCGCACTCGCAATGCCCTTGAAGGGTTGCGCCGACGAGGATTGCAGCCAAAGTCTTTGAAAGACACATTAAAGGCGCTCTACAAGCGGCGCGCCTATACCCTGACTCGTGTCACCCGAAAGGCGATCTTGGCAAGTGACCTAGCTGATGAGCGCAAAGAACAGCTTGAGCGTACCCGGAACCGATATGAAGAACGTAAGCGTGACCGCAGCAAAAAACATGAACGTGGACGCGCGTTCGACTTGGATTTGGACTTGTTCGATGATGATTAAGTTGAAATTCGGATCGCCCATTCGCCAGTAATTCAGAATCGATGTATACATATATTGATTGAATTACTTTGTTTCGTCACTCTCGTTGAAAAGGAAGGTGGCTTTGTTTGGATTATTCAAGAAAAAGAAGGGGAAAGAGTTTGCGCCTTCCGTGGACGAAAAACGGCAGGCAATCGTTGACGCTTTACCCCCGGCAAAACAGGAACTGAAACATCTCATTCCTGAAATCAAAAATTATACCCCGGTGGGTGATTTGGTATGGCAGGCTCTCGTCAATGCCGATGACGCTGAACTAAAAAGCCTCTTGCTTGGTAAGGTCATACCCAACGTCCCCCCGGAGCTCGCGCAAAAAATCAAGGATATCGGCAAGCGCTCAGCTTGGGCGGATTACGATCATTTGCGCGAGAACGGGTTGGTTCACCTGCAAAACAAGCGGAGTTTTGTCGGATTTGGGCGATTTGATCTGGGCGGAGTTGACACGCTTTTGGAATTCGATGGCGAAGGCCACCTTGCGACAATCGCTCCGACCGGTGCAGGCAAAGGGCAGGGACATATCATTCCGGCACTCTATGACTACATTGGTCCTGTATTTGTGCTCGATCCCAAAGGTGAGAACTACCGGGAAACCGCATGGCGTCGGCGATGGTTCGGTAACGTGTTCAAATGGGCTCCGTTCGAGGAAGAAACAGACACCTTTAATCCGCTGGATTACATCAAGGGCTATGATGATGCGCGGGTGCTTGCCAACTTGATCGTCGTTACGGCAGGCAAGAGCGATCCGTTCTGGGATCGATCCGCCATCGATTTGCTGGTGGGGCTGGTTCTCTATGTAAAAAGTTCCCGCCCGCCCGAGCTTCAGAATATGCGGGAGGTTTGTCGCCTGCTCGCGCCTTCCAAAGTGGAGTACGAGGAATTTCTTGATGCCTTGAAGGAGGTGGGCGATGAGCGTTTGACCGAGACATCCAACATCCTGTCCGATCAACCGGAAAACGTCCGCATGGGTATTTTCCAGACCCTCCGTAGCCACGTGGATGTTTGGCGCAGTGACGAAATCACCCGCGCAACCAGTTTAACCACCGAAGATTTTGATCCGAGCAATATTATGGATCGTCAGGCGTTGACGGACGTGAGTGTTGAGATGGGGGTTGATGATGAAGATATAGGGCCATCGGTCATTCCGGTGACAGCGCCAGACGGCTCTGAGGGGCAGGGATTTATTCGCGGTCAAAGTGACAGCGTGTTTCTCATTGTGCCGCAAGACAAGATTGCCAGCTACTCCGGCGTTCTTCGGGTGGTGGTCGGAATGTTTATCAATGAGATTACCAAGTATGTGGCAGGCCGCGAGGCTGTGCAGGAGCCGGGTGAGCGGCGCAGCTATACGCCGATGATGTTCCTTCTCGATGAACTTCCCCAGCTTGGCTACATGGATATCATCGAAAATTCCATCGTGATTGCGCGTTCTTCCAGAATGCGGTTCTGGCTGTTCGCACAAGCCTTGGATCAGCTCATAGAGCTCTACCCCAAAGCCAAGACGATGTTGTCGAATTGCCGTCTGAAGATGTTCTTCAATCTCGCGGATTTGCACACGGCGCGGTACGTCAGCGAATATCTGGGTGAAGCTACAGACCTGTTCGGACAGAAAAACGAAGTTCTGACGCCGCAAGAACTGATGGGGCCGAACTACAAGAACACTCAAATAGTGATTCCACAGGGAATGTCCCCGATTAAAGCGCGATTGCGGCTGAAGTACGAAGATGAAAACTTGAAGATGGTTGATCTTAGATTTCGCGATTTCTGGATCGATAGCGATGACCGGAAAAATATGGCGGGGAGGTTGTCTTAGGTTTGTAGCACTTGGGCATAATTATGGATCAAAAAAAGACCACCCCTTAAAAAGGGATGGTCTGATCGATCAGGAGTTGGAACTTACTGCCTGTTCACGAGCCTGCTGATTTCTTTTCAGCAAGTCGATGGTGGCTTGCCGACAGTCCGGACACAATATCGAGAACGGATGTTCGATCTCGAACGAGAAACTTACGGCATCTTTCGGTGTACCGCATTGAGGCACGCCGGTGAGTTTACCGTGTTCATGCTCGTGGGGCATGTGTCCGCCAGCCGTTTGAATGGGGTGGCGCTCATCCATTGTAAGCGTAGCCCCGATATCGACAGAGTCTTCAACGAAGCGAAGAACGGCCAGTTTGGCACGGTGGAATAGTCCACGCAGGAAGAAGTAAAAAGTCATGGCTGCATAACTCCCCATTCGGAGAGTTCCTTTCATCATAAAGGTTTCAGGAAAAGCAGGCCGAAGGATTTCTCACTGACACCAAAAGGGTTGTCAGGGGGAAAAGAAATAAAGATGTTTCGGTCTACAAATGCTTATGCAGGTTTGGTAAAGCCGGGTTGCTGACATTCAGGACAGTAAAAAGCCGCCCCCATCTCAGGAGCGGCTTTTCATTGCTAAATCAGTTTTCTCCACTTTCCCCGAAATGCCTTATCTTCAAAGTACCGTACCTTCTCCGCTAGGATGGGTTTGCAGCCTTGAACAAAAAGAACCTGGCATGAAGACGGAAGCATCATCACTTCATCCGGTGCCAAGAGGGGGCGTCCGGTTTCGGAGCGGTGTTTGCTGAAGCTGGATGGCAGGCCGAGCCAAGCGAGCTTGCCGGTATTGCCGTCACTTTCCACTTTGACCGTTCTTTGCCCCAGCATTTCAGAGACCAATACCGCCGTATCCCGATCTTGTACGTTGAAGGCTTGGCGCACCGCGCAGTTGGCAATCATTGAACGCCATTTTCTGTAGGTTTTCTGAAGCTGATCCAAATCCTGCACATAGAGCCAGAGCATGGCTCCGTACCCGGCCAAGTAACCAATGCCGTCTTCAATTGGGCGCATGTAACCCAAAGCAGGGAGCTCATCGAGCAGAAACAGCACGGGTTTTCTGGGCAAGTGCCGGTTGCGCGTCATGGCCATTGTCGCCAGTCCGACAATGAGCCGAAGGAACGGTTGATAGACTTTCACGTATTCCGGTGGAATGACGATATAGACCGAAATCACACCGTCTTTGAGTTGCTCAAATGAGAAGGTTGAGCGCTTTGTTACCGCCGCCAGTTGCGGGCTTTCAAATGCTTCGGTGCCGCCTTGCGCCGTCGAGATCACAGAAGCCCGTTCGCGGTCTTCTTTCTGGGAGAAGCCGTCTGCAACCCGGCTGACTATGGGATGATCGCTATCGCTCATGGCGTCCAGATGGGCGTCGAACACTTCCGGGCGGCTCATAAGGATCGAGCGCAGTTCCGAGAGGTTGCGTTTCTCCGCAGGCATTAAATTGACGATATAAAGCAAGAACCCGGTGATCAGCGTACGGGCTTCCCGCTCCCAGTGGTTGGGTTCCGAATTGTGCGAGGCAATGATCATTTCTGCCAGCAGACGCGCATCGTCCACCTCATGCGGCGTTCCGGTACGGATGAAATCCACCGGGTTAAACATGGCGTTCCCAATATCAGGATCGAACGGAGCAATCGCATGTACGGGGCCGAGATCGGCACGGTAGGGGGAGGTAATGCGAAAGTTCTCTCCCTTGATATCGGTCACAACCACCGAGCCCGGATGATCCAACAGGTTGGGAATGACAGAACTGACACCCTTGCCCGATCTGGTAGGGGCGAATGTCAGGATATGTCCCGGCCTGTCAAAGCGGATAAACCGTCCTTCATGCTTGCCGATGATGACGCCAGACTTGCGAAGTTTGCTTCGGCGTAAATCTTGTCCGTTGGCAAAAGATGCAGAGCCAAAGATATCTGTTGGTTTTTGGAACAGGGCAATCAGGCAAACGATACCTGATATTCCTGCCATGCCTGCCGCAAACCAAGTCAGGGCTTGTCCAAACAGGTTGGAATCCAAATTCTTTGAGATCGCGACAATCAAAGCGCCGATCAGCATGAAAATGGGGAGTTCAAATAGGGCAAACCTGAACAGTCGCCAAAGTAAGCGCCCAAGCGCATATAAGTGTCCCATGACACACCTCCAATAATGTTATTTCCTCGAAGTTTTATGGAGGCGGGGAAAAGTATTTTTGCTGACGGGTAGAAATATTAAGAAACAAAACCTACAATAGAAGCGTTGCTGGTCCACTCGGACTCGTTCCGGGCACACATTTCAATGTGTTATTTCCTCAAAAAATACGGGCCAGCAGCGCTTCCATTCATAATATATTTTGGGAATCCCATAAAAATATTGCAACTATTTAGTGTTGTGGTGTTTCTGGCTTCTGGTGGCCTGTGATCTACTCGAATCATGCCTTTGCACTCGAACATCTCTGAATAGAGAGTGTTTTTCACCATACACGCGTTGATGTTTCCACGATTTTCCGCTATTTTCTTAGTCACCGCCAGTTCGTTAGAATGGAAGGCCGATGGATTCTGACATCATGACAATGAAAGAGGTCGCCGAGTACCTCAAGATCAATGAAAAAACGGCTTACCGCCTAGCGTCCGAAGGCAAACTGCCGGGATTCAAGGTCGGAGGATCATGGCGGTTTAAACGCAGTGAGGTTGTTGCGTGGATTGAAACGCAGACCGAGCAAAACAGAAGCGATTCGCATGATTGAGAATGCCAAAGCGGTAGGCGCGGCGGCTTGATGTTGGAGTGACGAGACTTGAACGCAGTTGAAATCGAAGAAGCCATATCCTTGTTGGCGGAGCAGGAGTTTGATCCGGCTGGCTTCCCGTTTGCGTTTCTGGAGGCCTTCGGCAACAAGAAAACCACCATCGACAAGCTGAAGAAAGAAGGTAAGGGGAGCAGCAACGCTTCTGATATCGAAGGTGGGGTGCTTCAGCGCAACCACATCCATATGGCCGTCTGCGCTGAGGGTGAAGTTTCCAACACCTTGGCAGCACTCAAGGCAAGCCCGGCCACCAACACCGTCCGAAATAAGGTCAAGTTCGTCTTGGCGACCGATGGGGTGACGCTGGAAGCCGAAGACCTGACTTCTGATGTGCCGCCCATTGCTTGCGAGTATAAAGAGTTTCCGGATCATTTTGGTTTCTTCCTGCCCTTGGCGGGAATTACCACCGTTCAGCAAATCCGTGAGAGCTCTTTCGATATCAAGGCAACCGGACGGCTTAACCGTCTGTACGTCGAGCTTCTAAAAGATAACCCGGAGTGGGGAACGGCGGAGCGCCGGCACGACATGAACCACTTCATGGCGCGGCTGATTTTCTGCTTCTTTGCTGAGGATACGGATATCTTCAACGGCGATGATCTGTTCACCGCCACCGTCAGCCAGATGAGTGAACGCGATTCCTCAAACACCCATGAGGTTATCGGCGAACTCTTCCGGGCGATGAATACCAAAACCGAAGACAAACCTCATGCCAAGCTGCCCCGTTGGGCGGACGTATTCCCCTATGTGAATGGCGGCTTGTTCTCCGGCAGTACGGAAGTACCACATTTCAGCAAGATAGCACGGTCGTACCTGCTGCATATTGGCAGTCTGGATTGGAAGAAGATCAATCCGGATATTTTTGGTTCCATGATTCAGGCCGTTGCCGACGATGAGGAGCGCGGCGCGCTGGGTATGCACTACACCAGCGTTCCAAACATCCTGAAGGTTCTGAATCCTTTGTTCTTGGATGATCTGAGAGCGCAGTTGGAGGCTGCGGGCGACAACGCCCGGATGTTGCTAAATCTCCGAAAGCGTATGGCAAAAATACGTGTCTTTGATCCGGCCTGCGGTTCAGGAAACTTCTTGGTGATCGCTTATAAGCAGATGCGTGAGATTGAGGCGGAGATCAATCAAAGGCGTGGCGAGCCTGATCATCGTACAGAGATACCTCTGACAAATTTCCGTGGCATTGAGCTTCGAGACTTTGCTGCTGAAATAGCACGTCTTGCCCTGATTATTGCGGAATACCAAAGTGATGTGCTGTATCGAGGTCAGAAAGAGGCTTTAGCTGAATTTCTCCCATTGGATGCGATGAATTGGATTACGTGCGGCAATGCTTTGAGACTAGACTGGTTGTCTATTTGTCCTCCGACGGGCAAGGGCGTCAAACTCGCTTCGGAGGACTTGTTTAGTACACCATTGGATCAGGCTGAGATTGATTTCGAGAACGAAGGGGGAGAAACCTACATATGTGGCAACCCTCCCTATAAAGGCAGCAAGTGGCAAACAGCCGATCAAAAATCGGACATCGCTCACGCTTGGGAGCGGCATCCTAAATTAGCCAAGACCACTGATTTCGTTTCAGGCTGGATTGCTCGATATCTAGACTACTCGGAAAGCGTGCCAGATGCGGTCGCCGCCTTCGTTACGACCAACAGCGTTTGTCAAGGTCAACAAGCTTCTGAAATTTGGCCTGTTGTGTTCAACCACAATGTAGAAATTTCGTTTGCTCACATCCCTTTCAAATGGAGCAATCTTGCAAGCCACAATGCAGGAGTTACCGTGATCATCGTCGGCCTTGGGCCAAAATCAAATTCTGCCAAAAAACTCTTTGACGGCGATCTTGTTCGTAAATGTTCTGTTATCGGTCCGTATCTAGTTCCCAATAGAGAAGAGGTCGTTTCCAAAGCAAATATACCAATTGGTCCGCAATCTAAGATGTTGTTCGGAAATATGCCTAGAGACGGAGGCAACTTGTTTCTTTCGATTGATGAGGCCAGAGCGTTACGCGAAGACAGTGTAGGTGAAAAATTTGTTCGGCGTTTTGTTGGATCCGAAGAACTGATCAACGGAAAGATGAGGCACTGTATTTGGATTGAAGACGATCAAGTTGAGTTGGCGAAGTCTAATAAATTCATTAACGGACGCCTTGAGGCCGTATCTGAGAACAGAAATAAATCACAAGCCCAATCAACAAGAGATTTTGCCAAGAAACCTCATAGATTTGTCCAAATTGCAGGCCGAGCTGTTGAAAGCGCCATTGTTGTTCCACGCGTCTCTTCTGAGAACCGCGATTATCTTCCCGTTGATTACCTGACAAGCCAGTATGTTGTAGGTGATAGGAACTTTGCTTTGTACGACGCGCCTATTTGGAACTTGGCGCTGATTGCTTCGCGGTTGCACTGGGTTTGGATAGGTACCGTGTGTGTCCGTATGAGGACGGATTTCTCTTATTCAAACACACTAGGCTGGAATACTTTCCCCGTTCCGAAGCTTACCGAGAAAAACATCGAAGACCTGACGCATTGTGCCGAGGACATTTTGCTAGCGCGCGAGGCGCATTTTCCCAAGACAATTGCTGATCTATACGATCCAGAAAACATGCCAGATGACCTTCGCCATGCACATGAGCGGAACGACGAGATTTTAGAGCGCATTTTCATTGGGCGTCGCTTCAAGAACGATACAGAACGGCTTGAGAAGCTGTTTGACCTCTATCGAAAGGCGGTGATGTGATGAGGTGTTTTGCTCATGACAGAGATTCAGGGATTTCTACCCTTTCTGAAATCGCCAGAGTGAGAGGAGAAATCGAAGCAAACGCCTTTTTTGGCTGTTATGCCTACGCCACTCAGTCAGGGTTTAGAATTTTCGAGCTAACAATGGGGCAAGAGTTTTGGAAGAACACGGACTCAAGGTGGTTGTTCGGTATTGACTATGGCAGGTCAGACCCGATTGCACTGAAGAAAATCGCGGAACAAACAAACGCTGAAGTTAGAATATTTGATGGTGAGTACGTGGTCGATAGCCAAGGGTTTGTGCCGCGTCGAGACTTCCACTCCAAAATGGCAATGCTGGACAATACTTCTTCCAATGCGACGGGCTTGGTCGTTGGCTCCGGGAATTTTTCATACAACGGACTCTGGCGTAGCGTTGAGGCAGGCGCTGTCCTAACGGCGACTACTTCTAAGGAGAAAGAGGAACAAACTGCTGCGGTCAGAGGGAGTTTCGAAAGTCTATGGGAACAGTCAGTTCAGCTGATCAATATAGAAAAAAATTATGAAGAACGTCTTTCTGATCTCATTTCGTCAAAAGACGACGCGAGGTCGCAGGACTCTTCAAAGGCTGCGAGAGGGTTTTGGATTGAGGCAGGTTACGTTACGAAAAATCGGGGTGATGACAAACCCGGAAACCAAATCTGGGCCCCAAGAGGTTTTAGGCGTTTCTTTGGATTAGAGGCGGCGGCGAGCGAATCAACTCTTATCGGACAAATTACGTTTGAGACAGCGGTCGGTGCGAATGTCACCAAAAACTATAGAGGTAACCCCAATGCAATGGAGAAGCTAGCTCTGCCTATGCCTGAAGACCATGGATACGGTGTATATGACGGCAAAGTGTTGCTTTTCGAACCGACAGGAAACCGCTTTTCTCTGAATGTGGTTGAACTCGATGATTTTGAAATGATCTACGGACATCGTCTTACAAATGTTGAGAGGATGAATCTTGGTAGGCGATATGGGGAGTTTGTTTAAAGTATGAAAGTTATACCCACGGTATCTGTAAATTATGCCGCCAACGGCAGTTCCAAGAAATCTAACGAGCTTGGAATGCGCGTCATGCAGGAACGCGCCTATGAAAAGCGCGGTGAGCAGTATTTGCTCATCAAGTCGCCTCCGGCCTCCGGCAAGAGCCGCGCTTTGATGTTCATCGCGCTGGACAAGATCAATAATCAAGGCATCAAGCAGGCCATCATTGTGGTGCCTGAAAAATCCATTGGCTCCAGCTTTAATGACGAGCCCCTCACCAAGTTTGGCTTCTATTGGGATTGGAAAGTTCCGCCGAAATGGAACCTGTGTAATGCGCCGGGGGAAGATGGCGGCAAGGTCAATTCCGTCAAAGCATTTCTGGATAGCGATGACAAGACGCTGGTTTGCACCCATTCCACATTCCGCTTTGCGGTGGATCGGTTTGGCGTGGATGCCTTTGACGGTTGCCTGATCGCCGTTGATGAATTCCATCATGTCAGCCACAACGAGGACAACAAACTTGGCGCTCACCTGAAAGCCTTTATCGCGCGGGATAAGGTTCATGTCGTGGCGATGACGGGATCGTACTTTCGGGGTGACGCGGAAGCGGTTATGGCACCGGAAGATGAAGCCAAGTTTGAGACTGTCACCTATACCTATTACGAACAGTTAAATGGCTACGAATATCTGAAGACACTGGATATCGGCTATTACTTCTATTCAGGCTCTTACGCCGACAGCATTCTGGAAGTGCTCGATCCTAGTGAAAAAACCATCATCCACATCCCGCATGTCATGTCGCGGGAAAGCACCAAGGACAAGCACAAGGAAGTCGATCATATCATCCATGAGCTTGGCACTTGGCAGGGCGTGGATGACGATACCGGCTTTCACCTTGTCGAGACGGTAGATGGAAAAACGCTTCGTATCGCCGACCTTGTAGACGATGACCCGGCCAAAAGGGACAAGGTTTCCGCATCCCTGAAACGTCCCCATGAAAAAGACAATCGGGATCACGTTGATATCATCATTGCGCTGGGTATGGCGAAGGAAGGCTTTGACTGGATTTGGTGCGAACATGCTCTGACCATCGGCTATCGCGCCAGCCTGACCGAGATCATTCAGATCATTGGCCGCGCGACACGGGACGCCAAGGGGAAAACCCACGCCCGCTTTACCAACCTGATCGCGGAACCGGACGCCACGGAAGAAGCTGTTACCGATGCCGTGAACGATACGCTAAAGGCCATCGCTGCAAGTCTGTTGATGGAGCAGGTATTGGCTCCGCGATTTAACTTTAGACCTAAGAAAGTGGACTCTGGCCCGACCGAAGGCTTCGATTATGGCGAAGGCGGATATGATCCGGGCAAAGCCAATATTGGTTTCAGTGAAGAGCAAGGGATGTTCGAGATTGAAATCAATGGGCTTGCCGAGCCGAAAAGCCCGGAGGCGCAGCGCATTTGCAAAGAGGACTTGAACGAAGTCATTACATCCTTTGTGCAGGACAAAACCGCACTGGAGAAAGGCCTGTTCGACAGTGCCGAAGCTGGCGGAGAAACCTTGCCGGAAGAACTGACCCAAGTTCGCATGGGCAAGATCGTTAAAGAGAAATTCCCGGAGCTTGATGAGGAAGATCAGGAGGCCGTGCGCCAACACGCCATTGCCGCGTTAAACCTGACCCAAAAAGCCAAAGAGATCGTCAACAACGGCGGTGATAGTGATGACGAAGGCGCTGGAAACACGGCCTTGATTGACGGTGTGCGGAAGTTCGCGATGGATGTGCGCGAACTCGACATTGACCTGATTGATCGGATCAACCCGTTCGGTGAGGCTTATGCCATTCTTGCCAAGTCTATGAGTGAAGACAGCCTGAAACAGGTCGCCGCCGTGATCGCGTCCAAGCGCGTAAACCTGACGCCTGAAGAGGCGCGGGATTTAGCGAAACGTGCGCTCAAATTCAAACAGGAACGAGGCCGGTTGCCGTCACTCACTTCCCCGGATGCTTGGGAAAAGCGCATGGCGGAAGGTGTTGCCTTCCTTGCCCGAATGAAGGCGGAGGCTGCGAATGGCTAAATCTACATTCACAGCAGATGACGATGCTCTATTAGCCGAACTGGGCGTTGAGGTTGAGGTCAAGAAAGTTGCCGCGAGAACCCCTCGCGAGGAACGCATTATTGCCGGGTTTGAAGAAATCCAGCGCTTTGTTGAGCAGAGTGGCCGCTTGCCGTCGATGGCCGAGGGCAATGATATTTTTGAGCGGATTTATGCAACCCGCCTTGAACAAATCCGCCGCCAGCAGGAATGCCGGGATGTGCTTGCCGATCTAGACCCTCAAGGTTTGTTGGATGGTGCGTCGATTGTGGAAGAGCAAAACACCGAAGCACTGAGCGATGACGAGCTACTGGCGGAGTTAGGCGTGGATGTATCTGCCGAGGATGATGTTACCAATCTGCGCCACGTCAAATCTCAAGCCGAGAAGAAAGCTGCTGAAGAAATCGCGAACCGCACGATCTGCCAGGATTTTGACAAGTTCAAGCCGGTGTTTGATGCCGTGCAGCAGGAGTTGGATTCCGGATCGCGGGAAACCAAGAAATTCCGCAAGGATGCGGGCTTCCTGAAAACCGATATCAGACAAGGCCAGTTCTTCATTCTTGGTGGACAGACAGCTTATATTGCGGAGGTCGGGGAGTTCTTCCCAGCGCCTAATGGGTCAACCGATGCACGTATGCGCGTGATCTACGCCAATGGAACGGAAAGCGATTTGCTTTTGCGATCCATGCAAAGGGCTCTCTACAAGGACGAAACCAGCCGGGTCATTTCAGACCCAAGCGCTGGGCCGCTGTTCTCCGGAACCGTTGAGGAAGAGGATGCCTCAAGTGGAACGATTTATGTTTTGAGAAGCAAGTCGGATGATCCCAAGGTGAAGGAGCACCGAGATGTTCTTCACAAGATTGGCGTGACAGGCGGAAGCGTCGAGAAGCGCATCGCCAATGCCGCTCATGACGCGACATTCTTACTGGCCGACGTGGAGATCGTCGCTACCTATGAGCTTTTCAATATTAACCGAACCAAGCTCGAAAACCTGATCCATAAGTTCTTCGATTCAGCCCGCCTCGAAATCCAGATCAAAGACCGCTTCGGCCAGCCAGTAGTGCCAAGGGAATGGTTCCTTGTCCCTCTCTTCGCCATCGATGAAGCCGTCGAGAAGATCAAGGACGGTACGATTGGGGAGTATTTTTATGATGTTGGGAACGCGGCTCTCAAAGACAGGCATAGCGCGGGGGGCAACAAATAATGACAAATTTGTTCAGAGTAGAAGGTGGCCAATTGCTACCCGTAAGAAAACATGCACTGGCTAGCGAGGAGGTGCTTGAAAGCTGGATAGCTAAAGACCCTTCGATAATCGGCTTGGATGTACTTGTAATTGGACGGCAGATTATCACGGACTTCAACGGCCGCATCGATATCTTAGCTATGGATCGAGAAGGCGCTCTGATCATTCTGGAGCTCAAAAGGGACAAAACCCCAAGAGATATAGTTGCCCAAACCCTTGATTATGCGAGTTGGGTCTCAAGCCTTACAACAAAGCGCGTACATGAGATCGCTATGGCTAAGTTGGAGCAGCGATTGGAGGTTGCTTTCCGCGAGCGCTTTGATGCGCCGCTTCCTGAAATTCTAAACAGCACGCACAGTATGGTGATTGTTGCCAGTGAATTTGATGCTTCATCAAAACGGATTGTTGAGTACTTGGCCGAAGAACATGGGCTGAGTATCAACACTGCCTTTTTCAATGTGTTTGAGGAGGGCGGGCAGCAACTCTTGGCAACTGAATGGCTAATGGATCAGCAGGAGGTAGTGGAGCGCGCAGAGAGCAGGAAAAAGCTACCTTGGACAGGTTACTACTACGTCAACGCTGGCCATGATCCAGATGTGCGCCGTTGGGAAGACATGCAAAAGCATGGGTTTGTCGCCGCTGGATATGGCCGCTTCTATTCTAAACGCCTTGAACAATTGAACGTGGGCGACCCAATTTACGTCTACCAAAAGGGCTGTGGCTATGTGGGCTTTGGTGTTGTCCGGTCATCAGCGACTAAATCTGATGATTTTCGCTTACCGGATGGTAGAGCTCTCAAAGAGATAGAGCTCATGCAACCGGCGATTTTGCATGACCCAGATGACGACGAGACGACCGACTATATCGTTGGGGTTGACTGGGTAAAGACCGTTTCAATCACTGACGCCAAGACCTTCACCGGGGCATTTGCCAACCAAAATGTTGTTTGCAAACTCCGCGACCCCGCGACACTTGAGTTTTTGGCGAATGAGTTTGGCGACGGTCGGGGGCAATAGATGCGAGCGAGCAAAATCGAGATCAGAAATTTTCGTGGCATTGCTTCAGCTTCTATACTGCTGCCAAATCATGCCGTTCTGATAGGTGACAATAACACCGGGAAAACAACCGTCTTTGAAGCGCTTGATTTAGTGCTTGGCCCGGATCGTTTGAATCGGCAACCACCTGTCAATGAGCATGATTTTTTTCAAGGTGAATATTATGTTGCGGAACCTGAACCGTCTGGTGGCGAAGCTGATCAAAATGGAACTCAGGAATCAACTGCGGAAGTCGCTGAGGCTGATGCTGAAGGAGACGGAGATAGCCCAAAAGAACCACCCCGGATTGAGATTGACGTCACAATTACTGATCTAAGCGAAGAGCAGAAGGCACGTTTTGGAGACTACATTGAGTTTTGGGATGGAACCTCAAACTCGTTCTATCAAACCCCAAAACCCGAAGGTGTCGATGAGGCGGCAATATGCGAAGCCCTACGTGTGACATTTCTTGGTTGGTATGACCCGGAAGAAGACGATTTTGAGGGGCGCACTTACTTTTCAAGAAGTTTAACTGAGGAAGATACGCCTGTTGGTTTCTCCAAGAAAGACAAGCAGGTTTGCGGGTTTCTTTATTTGCGATCCCTTAGAACTGGCAATCGGGCGCTGAGCCTAGAAAGGGGCAGTCTCCTCGATATTATTCTTCGATTGAAGGAAGTTCGTCCACGAATGTGGGAGGATACGATTGGTTCATTATCGGACTATACGGTAGCGAGTGATCCTGAACTCGGCATTTCTGGTGTGTTGGAGAGCATAAATTCTGCTCTAAAAAAGTATGTTCCGAAGGAATGGGGGATAGAGCCTCATCTGAAGGTTTCCAACCTCACCCGCGATCATTTACGGAAAGTGATAACCGCCTTCATTGCAACAGGTGAAGGCAGTCATGCCGCGCCGTTCTATCGCCAAGGAACGGGGACAATAAATATGCTGGTCTTGGCGATGCTTTCCCAAATCGCAGAAGACAAACAAAATGTGATTTTTGCGATGGAGGAGCCAGAAACCGCCGTTCCCCCATACGCTCAAAAACAAATTGTTCATGAAATACGAAAGTTGGCTTCTCAAACCTTATTTACGTCGCATTCCCCATATGTGCTGGAAGAGTTTTCCTTAGATGACACTGTGGTGTTGGCGCGAGATGCATCTGGCTCATTGGCGCAAAGTTCAATCGATTTGCCTGAAAGTGTGAAGCCAAAGAGGTATCGCCAGGAATTCAGGACACGATTTTGCGAAGGGTTGCTTGCGCGTCGAATTCTTATTGCCGAAGGGGCGACAGAGGCTTCGGCATTTCCTGTCGCATGTCGTCGTCTTTCCGAACTTGATCCCAGTAAATACACCTCGGTAGAGGCTTTAGGGATTTGCACCATCGATGCGGGCGGGGAGAAGAATATTCCTGATATGGCTAGGTTGTATGGCGAACTAGGAAAGACGATTTTTGCCGTTTGCGACAAGCAGGATGCAGCGCATCAGATTAAGATCGAAGGCGAAGTACAGCTTCTGTTAATGCATGAGGAAACTGGTTTTGAGGACTTGGTTCTCAAAAACACAACTGAAGACGCGCTCAAGCGCTTTGCCGACCTAATTGAGTGGCCTCCTCATTTATTGGCTAAGTATCCCGATCCAAAGGTAAGTGCCGCTTTAGCGATCAGTGAGTATTTCGGTTGGGCAAAAGCCAACTGGGGCATAGCAGATTTTCTTGCACAGTGTTCTCTAGACGAGATTCCTGACTGGTTAAAAGAGGCTAGTAAGTCTCTGACGGCTGAGTGCCGTCGCCCACCAAGGAGTGATGATGTCGCCGTCGAGGAAGGAGAGCTACAAATTGTCGTGGAAGGAAATGCACGGATTAGGCACAAGGAAACCAGCGTAATTTATGATTTTGAGATTGCCGATCTTGTGTGGGAAGCCGTAGACGGGAGTGAGGGAGGAATGGGGCCGGAGGTGCATTACCAAGCAACTATCGAGCACGATGAATTAGGCGCTCTTGAATGGAATATTTGGGAGTATCCAACGGGCGTAGAGAACAGCAGAGAGACCCAAATCAACGGACACGAATTGATCGAAGATTTTGAATATGGCTTGAGTTGGGGCGCTTCCGGGGCGAGCGATCATTCACCTGATATGTAAGGGCTGGAAGATTTATATGGAGCTCACCAAGAACCAAGAAAGAATAATGAATGTTGATGGACACCTTTTGGTTACAGGTGGTCCGGGCTCTGGCAAAACAACGGTATCTATATTAAAGGCTGCGGATATTGCAGCGAATAATCTGGGGGCGGGGCAAAAAGTTCTTTTCCTTAGTTTCGCTCGGGCTACGGTTTCGCGAGTTGTCGAAGCAATTGAATATGAACAAAAAATACCACCCGAGCAGAAACGTCAAATCGATGTTGAAACGTATCATTCCTTTTTCTGGAGAATCCTCAAGGCGCATGGATATTTAACAGGCCTACCAAGGCGGCTATCAATATTGACGCCGCCGAATGAGGCGATAGCGCTGTCTGAGATACGCAACGCGTTTTCATCAAATTCCGACAAATCCGATGAAAAGCGGGCGGAAAGAGCTGCGTTAGAAAACATTGAATTAGAGCGGCTTGCAATCGAAGAAGGGAAAATATGCTTTGATCACTTCGCGCCAAGAATTGGTTGCGTACTTGAGGGGAGTGAGCGCATTCGCCGCTTGATATCAACGATGTATCCTTACATCGTGCTCGACGAGTTTCAGGATACTAATGCTGAACAATGGCGTGTTGTTCAAGCGCTTGGCGAGTTTTGTACCTTGATTGCTTTGGCCGACCCGGAGCAAAGGATTTATGACTTTATTGGTGCTGACCCAGAGCGATTAAACCATTTTCGAGACGAATTTGACCATATTGAAATCGACTTAAGTACTGACAACCATCGGAGTGCCGGGACAGATATTGCCACGTTTGGCAACGACGTTTTGGCAGGAAAGTTTACCAAGAAAGATTACACAGGCATCAAATTTTGTGGTTTTGATCCCTATGATGGCCCTGCCATGACGGCTTTAGTCACAGCTACTTATAACGCAAGAACTCGACTAATAAACTCTGGGAAGGAAGATTGGTCGCTTGCTGTTCTTGTGCCAACCAAAAAGATGACGCGTCTTGTTTCAGATAAATTTCGAGCGCCTCCCGCCCAAATGAGCGCGATCCACCATTCCGCGGTTATCGAACTGGAGGCCGCAATTTTAGGCGCGGAGTTGATTTCGTTCCTAATGCAGCCGGGAGCAGATGGCGCTCATTTCAAACAGTTTATTGCCTTGCTGGTTTCATATTTCCTTGGAAAAGGAGGTGATGCGCCGACCCAAGGTGACATGGCCGAGGCAAATAGTATTCAAAAGGCATTTGATGAGTGGATGGCTAGGCTGTTCGAAGGAAAAGAGATCAGAAAGAACAGCAAACTGGTTCCAATTTTGGCCGTTTATAAATCGGCTAGAGCTTTGAACCTTACTGGTGATCCTGAGTCAGATTGGAGAGCAATCAGAAGCGAACTTGAAAACGGAGCGTGTCCACGACTACGTGGACTTTCAGAGGAAGTCAGGAATGTTCGATTATTGGACAGGGGGACTCAGTTACGTCAATTTCTTTCCCAGAATTGGCGTGATAACGGGGCTTATACAGATGCCCTAAATATTACCCGGCAAGCATTTGTGCAGGAACATTTTGCGACAAATTCTAAGCCAGAAACTGGCGTAGTAGTCATGAACATGCACAAAGCCAAGGGAAAGCAATTTGATGAGGTAATTATTTTTGAAGGTTGGCCTCGATATGTAAATCGCAAAATTGTTGCAAATATTGACCGCATTGTGCGGGGTAATGATCGAGCTCAGATTACCGATCAGGCGCGTCAAAATTTCCGTGTAAGTGTGACACGCGGAAAACAGATGACAACGATATTGACGCCGAAAACTGACCCGTGTGTATTGTTGGTGCAGGATAACTGAAGGTAGGTAGGGGCTTAAAAAATCTCACAACCAACACCACAATAAATATTGAGGAAATAATTAATTGAGGTGTGAATGTATGTGTTTTGAGAATTTGTTGAGCGTTTCTGATATTTCAAAAATAAATCCGACATTTTCGGAATCAACCGTGCGCTGGTGGATTTTTAATGCCGATCAAACGGGCTTTGACAGTTGCTTGGTTCGTGTCGGAGGCCGGGTGTATATCGATAGGGTAGCCTTTGACGAGTGGCTGGAAAGCAACCGGGTGAAGGTAATCGCAAATCCGGAGATGGTGTGACCCCTCCTAAAAGGAGCCCCGCATGTGCGGGGCTCAAGTTTGATTGACTCAATTAGGCAGCTTCGTTGGGAGCTACCGGAGCCATACGCTGGCCTTCCAGCCAGATATTGAATTGGTGCCGGTCTATGTAGACACTGCCGCCAACTCGTATAAGCGCCGATTTCAATCCATTCTTGTCAGAATTGAATATCCACCAGCGCAATTTGCCCTCGGTCAGAAAGACCGCTTCGGAGGCCATTTGTTTTACCGTCCGAAGTTCTCCGTATTCGACCATAGACTTCCTTTGGTCTAGGGGTTGAAAAAGGAAAAGGAGGTCTATGAGGGTAATTGAGAAGCCGAATTTGATCAATCTTGCGGCTTAAAACAGCTTCTCGGTCACGTCTTCCATGAGGTTTTTGACATGGCTTTCGGACAAGTGAGCGTACCGGCGAACCATCTGCAAAGTTCGATGGCCGAGAACCTCCGCGATTTCAAGTTGGCTGGCTCCATTCATGGCAAGATAGCTGGCCGTTGAGTGGCGCAGGTCATGGAAACGAAAATCAACCAATTCCGAATCATCCCGCGCGGTTTCCCACGCCTTGCGAATATCGATAGGCATTTGCCCGTCACTGCGGGGGAAGACCCATCGCTTTGGAGGTTTCGGTTGGATTTTCTTGTATTTCTCTTTTACGGCTTCGATGTGATCAATTAACACGTCTCGAAGATGCCCAACGATTGGAACAGATCGAGTGTCTCCGTTTTTGGTGTTGCGGAATACCGCTATACCTCGATCAAGATCAAGATCGTCCATTGTCAATCCAAGCACTTCTCCTTTGCGTGCTCCAGTGGACAGGGCGAACACGACGATGGGATAGAGTTGATCGTTGCCGCTTTCCCGGCAGGCGCTCAGTAATGTTTTTCGTTCTTCATCCGACAGGTAGCGGGTGCGTTCGTTTCTGATCTTTGTGATCTTATTGACGCCATCCATAGGATTGGTTGTCAGCCAGCCCCAACGATCTGCATTGCTGAACAGTAGAGCGAGGGTGTCCCGATAGTGTTTCAGGGTTTTACGGCTTTTCGGTTTTGACTTGGGCTTGGTGCCGTCGTCTTCCGATGATGGCTTTTGCCGTGTGTCCCCTGTTTCGGAGAGCTCGCGTAATTTCTTGTTCACCATCTCGGTATCGATATAGGCGAGGGCATATTCCCCAAGTTCACGTTCCCAATGGTTCAGGTAGCTTTTCTCTGCCCGTTGGGTGCTTTCTGCCTTGTGGGGGAGTATGTCTTGTCGATATCTTTCAATCACATCCACCAGAGTTTTCCCCGCCGCTGTTTTGATAACATTCTTGAACTCCCCCTTTCGGATGGAGGATTCTGTCTGTTGTATCCAGTGTTTGGCGTCTGTAAGCCGATCAAATGTTTTTTGCTGTTGGGGGAACCCTTTCAGGCGAACAATAGCCCGATAAACCGTTCCCTTTTTCCTTTCTCGCTTGTCAATCCATCCCATGATAGAATGCCTCAAATTCGTTCATCTCTAAAATTACATAGATTCTAATATCTTATGTAAGGCATCACAAGAAAATTTGGGAGTAATTTGGGAGTAATTGATCCCAAAAAAGGTCGATTGTTCTCAACAAGTCTCAATAACGGATAATCATTAAGTTGTTGAAAAATATATTTATTGTTGTTGGGAGTTGTTGGCATTCATTGTATTACGTCAGGCTCATAACCTGAAGGTCGTAGGTTCAAATCCTACCCCCGCAACCAAATAAAACAAGGGCTTAGCAGAAATGCTAAGCCCTTCGTTTATGCTCTGGCTACAGTTTGGCTACACTTAATCTCAAAAAAAATTTAGCAGCTACAACATTTTTCAACAAACAAAGCGCGATCTACTGTAGCCAACTGTAGCCGGTCCAGAATTCTGAATCTACGATTTCCCCTTGTTTGAAGCGTAGGATGAATTTGCGAGGGGTATATATAGGCTGACTAAAACCTATATTCCGCCCGAACTTGGTCGGCCAGTTCTCGTAAGTGAGCGTGTTCTCCGTCTAAATCGGCAAAGGCGAATGTGTTGAGGAATTGCCGTCCCCAAAACAGTTTTCGGTCGGTTTCAGTCAGCTCGGCTGCATCGTAGGTTGCCGCCCAATTCTCCCCAATGCCGATTATCTGTTTTTTGATAACCGTAGCGGCACCTTCAGGGGTGAGCTGGAACAGGTGGGCTGCCTCCAGGCAGGCGGAAACATGGCTCATGCGGTTTTGCCCCGAAATCAGCATGGCTTGCGACGCCTCGTTACCGGAACGGCCTTGCGGGCAAAGGTCATAGGCCGGGGTGAGCGTCAGCATTTCCCCGTCCCAGAAGGCGGCATGGTTGCGTGCGTGGTCATCGGTGTTGCCGGTGAGTATGTTGAAGACGATGCGGCCAAAGAGCTCCTTGAGCGTGTCTGTCGCATTGGTGAACCTGTGGCGGACCATTTCTGCCAAGTCTTCGTAGCTGGCGTATCGTGCCATCATCTCGTCTAGTTCCAGCAACGTAAGCGCCGAAACCATGCTTTTGCGTTGCCATCCGTTTGGAGACAGTTCACGGTCGAACCGTTCAATCAGCAGCACGTCTTTCCCCGACGCTTTTTTCAGCGTCACCGGCGCGACGTTCAGGCCGACTTTCTCGGCCAGGCGCATGGCAATGAATTCGCCTTTAACCATGCTATAGGTGTCGGTACTGGCCGAAAACTTCGCCACGTACTTTTTGTCATGGTCTTCTATAAGGGCCTTCGGGCGCGCACCGCCAATTGAGCTCCCGTGGTGCAGGGCTTGATCCAGTTCCGGCGTGAGGGGCACGCCTTGTTCCACCAACGTGGCCGCTTCAAGGAGTTCGTCCAGTGAGGCATTTTTCGGTGACCGAGGTATGTATTCGGTCGGGGAGCGTTGAAAGTCCAGCGCGCCGATCCGGTCGGAACCCGACTCCAACAGATAGGTCAGCTCGTCCAGTTGGGTATCGTCTACGTCTTTCCCCTTCAGGCCCATCTTTCGGTTGATGATGACGCGCCGCCCCCAGGCGTCGGGGGCACCGTCGCGGATAGAGTTCGGCATCGAGAGGCCTGGCAGCAGAGGAAGCTCCCCCGCTTGCAGCGGAAGTTCAGGCGCGTAAATCGCAATGGCGTTGTCGCGCTCCAGGTAGCTTTGGCCATAGTTGAAGTGCAGGGTAACCCCGGTGGAGTCTTCTTCGGCTTGCAGCCGCCCGGCAACAACCGGCTCGGTTTCGCCGGGCAGCCATATCCACACATAGGCCTCTGTGTAGGAGTTAGAGTTAGAAGGCATCCTTCACCCCCCGCTTCGGCTTGTGTGTGCTTTTGGGGAGGAGGGCGAGCTTGTCGTCCACCTGCTTTTCATGCGCGGAGAGCGTTGATTTTTCGGGAGTGAAGAGTGTCACGCCTACGATTGTCGCCACCTCAAAGACGAGTCCGATTTCGCACTTAAGATCACCGTTTTCAATTTTGCGCAGCGTGTAGCGCGTAATACCGGCACGGTCCGCCACGTCCTGCGCGGTCAGCCTGCGTTCTTTGCGCCCCAGTTTGATGAGCTTGCCGAGTAGCCCGGCAGCTTCTTTGCTGTAGCGCGAATATGCGCGTGATTTCTTCTGCACCATCGATCATGCCCGTTTGGTTGCTCTGATGACCATATTTGCAAGAAACGGTCATTACAGTGATCATTATGGTGATTTTCTGCGAATCTTTCAAGTGTAAAACGGTCATTATAATGACCATATTGTATAGATATGGTCACTGCAACGACCAAAGGGGGGTGAGTTTACTTTTTTGCTCATTTTACCAATCAGATTGTAGGAAATTTCAGATTCTTAAACCGGTCCCCTCACTACAACCCGGTATTTCAGTTTTCCGCTCCCCTTCAAGCGGTTGTACCCTTTGGGTTCCCTGGTCAAATGTAGGCTATGCCGGAACAGGGGGGCGTGTTCCACGCGATATCCTTGTTCTTCCAGCTTTACCGAACACATCCGACTTACCCAAGGTCGCCGTCCGGCCATGCCCGCATAAACGTGTTTGGCCGGATACCCTTTTTAAGAAAGGCGGCTTCTTGGAGTCGTCTGTTTATCGGTCTCACTCCCTTCTCTTGCTCGCTTTGCTCGCGGCTCTTTGGTCGCTCGCCGCTGGGCAGAAGGATAAGCGCGGGGGTTAGCCCTGCGGGTAATCCAAGAGAAGGACTAAAGACGATGAACACATACCATGCGACCCCTTACGACATTTCCGCCACAGGGTTCTATTTTCAGACTTTGGAAGAGTATCAGAAGAAAGCCTCCGAACACCGGAACGAGTACGGCGACCCGGTAGAGGAATATGAAATCCAATACATCGATGGCGATACGGACGATTGCGATCTGTTTCACGCCCTGTCGGTCAACCAGGCCAATATTGACCTCCCCCCAATAATTCGGTCCAGACGTTGGGTGAGTTTTCCCGTATTTTATGAGGAAGGGAGAACTCGATATGAAGCGCAAGAGATTTACGGAAGAGCAGATTATTTCGATCTTGAACGAGGC
>Ga0209475_10001604_pt1 | contig 27407 bp, 22 predicted proteins | sample tdDd471_FD_187128 | JGI IMG/M metagenome (GOLD analysis project Ga0209475, IMG submission 187128) | Marine sediment microbial communities from the Atlantic coast under amendment with organic carbon and nitrate - tdDd47.1 (SPAdes)... | ecosystem: Environmental > Aquatic > Marine > Coastal >... | reverse complement strand
AACGACTCCCGAGAGGGCAGGCCGGGGTCCGCAAACGACTCCCGAGAGGGCAGGCCGGGGTCCGCAAACGACTCCCGAGAGGGCAGGCCGGGGTCCGCAAACGACTCCCGAGAGGGCAGGCCGGGGTCAGCAAACGACTCAGACGCGGGGTCGGCGCAGCCTATTCCATCGTGATGACGATCTTGCCGTTGCGGCCTTCCCTTGCGGCGTGGCGCAGGGCGTCGGCGACCTTGCCGAGGTCGTAGGTGGCTTCCACCGGCACGAAGAGGTCACCGCTGGCCACTTTCTCCGACAGGAAGCGGTAGGTCTCGCCGATCTCCTGCGGTGTCGTCTCCGCGAACCAGGGGGCCAGCCAGAAGCCGCGCACGGTGATGTCGCGGAACACGGTCTCCCGCGCGTCGATCATCAGCGGCTCGCCCGACAGCAGGCCATAGTTGACCACGGTGCCCTTGTCGGCGGTGGCCTGTGCCAGCCGCTGCACCGCGCTGCCGCCGATGGCATCGATGGCCAGCTTCGGCAGGTTGCCGCCGGTGGCCTCGGCCACCCGATCTGCCAGGTCGGGACCGTCCACCAGCACCACGTCGGCACCCAGCTCGGTCAGTTCCGCCACCAGTTCGGGACGGCGCACGACATTGACCGACTTCCAGCCGGACGCCTGCGCCAGCCGGATCAGATGGCGGCCCACGGCGGAGTTGGCGGCGTTCTGGATCACATAGTCACCGGCCTCCAGCGTCACGTATTTCGTCAGCATCAGCCAGGCGGTGGCCGGGTTGGCGCGCAGCATGGCGAGCTGCAGCATGTCGGCCTCCTCCGGCAGTGGCACCAGCCCCCGTGCCGGACCCTGCACCTGCTCCCGCCAGAGTCCGCGGGCCGGTGGCGTCACCAGGTCGCCGACCTTCACATTGTCGACGCCTTCGCCCACTGCCGTGATGCGCCCGACACCCTCGGCCCCCTGCGTCATCGGCAGGGTCGGCAACTCGGCGCCATAGCGGCCTTCCATGTTCAGCAGATCCGCCGGATTGATCGGGCTGGCCAGCACCTGGACATTGACCCGGCCCGGCCCCGGCGCACCCGGTGCATCGACCTCGACAAGCTCGACAACCTCGTGCGGCACGCCAAAGCGCGAGAACTGCATGACCTTCATGATGAAATCCCTCCCCGGATTGATCGGGCGACGATACAGCAGTGCGCCGCCGGATGGAATCGCTGCGGCGCACTGCTGCCAGCCGCAGGATTGCGGCAGGCGAGGGGTCATCGTGCAGCATCTGTACTTGTCTGCGGGCTTTCCTTGCGTCAGTTTGCGGGCAACAGCCCCTCTGCAAAGAGGTGCCCGACTGTCGGCGACGGTCGGCGAGGAACATGAAAAACAGCGAAACCGGGAGGAAATGATGCCGGATACCGCACCAATCGTGAAGTCAGTCCGCAAGAAGGTCTCAGAAGAGGAATGGGCGGTCCGCGTTGACCTGGCCGCGTTCTATCGCCTGGTGGCCCTGAACGGCTGGGATGACCTGACCGCCACCCACATCTCCGCCCGCGTGCCGGGGGAAGATGCCTTCCTGCTGAACCCGCATGGCCTGTTCTTCGACGAGATCACCGCCTCCAGCCTGATCAAGCTGGACTATGAGGGCAATGTGCTGATGCAGGGTGACTTCGGAGCCAATCCGGCCGGTTTCACCATCCATTCCGCCGTGCTGTCGGGCCGGTCGGACGTGTTCTGCGTCGCCCATACCCATACCCGCGCCGGCATGGCGATCTCGGCGCAGAAGGACGGCCTGCTGCCCCTGAACCAGACGGCCCTGCGCTTCTATAAGCGGCTGTCGTACCATCCCTATGAGGGCGTGGCGCTGGACCATACGGAGCGCGAGCGTCTGATCGGCCACCTGGGCACCAACAAGGCCATGATCCTGCGCAACCACGGCCTGCTGTCCGTGGGCGAGACGGTGCCGGAGGCGTTCAACGTGCTGGCCTATCTGGAGAAATCCTGCCAGTCGCAGATCGATGCCCTGTCCGGCGGTGTCGAACTGGAACTGCCGAGCGAGGAAGTCTGCGAGTTTACCGCACAGCAGTTCGAGAAGTTCTCTCCCCTCGGCCACCGCGACTGGCCCGGCCTGCTGCGCAAGCTCGACCGTATCGACCCGAGCTATCGCGACTGATGTAATTGTTTGCTGACCGTTCCGCCCCTCTCCCCCTCCCGGCCACCCATTTCAGGATACTTGCGTGGGTGGCCGGGAGGGGGAGAGGGGCGGAACGGTCCAAAGACAGCCCGGCCGGAGTCAACGAACGACTCAGACCACCTACAGAATCCATCACGGCTGCGGCGTAATCCGCAGCCGTGGCTGATTCAGGGGACCTGTGAATGACAGGATGGTCCCCCGGTCGCTGGCCTCGGGGGTCTCCAGCAGCGCCTCCAGATCCAGCGTCCAGTCGGCGATGTCGGCATTGCCGCGCCAGGTGGTGAGTGCCGCGCCAGCCGCGATACTGATCGGCGCGACGGGTGTGAGGATCCCTGCCTTGATGTTCAGGCCGGCGCGGAACCCGGCGAGTTCGGTCAGGCCGCCACGCAGGGCCGCCTCCGAGGCATCGGCGCTGGTGACCTGCAGCCATGCCGGAACATCAATGCCCTGAAGCACAGCCGATTGCATCGAAAGGTGCATTTCCCCCTCCGCCGCACGGACCATGTCGAAGGGGGCAACACCACGGGCCCGCAGGCTCAGGTCCAGGTCGCCGCGACCGGAGATCACGTCGGTGGCCGTGGCCAGGGTGGTCAGGGCACCGATGTCGGCGTCCCGCCAGACGAGATCCAGGTCCAGTTCCGGTCGGGTGCCGCCGGTCAGGCGCAGCGAACCCCTTGCATCTCCATCCACCATGCGCGCCCTCAGATCGGAGAGCGCCAGCGATCCGGCCTCCAGGCTGGCGGACCCGGCGAGATCGTGCAGGACCAGACCGCGCACTTCCAGTCGGTCCAGCCGCAGGTCCAGCGCGCCCCGCATGCGTGTCATCCAGAGCAGATCGAGCGGAGCCCGTGACCAGCGCCGCGCCGTATCGGACTGCAGCGCGGCAAGGGCGGCGCCACTGTCCGCCGTCGGCAACAGGGGATCGAGTGCGATGCTGCCCGCCGTCAGCGCGCCGGTCAGCTGCTGCAGCCCGTTGTCCCAGCGCAGGTCGCCCATGAGGCTGAGCGGTGCGGACCCGATGTCCATGCCGCTGATTTCCAGCACTCCCGGCGCGATCATCAGGGTGCCCAGTATCTCCACCGGCCCGGTGTTGGCCACCGTCGGTGAAAGATCAGGAAACAATGCCACGGCCAGCGCCGAGAGGTTCTGGTGCCGCAGCGCCACGCCGCCACGGAAGCGCCGCTGGTCCGCCGGACCGCTGACGCTGCCATCAAGCTCCATCCGGGCCGACAGGGCATCGACATGACCCAGCAGGCGGTAATCGGCGACCGTGCCGTCGAGCCGCAGGTTGGCCACCATCGTGTCGTCGAGATGGTCAGGCCAGCGCAGGTCGGGGAACAGCAGCTCCAGCCCCGGCAGCAGGCGTGCGCGATCCACAGCCACCGTCAGATCGAAGCGCGGATCGGTCAGCCAGCTGGCCGCGCTGCCCTCCACCGACAACCGCGCGGTGGAAAGCTCGATCCGGCTGGTCAGCTGTACCGCCTCAAGGGAACCCTCCAGGCTGAAACCGGTCTCGAACGCCCCGAACCGCGCGGCGACGCTGTCCAGCGGCAGGCCGAAGGCCAGCAGCACCGCGTGCAGGTCATCTCCGGCGCCCGTCCCGCTGAGCGCAAACCGGGGGTCTTCCGGATTGTCCAGCGATCCGTCCAGCGTCAGTCGCGCCCCGCCCGGCAGGTAGAGTTGCAGGCCGTTGAGGGAGAGCTGGCCGCCGATCAGGCTCGCGTCCAGTGTCAGGTCGCTGTAGGTGCGCCCGTTCAGCCAGAGCTGATCCACGGCGAGCCGGCTGTTGGTATCCAGGCCGCCGAGGAAGCTGATGTCCGGCGGGCCATCCGTGCCGCTGATGCGGCGCACATGACCCTCCAGCCCCAGCGCCAGCAGGTAGGCATCGGCGTTCAGCTGATCGATGCGCAGGTCGAGACTGAAGGAGGGGCGATCGCGCACGGCAACGGCGAATCCGCCACTGACGCGCGACCGGTCCAGCCGCATGTCCAGCCCGTAGGCCTGGATCACGTCATCGGTGGCGCTGATGGTGGCGGTGATGCTGGCATTGCGCAGCCGGTCTGCCGCCTGGTCGGTGACCGCCAGCCCGGTCCAGTCCAGCAGGGCCCGCAGATTGTCGGTCGCGGCCTCCAGGGTGCCGTCCAGGCGCGGGTGCCCGGTCGGGGTGCGCAGCTTGCCGGTGAAGGCCAGATCGGACCCGCCCGGCAACAGCGTGCTGAGTCGGCCGATCGTCAGTTCCCCCCGTGACAGTGCCGCGTCAAAGGCGAACTGGCGCATCTGGCTGCCGCCGAGGGAAACCACGCCCACATCCAGGCGTAGCGCCGCCGTGATTCCGGTCGGCAGTGTCGGTCCGGGCTCACCGTCGCCGGACAGCAGGGGCGTGACGCGGCGCAGCAGGTCATCACCGTTCAGCTGCTCGAACCCGATGCTGACATCCAGAACCGGTGCATCCCCGGCGCCCGGCCCGGCGGGCAGGGTGGCGGTGACCCGGCCCCGGCCCTCGATTCCGGCGATGTCGAAGGTCATCTTTTCCAGCACCGCGCCATCGTCGGCGAAGGTCATGTCGCCATTGACGTTGCCCGGCACGGGATCGGGAATCCGGTCATCGGTCAGGTCGATGCCGAGCAGGCGCAGGCTGGCAAGCAAGTCCGGTGTTTCCGCCGTCAGGGATCCGCGCATCCGGCCCGGTGCTGCAGGCGTGACCTTCCCCCGGAACGTCGCCGTGCCACCGGTTTCATCGTTCAGGACCACCGACAGGCGGGTCCCGGTCGCCGGGGCGGTCGCATTGACCTCCACCGCCAGCGGCAGTCCGACCATGCGACCGGTCATGCGCAGGGTCGGCGGTCTGCCTTCCTGTTCGGCGTCCAGCGTCCCTGCCATTTCCGTCAGGGTGACATCGACGCCCGTCCTGGCGTTCTTCAGGTCGATCAGTCCGTCGACGAAGTCCACGTGCCGGATCGGTGCATCGGTGGCCGGACCGGTCGCGCCATCGCCCCCCGGCTGGCCCAGCATGTCGGTCAGATGCCCGATCCCCGCATGATTGCGCCGACCATTCGCCAGGGTCACCAGGTTGAGCTGCGGGCGGATCAGCGTGACCCGGTTGGCCACCACATCACCCAGCAGCAGATTGGCGATCGACAGGCGGATATCGACGGCGCGGGCCAGCAGGACCGGCGGCAGGTCGCTTTCTGCCGCCTGCACCGCCACAGCCTCCGCCCGCAGTCGCGGGGTGGGCAGCAGGCGGAACCCGATGGGCCCGTCCAGCGTCACGGGCTGCCCCAGCAGGGCACGGGCCTGCCGGGCAATCGTGTCGCGATGGCTTTCCGCATCGACCAGGAAGGGCGCAGCGAAAAGGCCGGCAACAACCAGCACGGCAAGCCAGACAAGCGCGGCGATCAGACCTCTCATGACCGGTGTCTCATGACCGGTGCCCTCATGCCTGTTTCACCCTGTTGCCGACCACCCGGTCGCTTCCGTACGCCATTCAGCCAGTCCGCTCCTGTTCCTCTCGGCACTGGAGACCTTGTCTCCCCGACGCGCCATTGATGGTGATGACCGACACCATGCCGGTTGCAGACCTTGCGTCAACGGGACTTTCAGCTAAGCTTTTTTCTGAATGACAGGGGGTTGGCATTCAGACTGTGCGGAACGTGTGTTTCAACGCATTGATACCCGGGCCACGGGTCTGGTCCGGTGCCGGGTGGATCTGCATCGAACCCAGGCCAGGATGGTCACAGGGGGTGGAGCCATGGCAGAGCTGATCAATCTCCGTCGCGCAAGAAAGAACCGTGACCGCAAGGCCAAGGCCGTGCAGGCTGCGGAGAACAGGATACTTTTCGGACGAACGGATGCCGAACGGCGGCGTCAGGAGACCGAAAGCAACAGGCGTCAGGACTTGCTGGATGGCAAGCAGCTGGCGAAAGGGGAAACGGAACAGGACGGGGGGTAACCTTGCCGGTTCCGGGTCTTGGGGTTTCGCGGTACGGGATGCCGCCTTGGAGGGTTGAACAATGAAAGCTTCGGATCTTTTTGTACGCTGTCTGGAAGAAGAGGGTGTCGAGCGCATCTTCGGTGTGCCGGGTGAGGAGAACGCGGATACCATGATCTCGCTGCTCGACAGCAAGATCGATTTCATCCTGTGCCGGCATGAGCAGGCTGCGGCCTTCATGGCCGACGTCTATGGCCGACTGACGGGCAAGTCGGGTGTCTGCCTCGCCACGCTGGGCCCGGGTGCGACGAACCTCGTCACCGGCATTGCCGACGCCAACATGGACCGTGCGCCGCTGGTCGGCATCATCGGCCAGGCCGGCACCTATCGCCTGCACAAGGAAAGCCACCAGAACATGGACTCCATCGCCATGTTCCGGCCGATCACCAAGTGGGCGCAGACCGTGTCCAACGCCAGTGCCATCCCCGAGATCGTGCGCAAGGCGTTCAAGGTCGCGGAGCAGGAGAAGCCGGGCGCGGTGCTGATCGAACTGCCGGAAGATCTGGCCAAGAACGATGTGGCGGAAGCGATCGCCAAGCCGATGAAGCCGGTGCGGACCCGCCGTCCGGGCGCCGACCACAAGGCGATCAAGGAAGCGGTCGACGTCATCCTGGCGGCGAAGAACCCGATGATCCTGGCCGGTAACGGCGCCATCCGGAAGCGCGCCGCGGCGCAGCTTGCCATCATGGCGGAGAAGCTGGGTATCGGTGTCATCAATACCTTCATGGGCAAGGGCGCGGTGCCGCGGTCGTCGGAATACTGCCTGTTCACCATGGGTCTGCAGGGCAAGGATCACTCCAACGTCGCCATCGACGCCTGCGACACGATCATTTCCGTCGGCTACGACCTGGTCGAATACAGCCCGAGCCACTGGAACAAGACCAAGGGCAAGAAGATCGTGCATATCGACTTCTGGCCGGCCGAGGTCGATACCGACTATGACGCCACCGTCGATGTGCAGGGCGATATCGCCGATGCGCTCTGGCAGGTGAACAAGGAACTGGATGACCGCGGAGTCACCAAGCCGCCGTTCGACATTGCCAAGGTCCAGCCGCTGCGCCAGCGCAATCCTGACGACTTCGCGATGGAGAAGGACTCCGATGCCTTCCCGATGAAGCCGCAGAAGGTTCTCTGGGACGTGCGCGAGGTCATGGGCGAGGAAGACATCCTGCTGTCGGACGTGGGTGCCCACAAGATGTGGATCAGCCGCTACTACCAGTGCGATACGCCGAACACCTGCCTGATCTCCAACGGCTTCTGCACCATGGGCTTTGCCATGCCGGGTTCCATCGGTGCCAAGTTCGCCAAGCCGGACAGCCGTGTGCTGGCGATCAACGGTGATGCGGGCTTCATGATGAACGTGCAGGACATCGAAACCGCGGCCCGGCTGAAGCTGAACGTGGTCTGGATGGTCTGGTGCGACAGCGAGTACGGCCTGATCAAGTGGAAGCAGCAGAACCAGTTCGGCGGCAAGCATTCGGAGCTGAAGTTCACCAATCCGGACTTCGCCAAGATGGCCGAGAGCTTCGGCATCTGGGGCCGCAACCTGAAGTCGGCAGCAGAGCTGAAGCCGGCGCTGGAGGAAGCCTTCCAGCAGGATGGTCCGGCACTGATCGCGCTGCCGATCGACTACGCCGAGAACGTGAAGATGACCAAGCGTCTGGGCGAGATCGACGCCGTCATCTGATCCGATCCGTGTCGGGGCGGTGCCAGAGGCATCGCCCCCTGCACGACAGCAACGAAAAGCCGGTCGCGACGTCTGTCGCGGTCGGTTTTTTCATGGGGCGCCGTGATGTGTCCCGTCAGCGGTGACTGGCGCAATTCACGTGCGTTTCCCCGCTGTTCGCTTGACCTTTGGCGGCTCCGCTCTAAAAGAGCGCAGGTAACTCTGAACCGCTCTTTGACTGAAGGAGAGAGCCGATGACCACCCAGGCCCAGGCCGCGATCAACGTCACCTTGCCCGATGGCAATGCCCTGACGTTCGAGCGGACGCCGACCGGTCTGGATGTGGCAGCGGCCATCGGTCCGGGCCTGGCCAAGGCCGCGCTGGCGGTGAAGATCGACGGCGAGCTGCGCGATCTGAAGCGACCCATCGAGCAGGATGCGCAGATCGAGATCGTGACCGCGAAGTCGCCCGACGACGTGGTGCTGCCCCTGCTGCGCCACGATGCGGCGCATGTGCTGGCGCAGGCGGCGCAGGAACTGTTCCCCGACACCCAGGTCACCATCGGCCCGTCGATCGAGAACGGTTTCTACTACGACTTTGCCCGCGACGAGCCCTTCACGCCGGAAGATGTCGAGGCGATGGAGCAGCGGATGCACGAGATCGTGGACCGCGACTTGCCCATCGAGCGCTCGGTCTGGGCGCGCGACGACGCCATTCGCCACTTCCGCGACCAGGGTGAGTTCTACAAGGCGGAGATCATCGAGGATCTGCCGGTGGATGAGCCGATCTCCATCTATGCCCAGGGCGACTGGATGGACCTCTGCATCGGTCCGCATCTGGCCTCCACCGCGCGGCTGGGCCATGCCTTCAAGCTGACCAAGCTGGCCGGGGCCTACTGGCGTGGCGATTCCCGCAACCCGATGCTGCAGCGGGTCTATGGCACCTGCTGGCGGACGGACAAGGAGCTTAAGGCCTACCTGACCATGCTGGAGGAGGCCGAGAAGCGCGATCACCGCCGCCTGGGACGCGAGATGTCGCTGTTCCACATGCAGGAGGAAGCGCCGGGCATGGCCTTCTGGCACCCGAAGGGCTGGACCTTCTACCTGGCGCTGGAACGCTACATGCGCCAGCGGCTGGATGCGGCCGGCTATCGGGAAGTGAGGACGCCGCAGCTTGTCGACCGGAAACTCTGGGAGGCCTCCGGCCACTGGGAGAAGTTCCGCGAGCACATGTTCACCTCCGACGCGGACGAGCGGAACTATGCGCTGAAGCCCATGAACTGTCCGGGCCATGTGCAGATCTTCCGCCAGGGGCTGAAGAGCTATCGCGACCTGCCGATGCGCATGGCGGAGTTCGGCTGCTGCCACCGCTATGAGCCGTCGGGCGCGCTGCACGGCCTGATGCGGGTGCGCAACTTCACCCAGGACGATGCCCACATCTTCTGCGCCGAAGACCAGATCAACAGCGAGAGCGCGGTCTTCTGCGACCTGCTGACCACGATCTACAAGGACTTCGGGTTCGAGGACGTGCGGGTGAAGTTCTCCGACCGGCCGCCCGTGCGCGCCGGGTCCGACGAGACCTGGGACAAGGCGGAGGCGGCGCTGCGTGAAGCCATCGAGGAAGTGGGCCTGCCCTACGAGATGAACCCCGGCGAAGGTGCCTTCTATGGCCCGAAGCTGGAGTTCGTGCTGCGGGACGCCATCGGTCGTGACTGGCAGTGCGGCACGCTGCAGGTGGACTTCGTGCTGCCGGAACGGCTGGACGCCAGCTATATCGGGGAGGATGGCGAGCGCCATCGCCCGGTCATGCTGCACCGGGCCATCCTCGGCTCGTTCGAGCGTTTCGCCGGTATCCTGATCGAGAATTTCGCCGGAAAGTTCCCGCTCTGGCTCTCGCCGGTGCAGGCCATGGTCGCGACCATCACCCAGGACGCGGACGCCTATGCGGCGGAAGTCGTGGTGGCAGCGAAGCAGGCCGGTCTCAGGGTCGAAAGCGATCTGCGGAACGAGAAGATCAACTACAAGGTCCGGGAGCACAGTCTCGCCAAGGTGCCGGTCATGCTGGTGGTGGGCAAGAACGAGGCGGAGCAGGGCACCGTGTCCGTCCGCCGACTTGGTGACAAGCGGCAACAAGTTCTTGCCCTTGAAGACGCGCTTGCTATCCTTAAGGCGGAGGCGGTAATGCCCGGCAGTACCGTATAACTGTCGCGTTGCCTCGGGCCGTGCGTTTTTCGGCCCGACGCCACCTCCAGACCTGTAACCTGTTGATCACTGACTGAAAGGGGAAACCCATAGCCCGTCCGCCAATGAATGCCGCGCCCGTCCGGGACGGACCGCGCGCCAACGAACGTATCGAAGTCCGGGAAATCCGCCTGATCGATCACGAGGGGAACAATCACGGGGTCGTCGCGACGGTCGACGCGCTGAAGGCTGCGCGCACCATCGGACTGGACCTTGTCGAGGTCTCCCCGAACATGCGCCCGCCGGTCTGCAAGCTGATGGACCTCGGCAAGTTCAAGTATGAAGCGCAGAAAAAAGCCAACGCCGCCCGCAAGAAGCAGAAGACGCAGGAGGTGAAGGAAATCAAGATGCGCCCGAACATCGATGACCACGACTACGAGACCAAGATGAAGAAGGTCGTGGAATTCATTGATGAAGGCGACAAGGTCAAGGTGACCATGCGGTTCCGTGGCCGCGAAATGGCGCATCAGAATCTCGGCCTGGACGTGATGGTCCGCGTGCAGGAAGAGATGAAGGAAACCGCCAAGGTCGAACAGCATCCCAAGACCGAAGGCCGCCAGATGGTCATGGTGATCGCACCCCGCTGACCATCTTCGGCTGGCCTGCACGTCCTGCCGCAACCACCACCAACTCCTGTCCTCCCCCTGTTGGGGGAGGATCAGAAGCTTGCCAAAGCACGGCGATTTCCACTTCCGCCCTTGCGGGGGAAGTGGCCGCGCAGCGGTCGATGGGGGGTGAAGCCGCAGGCTGCTGAACTGCGATGAGACCAAGGCTGTTCGGCTGCGCCGTTCACCCCCATCCCGACCTTCCCCCATCAAGGGGGAAGGGGAACCTGCCCCAGTTCACGTTTTCCACCCGGTCCCAGGTCTGCGGCGTGCCGAGACGGGTGCGGTGGCGCTCTGCCCGTTCCCGCGGGGTCAGTTCGTCAGCCAGCCGGAGCGGGCGGCGATGGCGATGGCTTCGGTGCGGTTGGCGGCGTTGAGTTTCTTCATCAGGTTGGCGACGTGGAACTTCACCGTGCGTTCGCTGATCCCCAGGATCTCGCCGATCTCCGCATTGCTGCGGCCCCTGGCCATCCAGAGCATGCATTCCTGTTCCCGGCGGGAGAAGACGATGTCCGCCAGTTCGTTCTCCCCGCCCAGCACCAGATAGTCGGCGATGCTGACGGTGAAGCGCAGCGCCAGCCGGTGCAGCTCGTTGGTGGTCGCCGCGATGGTCTCCGCCGCCCCCGCCGGATCTCCCAGCATGAACAGATAGAGCGCCTGGGTCCGGAGCGGCGTGTTCATGGGGATGAACAGGTCGTACCTGATGCCGAACCGCTTCTCCAGCGCCCAGATCCAGCGCTGACGCCGGGTCAGGGTCATCTGTGAGCGCTCGGCCAGGGTGGTGAAGGGAGCATGCCGTTCCGCCACCAGTTGCAGCATCGGGTCAAAGCGGAACATGCGGCGGCTGTAGTAGATCGCCTCGAACGCCTTCAGGAACGCCGGGCCGCGGGACAGCACGAAGGCTTCCCCCGCCGCGACCTCGTCCAGCGGCATCCGGCGGTGGGTGTAATAGACAAAGCCCGCGTAGCCCATGGCCCGCACGCGATATTCCAGCGCATCGCCCAGATCATCCAGCGAGATGGCGTCGGCCATCTGGCGCTCGAACTCCAGATCCGGTCCCTGTTCCGTCATCCGGTTCCCTCCGTCAGCCCCATCCTGATGCAGCCGGAGAGGGAACTGTACCTGTCCGAACGGTCAGGTGTCAGGGTTTCGGAAAGGGGGCGGGGTTGGGAGGGGTTCCCTCTCCGACATCTGTGCGGCACTGCTGGGCCGCCGGATCAAGTCCGGCGGCGACGTCTGTGGGGATGGTGGCGGATATCAACAGATTTCCGTCTTTACCAACCACGTCGCTCTCGGGCTTGACCCGAGAGCCTAGTCTCCCACGCCTGAGCGGCACCCCTGGGCCGCCGGATCAAGTCCGGCGGCGACGTCTGTGGGGGTGGTGGCGGATATCAACAGATTTCCGTCTTTACCAACCACGTCGCTCTCGGGCTTGACCCGAGAGCCCAGTCTCCCACGCCTGAGCGGCACTGCTGGGCCGCCGGATCAAGTCCGGCGGCGACGTCTGTGGGGGTGGTGGCGGATATCAACAGATTTCCGTCTTTACCAACCACGTCGCTCTCGGGCTTGACCCGAGAGCCCAGTCTCCCACGCCTGAGCGGCACTGCTGGGCCGCCGGATCAAGTCCGGCGGCGACGTCTGTGGGGGTGGTGGCGGATATCAACAGATTTCCGTCTTTATCAACCACGTCGCTCTCGGGCTTGACCCGAGAGCCCAGTCTCCCACGCCTGAGCGGCACCCCTGGGCCGCCGGATCAAGTCCGGCGGCGACGTCTGTGGGGGCGGTGGTGGATATCAACAGATTTCCGTCTTTATCAACCACGCCTCACCCGGGCTTGACCCGGGTGTCCAGTCTCCCGCGCGTGTGCGGCACCCCTGGTCCGCCGGATCCAGTCCGGCGGCAACGTCAGTGTGGGTGGTGGCGCGGCTGCACGGCGTCGGTGTGCGTGGCCGCATCGTCGATGGGAGCTGAAACGACAAACGGCGCATCCGGGAAAAACCGGATGCGCCGTTCAGCGCAGATATGGAAAGATCGAGGCAGCCCGTCTGGGGGTCGCAGCGCTCAGAGCTTGCGTTCCACCATCATCTTCTTCAGTTCCGCGATGGCCCGGCCGGGGTTGAGGCCCTTGGGACAGGTCTTGGCGCAGTTCATGATGGTGTGGCAGCGATAGAGCTTGAACGGATCTTCCAGCTTGTCGAGCCGGTCGCCCGTTGCCTCGTCGCGGCTGTCGATGACCCAGCGATAGGCCTGCAACAGCACGGCGGGGCCGAGATAGCGGTCGCCGTTCCACCAGTAGCTGGGGCAGGACGTGGCGCAGCAGGCGCACAGGATGCACTCGTACAGGCCGTCGATCTTCACGCGGTCATCGCGATCCTGCAGCCGCTCCCGATCCGGCGGGGCCGGCGTCTTGGTCTGCATCCAGGGTTCGATGGAGGCATACTGGGCGTAGAAGTGGGTCAGGTCACCGACCAGATCCTTGATCACCTCCAGATGCGGCAGGGGATAGATCTTCACATCCCCCTTCACCTCCTGAATGCCCTTGGTGCAGGCCAGCGTGTTGGTGCCGTCGATGTTCATGGCACAGGAACCGCAGATGCCTTCGCGACAGGACCGCCGGAAGGTCAGGGTCGGATCGACCTCGTCCTTGATGCGGATCAGTGCGTCCAGGATCATCGGGCCGCAGTCGTCGAGATCGACCTCGTAGGTGTCGACCCGCGGATTCTCGCCCGAGTCCGGGTCATAGCGGTAGATCTTGAACTTCTTCGTGTTGCTGCCGTCCCCGACCTTCGGCCAAGTCTTGCCGTTGGACTTGATCCGGGAATTAGCCGGTAGATTGAATTCGACCATGTCGTGTCCCCCAATCCGGGGCCGGAGAAACTATCCGGCCCGGGAATTCCGGTGCTCGATCAGTAAACGCGCGCCTTCGGCTTCACATACTCCATCTCGTTGGAGAGGGTGTAGGTGTGCACCGGGCGGTAGTCGATGGTGACCTTGCCGTCCTCATCGAACCAGCTCAGCGTATGCTTCATCCAGTTCTCGTCGTCGCGGTCGGAGAAGTCCTCATGCGCGTGGGCGCCGCGGCTTTCCTTGCGGTTCTCGGCGGAATGCATGGTCACGACCGCCTGACGGATCAGGTTGTCGAGTTCCAGTGCCTCCACCAGGTCCGAGTTCCAGACCAGGCTGCGGTCCTGAACACCGATCGACGGCATCTGGGTATAGACCTCGTCGATCAGCCCCTTGCCCTCCGCCAGCACCTCGGAGGTGCGGAAGACGGCGCAGTTGTTCTGCATCACGCGCTGCATGTTGTTGCGGATGCGCGACGTCGGCATGTCGCCCTTGGCGTTGCGCATCCTGTCGAAGCGGTCCAGCGCCTTGTTGAGCGATTCCTTGTTGGTGTCCTTGTGCTGCGCACCGGGTTCCAGGATTTCCGAGCAGCGCTTGGCACAGGCCCGCCCGAACACCACCAGGTCGATCAGGGAGTTGGAGCCGAGCCGGTTGGCGCCGTGGACGGAGACGCAGGCGGCCTCGCCCGCGGCCATCAGGCCCGGCACGATGGCGTCCGGATCGCCGTCACGCAGCGTCAGGACCTCGCCTTTGTAGTTCGTCTGGATGCCGCCCATGTTGTAATGCACGGTCGGCAGCACGGGGATCGGTTCCTTGTTCACGTCGACACCGGCGAAGATATGCGCCGATTCCGAAATGCCCGGCAGGCGTTCGGCGATGATGTCGTTGTCCAGGTGATCCAGGTGCAGGAAGATGTGGTCGGCGTCCTTGCCGACGCCACGTCCTTCCCGGATCTCCATGGTCATGGCACGGGAGACGACGTCCCGGCTGGCCAGATCCTTGGCGGAGGGGGCATAGCGCTCCATGAAGCGCTCACCCTCCGAATTGACCAGATAGCCGCCTTCGCCACGCACGCCTTCGGTAATCAGGCAGCCCGCGCCGTAGATGCCGGTGGGATGGAACTGCACGAACTCCAGATCCTGCAGCGGCAGGCCTGCGCGCAGCACCATGCCGCCACCGTCGCCGGTGCAGGTATGGGCCGAGGTGCAGGAGAAGTAGGCACGGCCATATCCGCCGGTGGCCAGGATGACCATCTGCGCCCGGAACAGGTGCAGGGAGCCGTCGGACAGATCCCAGCAGAGCACGCCGGTGCAGGCGCCTTCCTCATCCATGATCAGGTCGATGGCGAAATACTCGATGAAGAAATGCGTGTCGTTCTTCAGCGACTGGCCATAGAGCGTGTGCAGCATGGCGTGACCGGTACGGTCGGCGGCGGCGCAGGTCCGCTGCGCGGCTTTCCCCTCACCGAACTCCGTGGTCATGCCGCCGAAGGCGCGCTGATAGATGCGGCCTTCCTCGGTACGGCTGAAGGGTACGCCGAAGTGCTCCAGCTCCAGCACCGCATTGACGGCGTCGCGCACCATGTACTCGATGGCGTCCTGATCACCCAGCCAGTCCGACCCCTTGACGGTGTCGTACATGTGCCAGCGCCAGTTGTCCGGGCCCATGTTGCCCAGCGAGGCGGAGATGCCGCCCTGTGCCGCAACCGTGTGCGAGCGCGTCGGGAACACCTTGGTGACGCAGGCCGTGTTCAGCCCGGCCTCCGCACAGCCCATGGCGGCGCGCAGTCCGGCCCCGCCGGCACCGACCACAACCACATCGAACTTGTGCTCTGTAATTTCGTAAGCATCTGACATCGTGCTCAACCCCCGAAGGCAATCTTGAGGACGGCAAGCGCGCAGATCAGGGCACCGATCCAGCAGCCGAACGTATTGACGAACATGAGGAACAGCTTTGGCGCATGGCCGTGCACGTAGTCCTCGATCACCACCTGCATGCCCAGCTTCAGGTGCCAGAAGACGGCGACGATCAGCAGCAGCAGCACACCGGCGACCACCGGGTGGCCGACGATGCCATCGGCAGTCAGATAGTCAGCCCTGGTCAGGCGAATCGCCAGCACGACGAAGGCAAAGACCAGCGGCAACAGCGCGATCGCCGTTACCCGCTGCATCCACCAGTGCTCGGTCCCGTCGCGGGCCGAACCCAGGCCGCGGACGTTCTTCAGCGGTGTATTGAGACGTGACTTCTGCATGATCAGCCCCCCCATCCGTACGCGGCAATCCATGCAAGTACGGTCAGGACACTTGCCCCGATCACCACCATGTAGCCACTGCGATAGACGGATGTGATCTCGAAGCCCCAGCCCGCATCCCAGTAGAGATGGCGCAAGCCGTTGCAGAGGTGGAAGAACAGGGCCCAGGTGAAGCCCAGCATGACCAGCCGACCGATGATGCTGCCCGCGATCCCCATGACATATTCGTAATATTCCGGTCCGCTCGCCAATGCGACCAGCCACCAGAGCATCAGGATGAGGCCACCGGCCAGCGCAACACCCGTACCGCGATGCAGGATCGACAGCATGGACGTGAGCTGGGGACGATAGACCTGTAGATGCGGTGACAACGGGCGATTCGTGTTCGCCATGTCTGACCCCCTGCTTGCCTGCCACGGGCTCCGGGCAGTGCATGCCCAACGAAGACCACGTGGGAAAATGATGGCGCGCCGTCCGACCCTCGAACGTTCCGCGCCATCCCCCAATCCTCAGCGTGATCGGCGGGAATCAGATGATGTTTCCGGCCCCCCGACCGCTCAGGAGATCAGTTTGCGGGTACAGGGGCAGTCCTGTCAAACGAAGCTTCGGTTATCCAAGCACTTGTTGATGGTCGTCAATCCGTCCGCACCGCCGTTCGCGCTGCACCGCGTGACGGCTTCCGGTTGCCGGTGCGGCACATTCGGGTTTATATGCGATCCACACGCGCATTTCGTGAATTGGACATTTGCCCATGACGGTCCCGATTGGTGCCTCGTCGCTTGCCGGTCGCCGCGTCCTGCTGATCGTCGGCGGCGGCATTGCTGCCGTGAAGGCGCCGGATCTGATCCGGCGGCTGCGCGAAAGGGGGGCCGCCGTGCGCTGCGTGCTGACGCAGGCAGGCCACGAATTCACCACCCCGCTGGCGCTGTCGTCGCTGTCGGAGGACCGGGTCTTCACGGACCTGTTCGACCTGACCGATGAATCGGAGATGGGGCATATCCAGCTTTCCCGCCAGGCCGACATCGTGCTGGTGGCCCCGGCGACCGCCAATCTGATGGGCCGCATGGCCGCCGGAATGGCACCCGATCTGGCGGCGACGCTGCTGCTGGCCACCGACAAGCCGGTCATGCTGGCCCCGGCCATGAACGTGCGCATGTGGCTGCACCCGGCGACGCAGCGCAATCTGGCGGTCCTGCAGGGTGATGGCGTGATGGTGGTCGGCCCCAACGACGGCAACATGGCCTGCGGCGAGTTCGGACCGGGCCGCATGGCGGAACCGCTGGAGATCGTCGCGGCGCTGGAGGCGCATTTCGGACCGCGCCCGCTGCAGGGCCTGCGCGCCCTGGTCACTTCCGGTCCGACGCATGAACCCATCGACCCCGTCCGCTACATCGCCAACCGCTCGTCGGGCAAGCAGGGCCATGCCATCGCCGTGGCCCTGGCAGCGGCGGGGGCGGAGACGGTGCTGGTCAGCGGCCCCACCAGCCAGCCCGACCCGGCGGGTGTCGAGGTCCGCCCCATCGAGACCGCGCGCCAGATGCTGGAAGCCTGCGAGGCGGCCCTGCCTGCCGACATTGCCGTCTGTGCCGCCGCCGTGGCCGACTGGCGGGTCGCGACGGAGGCGGGGGAGAAGCTGAAGAAGGAGAAGGGCGGAGGCCCGCCCGGTCTGGCCTTCGCGGAGAATCCGGACATTCTCGCCACTTTGTCGGGCAGGGAGAAGGACCGTCCCGGCCTTGTCATCGGCTTTGCCGCCGAGACCGAGAAAGTCATCGAACATGCCGTCGCCAAGCGGCAGCGCAAGGGCTGTGACTGGATCCTGGCCAATGACGTCAGTCCCGCCACCGGCACCTTCGGCGGTGACAACAACAGTGTCACCCTGATTTCGGGCGGGGAGCCGGATACCTGGCCCCCCCTCAGCAAGCAGCAGGTGGCGGAACGGCTGGTCCAGCGCATCGCCCTGCATCTGGGGCGCACATGATTCAGGATGTCTCCATCGAGATCCGGCGGCTGGCGCATGGCGCCGACCTGCCCCTGCCTTCCTATGAAACCGATGGTGCAGCGGGCATGGATCTGCGGGCGGCCCTGACGGACGGCACGCTGACCCTGGACGCACGGGGCGGGCGTGCGCTGGTGCCGACCGGGATCGCCATCGCGCTGCCTGCGGGCTATGAGGCGCAGGTCCGGCCCCGTTCCGGCATGGCGCTGAAGCACGGCGTGACCGTGCTGAACACGCCCGGCACGGTGGATGCAGACTATCGGGGGGAGGTGGGCGTCATCCTGATCAATCACGGGGACGCGCCGTTCCTGATCAGCCATGGCGACAGGATCGCGCAGATGGTGGTGGCCAAGGTCGCACGCGGCAACTGGCAGGAACGCGACGCCCTGTCGGAGACGTCGCGCGGTGCGGGCGGTTTCGGTTCTACGGGGGGACGGTCCGCATGAAGGATGCGCTGCGGCTGCCGAAGAAGACCCTCTATGCACTGGATGCGGTGGTGGACATTGCCTACAACGCCCGACCCGACCCGGTGCAGTCCAAGGACATCACGGACCGGCAGGGCATTCCGCCGCGCTATCTGGAGCAGGCGATGCAGCAACTGGTGCGCGCCGGCATCCTGAAGGGCGTGCGCGGGCCGCGTGGCGGCTATACCCTGGCGCGGGAACGGCGGCGCATCAGCGTGGCGGAGATCATCCGCATCATCGCCGCCGAGGACGAGGAACAGGACCAGGGCGGTTCGCCGCTGGGCCAGGAGATCATCCGTCCGTTCTGGAGCGAAATTCAGGACGAGATCATGGAGCGTCTGGAGACCGTGACGCTGGAAGATCTCTGCCGCCGCGCCCAGGACGCGGGCGTTGCGCGCGCCAGCCGTGCATCACGGGACTTCACGATCTGACGGTCAGCCTTATCTGAAGAGCTGAGCACGAAAGCAAACAACTCCGGGGGACCAGTACATCATGAGCACGGACCAACGTTTCACCGCCCCGCGCGGTCGCATCTATGAATCCATTACCGACACCATCGGCTCGACGCCGCTGGTGCGCCTGAACCGGATCACCGCAGGGGTGGCCGATGGTGCGCAGGTGCTCGCCAAGCTGGAGTTCTTCAATCCGCTGTCGTCGGTAAAGGACCGGATCGGCGTCGCCATGATCGAGGCGATGGAGGCCGATGGCACCCTGAAGCCGGGCGGTCAGATCATCGAACCGACGTCGGGCAATACCGGCATCGCGCTGGCCTTCGTTGCGGCGGCCAAGGGCTATCCGCTGACCCTGGTGATGCCGGAGAGCATGTCGGTCGAGCGGCGGCGGATGCTGAAGCTGCTGGGCGCGACCCTGGAACTCACCCCGCCGGAGAAGGGGATGCCCGGCGCCATCGCGAAGGCCAGGGAGATGGTGGAGGCAACACCCGGCGCGGTGATGCCGCAGCAGTTCGCCAACCCGGCCAACCCCGCAATCCATGTCGCCACGACGGCTGAGGAGATCTGGGCCGATACGGCGGGCAATGTGGACGTGGTGATTTCCGGCGTCGGGACCGGCGGCACGGCCACCGGCATCGGTCGGGTGCTGAAGCAGCGCAACCCGGAGATGAAGCTGGTGGTGGTGGAGCCGGAGGACAGCCCGGTGCTGTCAGGCGGCAATCCCGGCCCGCACAAGATCCAGGGTATCGGTGCCGGCTTCGTGCCGGAGAATCTGGATACCACACTGGTGGACGAGGTGCTGACCATCGGCAATGAAACCGCCTTCGAGACCGCCCGCCGTCTGGCGCGGGAAGAAGGCATTCCCGTCGGCATCTCCTCTGGCGCCGCCGTCGCGGCAGCGCTGGAAGTGGCGCAGCGGGCCGACATGGCGGGCAAGGTGATTGTCGTCATCCTGCCGTCCTTTGCCGAGCGCTATCTCTCGACCGCGCTGTTCGACGGCCTGTGAGTTTGCGGACCGGGAAAGCATGGACATGAACGCCACGAACGAGAGCGTGGATGATGCCTACTGGCAGGTCATCACCCTGACCGACCTGCCGACGATGCAGGCGGTGGAGGCGGCGCTGGGCGACCTGCCGCTCTCCACCTCCGTCTTCAAGGCCGACGACGGGCGCTGGCGGGTGACCGCGATCGTCGATCACGAACCCGACCTCGACCACTGGCCCGTGCCGGGGGAAAGCGAGGTCGCGCCGCTGGAAATGCGCGACTGGGTGGCGGAGTCGCAGGCCGCACTGCCCGCCCTCGACATCGGCCGGTTCCGGGTCCGGGGTGGCTGGGACAAACCGGCCATCACCGGGCGCATCGACCTGGTGATCGAGGCGGGGCAGGCATTCGGCACCGGGCGGCACGAAAGCACCGAAGGCTGCATGATCCTGCTGCAGCAACTCGCCCGGCAGCGCCGCGTGCGGCGAGTGCTGGATGTGGGCACGGGTGCCGGAATCCTGGCCATCGCGGCGGCACGGCTGACCGGAGCGCAGGGTGTCGGCACCGATATCGACGCGGTCTCGGTGACGGTGGCCATCGAGAATGCGGAACTGAACGACGCGAAGCATCTGACGCGGTTTGCCTTCGCGGACGGCACCCGTCACCGGTTGGTTCGTGACGGTGGTCCCTATGACCTGGTCTTCGCCAATATTCTCGCCCGACCGCTGGCCAGCATGTCACGCATGATCGCGGGGCACGTGGCCCCGGGCGGCGACCTGATCCTGGCGGGTATCCTGACCCGGCAGGTGCCGATGGTGCTGACGCGCTATTGTCCGCTCGGTCTGAAACTGGTGACGCATCACCGGCAGAACGAATGGTCCGTGCTGCGGTTGCGGCGGCCCTCGGGGCGCGGACCGGTGCAGCCCCTTGCCATAGCTGGAGTATAAACGTGTCTGATCGCGTGAACCGCCTGCGGGCGGAGATGCAGGCCGCCGGGATCCATGGGTTCCTGGTCCCGCGCAATGACGAGCATTTCGGCGAGTGGGTGCCTGCGAATGCGGAGCGGCTGGCCTGGCTGACCGGCTTCACCGGGTCTGCCGGGCTGGCCATCGTGCTGGCCGAGCGGGCCGCCATGTTCGTCGATGGCCGCTATACGCTGGCCGTGCGCGACCAGGTGGATCTGGAGATCTTCGATATCCGCCATGTCACTGAGGAACCGGCGAGCGACTGGCTGCGGGACGTGCTGAAACCCGGGCAGCGACTGGGTTTCGACCCCTGGCTGCACACGGCGGCGGGCCTGACGGCAATCGGGAAGGCCGTGGAGGACGCAGGCGCTGAGCTGGTGCCGGTCGCCCGCAATCCCGTCGATCTGATCTGGCAGGACCGGCCCGCCCCTCCGATGGCACCGGTCGTGCCGCATGACCTCGAACGCGCAGGTGAAACAGCGGAGGCCAAGCGACAGCGCATCGCGGAAATCGTGAAGCAGAAGGGCGCGGACGCCGCCGTGCTCACCCTGCCGGAGTCCATTGCCTGGCTGCTCAACATCCGGGGTGGCGACGTGCCCCGCACCCCGCTGCCGCTGGGCTTTGCCGTGCTGCATGGTGATGCGCGCGTCGATCTGTTCATGGACCCGCAGAAGATCACCGACGCGGCCCGGACGCACATGGGCAATGCCGTCTCCATCGCCCCGAAGGCCACCTTTGCCGACGGTCTGACGGCGCTGGCGGGCAAACATGTGCTGGTGGACCGGCCCAGCGCCGTGAAGGCGGTGACGGAACGGTTGCGCGATGTCGGCGCGGAGGTGGTGCTGGGCGAGGACCCGACCATGCTGCCCAAGGCCTGCAAGAATCCGGTGGAGGTGCAGGGCAGCCGCGACGCCCATGTCCGCGACGGGGCGGCGGTCGTGCGGTTCCTGGCCTGGCTGGATGCCCATGCCGGTGACGGGTCGGTGGACGAGATCACCGCCGCCGAGACGCTGGAGGGCTTTCGCCGCCGGAATGACCTGATCCGCGACCTGTCCTTCGACACCATTTCCGGCTCCGGCCCCAACGGGGCCATCGTGCATTACCGCGTGACACCGGAAACCAATCGAAGGCTGCAGCCGGGGGAACTGTTCCTGGTGGATTCCGGCGCGCAGTATCTCGATGGCACCACCGACATCACCCGCACCATCGCCATCGGCGACCCCAGCCCGGAGATGCGGGACCGTTTCACCCGTGTGCTGCAGGGTCATGTGGCGCTGGCCATGGCCCGGTTTCCGGCGGGTACGACGGGCAGCCAGCTCGATCCGATGGCCCGCGCGCCGCTCTGGCAGGCGGGGCTGGACTTCGATCATGGCACCGGCCATGGCGTCGGCAGCTACCTGAGTGTGCATGAGGGGCCGCACCGGATCTCCAAGGTGCCGAGCGCCGTGGCACTGCAGCCGGGCATGATCGTCTCCAACGAGCCCGGCTACTACAAGGCCGGGGCCTATGGCATCCGGATCGAGAATCTGGTGACGGTCGTGGCGACGGTGATCGCGGGCGGGGAGCGTCCGACGCTGGGTTTCGAGACCCTGACGCTGGCTCCCATCGACCGCCGTCTGATTGTCACGGAAATGCTGACGGCGGCGGAACGGGGCTGGATCGACCGCTATCACGCCCGTGTGGCGGAGACCCTGACACCGCTGCTGAGTGCGGAGACGGCGGGCTGGCTGGCGGCGGCGACGCAGCCCCTGCCGGGATGAAACATACCGCTGCACCGGCCTTCGGGGTCTATGTCCACTGGCCGTTCTGTGTCTCCAAATGCCCCTACTGCGACTTCAACAGCCATGTCCGTGAAACCGTCGATCAGGACCGCTGGCGTGCGGCGCTGCTGGCGGAAATCCGGGCCTGGGCGGAGCGTGTGCCGAGACAGACCGTGGATACGATCTTCTTCGGCGGCGGCACACCGTCGCTGATGCCGCCTGCCACCGTGGCGGCTGTGCTGAGGCAGATCGACGACAGCTTCGGCCTCGCGCCGGATGCCGAGATCACGCTGGAGGCCAATCCGTCCTCCATCGAGATTGACCGATTCCGGGATTTTCGCAGCGCGGGCGTCAACCGGGTCAGCCTTGGGGTGCAGAGCTTCGATGACCGGGCGCTGGGGTTTCTGGGCCGGGCGCATGATGCCGGGGCCGCGCAACGCGGCATCGCCGTGGCGGCCTCGACGTTCGACCGTTTCTCCTTCGACCTGATCTATGCCCTGCCGGACCAGACGGAGGCCGGGTGGCGGGCGATGCTGGCCGCCGCGCTGGATCTGGCCGGGGATCACCTGTCGCTCTACCAGTTGACCATCGAGCCCAATACCGGCTTTGCGGGGCAGGTGAAGCGGGGCGTCTTCGATCCGCTGGATGACGACCGGGCGGCGGACCTGTTCGAGCTGACCGCCGAGATCACGGCGAATGCCGGTCTGCCCGCCTATGAAACATCGAACCATGCCCGGCCCGGCGGGGAATGCCGTCACAACCTGCTCTACTGGCAATATGGCTCCTGGATCGGTGTCGGCCCCGGCGCGCACGGCCGACCGGTGTTTCAGGGTGGCCAGCGCCACGCCACCGCCAACCACCGCAAGCCGGAGGTCTGGCTGGAAGCGGTGGAGGCAGGCGGCACCGCCCTCGCGGAGGACCGCGCCATCCCGACGGGGGAACAGGCAGAGGAAGCCCTGATGATGGGCCTGCGGCTGGCGGAAGGCATTGATGGTGACATGTTTCAGGCCCGCACCGGCGGCCAGTCCCTCAACCACCTGCTGGACCCGAACGCCGCGCGACGGCTGACAGAAGACGGCCTGATCGAAACCCTGAACGGCACCCTGCGCGTCCGCCCCCAGGGCCGCCTGCTGCTGAACAGCATCACCGGTGCCCTGCTGGGCGGGTGATGTGCATCAGGGTGTTATTCCAGTTCTGGCATCACCCGGCGCATGTACTGATCAAACAGGGGCACCGTAAATGCCGTATCACCGTGTTGTGGCGCGTAGATCATGCCCTTGCGGATCAGGTTCCCACGTGTTGGCCCTACACTGGTTGTCTTGAGCCCAAGCCTCTCCGCCACTTCACCTGAACGATGTGGGCCTTCACCCAGCTCGGCAAGCGCCCTCATGTAGCGCTTCTCCGACGGTGTACAGCGCTCAAACCGGACTCGAAAGAAGCTGTCATCAAGTTTCTTGATCGCCAAGTCACGTGCAGCGTTCACGTCCTGGAGTAGGATTCGATCATTTTCTGCAATGTTCCAGGCCTCATGCCCCCACTGTTGCAGGAAGTATGGATACCTGCCTGTTTCAAGAAGGATCTGATCGACGGCATCTGCATCAATCCTTGCCCCTTCATCAAGCGCCGGATTGACAATGGCGTCACGTGCCGAGACTGGATCGAGTTCGCCAATCGGTGGATAGTGGAAGAGGCGTTCGGCATAGGATTTGGAATCACCGGCGAGCGCGAGAACCTGCGGCAGCCCAGCGCCGACGAGCAACATGGGGAGGTTGTGTTGAGCGATCTGGTGCATCGACATGATTACGGCGCTCAACTCATCTTTCCGGAGGTACTGCATCTCGTCAATTAGGAGCAGAACCGGAACGCCGCATGCCTTCGCAGCTTCTCCAATCGCAACGAACATGTTGGGCAGATCTGCTTCCAGTTGCCCGCTGTCTGCTGCTCCCTCTTCAGGTTCGACACCCAGCTCGACGCTGATCTCTCCAACAGAGACTTTCAGCCCGGCTGCAAATCCCTTCAGCATGCGCAAACCTCGTCGAACGGCGTGCTTGCCTTTTTCCTTGGTGCTCAGTTCGAACAATATGGACTTGAGTTTCGGCACCAGCAGGCTTGGGAATGCCTTGGATTCGTTCGCCTCAATCATCATGGTACGGAATTGGTTCTTGATCGCGAGATCTCGGATGCGAACGAGAAGCACCGTCTTTCCTACTCCTCTGAGTCCAACGAGAATCACGCACTGACTTGGTCGTCCGAGTGCCGTGCGCTGCAATGCGACCCCGGCCAGTTCCAGGACGTCCTTTCGACCGGCCAACTCCGGTGGCGGAGAGCCAGCGCCGGGAACATAAGGATTTCTTACCGGATCCATTCGCGATGCCTCGGAGATTTACCCATTTTGAGCAGGATTTGGATAAAAGCGGAAAAATTCATAATTTTCTTGAACCCTCATCCAGATCACCATATCAGCGGAGTATTGAGCGGATTTATATGGTTTGAGTCAATTTTCAATCAAAACATATAAATCAAATCAATCTGCCCCCAACATCGCCCTGAGTTCGTATTTCAGGACCTTGCCCAGCGCGTTGCGGGGCAGGGCGTCGATGGGGATGACGTCCTTGGGGTGCTTGTAGCGGGCCAGGCGGTCGTGGAACAGGCCGAGCAGGGCGGCGGGGTCCAGGGTCTCGCCGGGGCGCGGTACGGCGAAGATCACCGGCACCTCCCCCCAACGCGGATCGGGGCGCCCGACGACGGCGAATTCGGCCAGGTCGGCGTGTGCGGCCAGCACCTGTTCCAGTTCGGCGGGGTAGATGTTCTCTCCGCCCGAGATCACCACGTCCTTCGCCCGGTCCTCGATGCGGTAGAAGCCGTCGGCGTCGCGGCGGCCGATATCACCCATGCGGAACCAGCCGCCCTCGACGAAGGCCTCCGCCGTCGCGTCCGGGTTCTGCCAGTAGCCGGAGAAGACGCTGGGGCCACGCACCAGCAGTTCCCCGGCCTCCCCCGCTGCCACGTCCTGCCCGTCGGCGTTCACGACCCGGACCTGCACATGCACCGCCGGACGCCCGCAGGAGCCGACATGGTCGAACGCATCCTGTCCGCGCAGCACGATGGCCAGCGGTGAGGTCTCTGTGGAGCCGTAGATCTGACCGACCGGAACCCCGCGCGCGTGAAACCGTTCGATCAGTGCTGTGGGAACCGTCGTCGATCCGGCCATCACCAGTCGCAGCGATGAGAGATCCGTGGTGGCCCAGTCCGGGTGATCGGTCAGCGCCTGCATCATCGCGGGCACGGCCAGCGCCAGTGTCGGGCGCAGCCGGTCGATGGCACCGAGCGTCATCGCAGGGTCGAAGCGTGGCTGCAGATAGACCGTGGCCCCGGCATGAAAGGCAGGGGTGGTCTGGTTGTTCAACCCGCCGACATGGAACAGCGGCAGGTTGGTCAGGATCAGATCGCTGCTGACCATGTCATGCGCATGGGTCGCGTTGACCGCGTTCCAGAAGACATTGCCCTGGGTCAACACTGCGCCCTTCGGGCGCCCCGTGGTGCCGGAGGTATAGACCAGCAGCACCGGTGTTTCATGGCTGGCCTCCGGCGCGATGGCGGCACCCGATGCCGCCGCCGCCAGATGGTCGCTCCAGGCGCTCCACTGCCCCTCCGCCGGGCCGAGGGAAACATGTTTCAGGCCGGGCAGGGTGTCGGGAATGGCGTCCGCGTGGGGAATGAAACCGGGATCGGCGAACAGCACGCCGGCACCGCTGTCGGAGAGCTGAAACCCGTGCTCCGGCGGGGCCAGCCGCCAGTTCAGGGTGACCAGGCTGACACCCGTCCGGGCGCAGGCGAAGAACAGCACCAGCTGCGCCACGGAGTTCTCGCCCAGATGCGCCACACGATCCCCGGCCCTGACGCCCAGTTCATGCCGCAACGCCCGCGCCGCCCGGTCGATGGCCGCGGCGAACCCCGCATAGGTCAGTGTTTCACTGTCGGTGATGATGGCGGGCTTGTCCGGGGCCTGTCCGGCCCAGCCCTCGATCCAGTGCGCCAGATCCATGGGAGAGTTCCTTGGTTGGTGGCCTGTTGCGCCTCTCAGGAGTCTGTTTGCTGTCTGTTCCATCCCTCTCCCCCACCCGGCCACCCACGGGAGTATCCTTATTGGGTGGCCGGGTGGGGGAGAGGGATGGAACAGGCCAACGAACAAGCCCGGAGAGGGATGGAGGAGACGCCCTACAGATGCATGCCGCCGTCGATCACCATGGCCTGGCCGGTGATGTACTGGCTTTCGTCGGCGGCCAGATAGGTGGCCAGTGACGCGATCTCGTCGGCGCGGGCGAGGCGACCCATCTTCTGGCGCGAGACGAAGTCCTTGCGCGCCTGGATCGGGTCATCGAAGGCATTGATGCGGTCATCCAGCGACGGGGTCTGCACGGTGGCCGGGCAGATGGCGTTGCAGCGGATGCCGTCACCGATGTAGTCCGCCGCCACCGACTTGGTGAAGCCGATCACCGCCCCCTTGGTGGCACCATAGGCGCAGCGATTGACCACTCCCATCTCCGAACTGACGACGGAGGCCATGTTGATGATGGAGCCGCCGCCGCTGGCCAGCATCGCCGGCATGAAGGCCTGGGTAACCACGAACAGCGACCGGCAGTTCAGTTCGAAACTGAAGTCCCAGCCCTTCATCGTGGTGTCCAGCAGTGATCCGTGGTCGACATAGCCGGCGCAGTTGAACAGCACGTCCACCGCCCCCACCTGCGCCGCCATCGCGGCCACCGCTGCGTGATCGGTGACATCCAGCGGATGTGTCTCGACCCCGGGCAGGCCGTCGAGTTCCGCCAGCTTCTCCCCGTTCAGATCCGTCGCGATGACGGTCGCGCCCTCCGCCGACCAGATTTCGACCGTCGCCCGGCCGATACCCTGTGCTGCCGCGGTGACGAAGCACTTCTTGCCCTGCAAACGTCCAGCCATCCCGTTTCCCCCTGTTTCGCTTCTGCCTGTTGTTTCCCTGGCCGTTCAGGTGGCCAGATGGT
>Ga0209475_10001603_pt1 | contig 27408 bp, 25 predicted proteins | sample tdDd471_FD_187128 | JGI IMG/M metagenome (GOLD analysis project Ga0209475, IMG submission 187128) | Marine sediment microbial communities from the Atlantic coast under amendment with organic carbon and nitrate - tdDd47.1 (SPAdes)... | ecosystem: Environmental > Aquatic > Marine > Coastal >... | reverse complement strand
TGATTAGTGCTTTCAGCATCACCAATTCAAGAACATTTACCGAAAAAACATGAAAAAAATGCTCATCACTGGTGGTCAAGGCGATATAGCACAAGCTATTGCAGAGCGATATAAAGATGAGTATGAGTTGTATCTACCTTCGTCGAAGGAGTTAGATGTAACAGATAAGAATTCAGTTAAAGAATATATAAAAGATTTAGAGTTTGATGTCTTAATCAATAACGCTGGAACGATTCATCCGAAGCGGATTTTGGAAAGTGATGAGGAACTCTGGGAAAGGGATGTTAAAGTTAATTTGATTGGACCGTATTTTGTTACTAAGCGAGTTTTAGAAACTAATAAGAATGCTTTAATTATTAATATAAGTTCCACAGCCGCGTTTAACAGCTACAAAGACTGGTCATCTTATTGCGCTTCAAAGGCTGGACTAGTGACATTTACGAAATGTTTAGCCGAGGATGGGTTTGATGCATTTGTACTTTGTCCTGGAGCGATATTGACGAAATTTAGAGACGATCTAAATCTCAGTAACGATGATGCAATGTCACAAGACCAGTTTGTTAGTCACTTTGAAAATGTAATGCAGGGTAACTACCAAAGTGGAGATGTAATATTTGTTCGAAAGAATGAGTTAAAAGTCAATCCTTAAATGTTTTGACTCGTGGCTCGAAACTCATAACCTGATACTTTGAATTCATGTCTTCGTACGTTAAAAAACAAATTCCGAGATGGTTTAGGATGTCGCAATGTTTGTGCTATGGGAAAAGAACAGATTGTTAGTGTAGTTGGAACGATTACTGAGGGAGGCTACCAAAATGGTGACTTGCTCTTTTACTGGAAAGCCAACATGTTTTTTATTCCTGAATAGTTGTGAGTATAACTGAAAGCTGACGATTAAATGATTAGACTTTGGGCGGAGATTGAACTCTATTAAAATAAAATTAGGGATTCTAATCATATGCTCAGTAAGTAATGCTCTTTAAGCTTACCTTTTTTACATTTGAAAGTGCTTACTAAGCTTACTTATAACCCAAACAAGCAGAGAACTGCTCCGATCTGCATACAACAATTTATCGTAAAAAATACAACAATTTATCGTAAAAAATACAATAATTTATAGTTTGATTTTGCTGATACAGTTTTTTAAAACGATAAATTGTTGTTAAATTTTAACCTCAATTGACTCCACTTCTTCAACTAAAATATATGCCTTATGTCTGATAAACTAACAGATAAAAATACAAGATTAGAAAAGGAAAACAAAGAATTAAAAGCTCAGTTACGTTCTTTGTCTACCTTACACTCGGAAATCTATTCAAGACACTCTGATGCTTTTGATGAGATAGATCTAAAAGATTTATGGGATATAATTTGGAAACGAAAAATTTTAATATCAGCCATTACTAGCATTTTTGCGGTTTCCTCTTTATTAATATCTCTTAATATACCTAATGAATACAAATCTACTGCGATCCTTATCCCTAGTGCAAATTCTAGTAGTTCACAGCTTTCAAATTTAGCCGGTCAATTTGGAGGGCTGGCATCTTTGGCTGGTATCAATTTGGGCGGATTTACAGGGGCTGACAAAACGCTTATTGCAATTGAGCTTATTAAAACGTGGGGGTTTTTAGATAGATTTGTTAACACCCATTCTATTCAACCTGAAGTTTTCGGTGTTAAAGGTTGGAATCGCAGTAATAATAAATTGATATATGACAAGAACGTTTACGACCCTTTAGAAAAACAGTGGGTAAGAAAGTTCAATCCAGCAAAAGGAGAAACTGCTGCTCCGAGTAGCTGGGAACTTTATGAAGAACTTAAAGACCGCATAAATATACATCAAGATACAACCACAAGTTTAGTTCATTTGTCTGTTGAATACTATTCTCCTGAAATAGCTAAAGAATGGGTTGATTTATTAGTGGTTTCTATCAATGAACATATAAAAGCTCAAGACCAAGAAGAAGCTATTAAAAATATTGAGTATCTAAATCAGAAAATTGAAGAGACAAACATAGCCGATATGAAAGCGATATTTTATCAACTTGTCGAAGAACAAACGAAGAACCTTATGTTGGCTGAAGTAAGTGAAGAGTATGTTTTTAAAACTCTTAGTTCCGCGAAGGTTGCTGAAGAAAAATCCAAGCCTAAGAGAGCTTTAATTTGTATTTTGGGTACAATTATCGGAGGAATGATTGCTGTACTAATTGTTCTTGTATGGCATTGTCGAAATAAATCCAATGTAACTGTTTAAACAATGCTAAGTATTTTTAGAGAAAGGTAGTAAACATGTTAGTCAAAGAATATTGCGATATAAAAACATCCCTTGGAGAAGGGATATTTTTGTCTAGTGGTATCCTCTATTGGCTTGATATCAATGAAAAAAAACTCTTGGTAAAAGAATCTAATCATGAAGGGATCGAGTATAAACTTCCCGAACATGCTAGTGCAATCCAAAAAGTTGTAGGGAGTAAAATTTATCTGGTTAGCGAAAGTGGTCTGTGTGTATTTGACAGGCAGAAAAAAGAATGGACGGTAGATTCGTATTTTGATAAATGTGATATAAATTCACAATTTAGGGCAAATGATGGCGGTTGGATCGAGGACCTATATATTTTAGGGACTATGCAGAAACATCCTACTAGTCCCGTCGGTTCTATCTTTAAAGTTGACAATAACAAAATAATTAAATTATTTGAAGGGATAGTAATTCCAAATACGTTTCTAAAATATTCTAACGACGAAATCCTTATATCGGACTCATTCTTAAAAAGAATATATAGATTTAAGGTCAGTAAATGTAGAAATTCTTTACTAGTAAAAGATGTATGGTTAGACTTTAATTTAAAAAACTTTACTCCAGATGGAGGGTGCATTGACAAAGCAGGAAATTTCTTTATAGCCATGTGGGATGGTGCCTGTATCCATAAATATGATAGAAATAAGAAATTATTGCAAAAAATAGATCTTCCCGCAAAAAGGCCTACTAATTGTTGCTTATCTGAAGATGAATCGGTCTTATACGTTACTACAGCATTAGAAGGATTGTCAGTTGAAGAAGTAAGAATGTTTCCACTTTCCGGTTCCATTTTAGAGGTCACGTTATAATTATCATGAAGAAAGAATTGGTCAGTATTGTTATTAGAACTTTAAATGAAGAAAAACATTTAGAAGAGCTACTATCAAGTATAAAAAATCAAGAATCAAACCGTTTTGATATTGAAACGGTTATTGTCGATTCAGGATCGACAGATCGAACTTTAGATATTGCTAAAATGTTCGGTTGTAGAGTTACATATATTAAAAAAGAAGAATTTACTTTTGGCAGGTCTCTTAATATTGGTTGCGATTTTGCGGATGGTAATTATTTAGTATTTGTTAGCGGGCATTGTATTCCTGTCGATGAAAATTGGGTTCACAACTTAGTCTCACCGATAGCAGACAATTTATGCGCTTATTCCTATGGAAGACAAGTTGGTAGAGATACTACAAAGTTTAGTGAGCAACAGTTATTTGACAAGTACTTTCCGTCGATATCTAAGATTCCTCAAGAGGGATTTTTCTGTAATAACGCTAATTCGGCTTTAAGAAAGGAAGTTTGGAGTTCTTATCCATTCGATGAGAGTTTAACCGGATTAGAGGATATGTATCTTGCGCAACAGATAACTGCTATTGGAATGAAAGTTGGTTACGTAGCTGAGGCTCCTGTCTATCATATACATGATGAATGTTGGCAACAGGTACAGACAAGATACGAAAGAGAAGCCATTGCATTGCAAAAAATATTACCAGAACTACATGTCAACAAAACAGATTTCATAAGGTTCGTATTCGTGGGCATAATAAAAGATTTAAAGGCTGCGATTAGATGGAAGATTTTCTTTCGAGAATTCTATTCTATTATTAGGTTTCGTGTAGCACAATATAAGGGAGCCTATATTGGAAATCACATTCATAGAAAACTTTCGTACCAAATGAAAATGAAATATTTCTACCCAAGAGTTACAAACGTGGACATTACTAATGAAAGATAAAAAAATAGTTGCGCTTTTACCGATGAAAGCTAACAGTGAACGAGTGAAGGGCAAGAACTTCAAAATGTTAGCTGGGAAACCTCTTTTTAAATGGATTCTTGACGCTTTGTTAAAAAATCAAGAAATTGATAAAATAGTAATTAATACGGATGCAAAACAGATTTTGCTTGATAATGGTTTAGTTGAGAGTGACCGAGTTGTAATTCGTGATAGAAAAGAGGAACTTTGCGGAGATTTTGTTAGCATGAATTTAATTCTTGCCGATGATATAGCAAATATCGACTCAGATTTTTACTTAATGACTCATACCACAAATCCACTTATTTCAGCTGAAACTATAGGTGAAGCGATTTTAAAAATGAAAGAAAGCGAAGAATATTATGATTCTTTGTTTTCTGTAAATAAAATACAAACTAGGTTTTACAGAGAGGATATGTCGCCTGTAAATCATGATCCAGACAATCTTATAAGAACACAAGATTTGGAACCCTGGTTTGAAGAGAATTCATGTTTGTATATATTCTCGAAAAAAAGTTTCAGCGAATCTAATGCTCGAATTGGGAAGAAACCGATGATGTTTGTTACTCCTCCTTTGGAGTCGATCGACATTGACGAACCAGAGGATTGGCAAGTAGCATCCGCTTTAGCTGAAAAACTAACTTCTAGTTAATGGAGAGTTAATAAAAATGAAAGTTTTAGTAACCTGTCCTCCAATGTTAGGAATGAAAGAGCAATTTATACCTATTCTCGAAGGATATGGGGTAGAAGTCGATTGTGCAGATGTAGTTCAAACATTGTCAGAGAAAGAGCTAATCGAGCTCTTGCCCGCTTATGACGGATGGATAATAGGAGATGATCCTGCTTCGCGAAAAGTTTTTAAAGCTGGCAAAAATGGTAATTTAAAAGCAGCTGTTAAATGGGGAATTGGAGTCGATAATGTTGATTTTGAAGCATGTCGAGATTTTGATATTTCAATTGACAACACTCCAGATATGTTCGGTAAAGAAGTTGCAGATGTAGGGGTCGGCTACATTATTGCGCTTGCAAGAGAGACGTTCTTTATAGATAGGGAGATCAGAAAAGGTAATTGGCCAAAAAATCGTGGGATTTCATTAAGTGATAAAACAGTAGGATTAGTAGGATATGGGGATATAGGACGAAGTGCTGGCTTAAGACTTAGGGCTTTGGGAATGAAAGTTATCGCTTACGATCCAGGAAAGTCAGAAATATTAGACGAAGGAATTAAACTTAAGAATTGGCCTGAATCAATTGAACAGTGTGACTTTTTACTATTTACGTGCTCTCTGAATTCTAAAAATACGCATATGTTAAATGGTAATGTACTAGCAAATTGCAAAAAGGGCGTGAGAATTGTAAATGTCGCTAGAGGACCTCTAATTAATGAGGTAGATTTGTGTAAAGCACTACAATCAGGGCAAGTACACTCCGCCGCTCTAGATGTTTTTGAAGAGGAGCCGCTCCCTATGAGTAGCTTTCTTAGAGAGCATCCATTGTGCATTCTTGGATCTCATAACTCGTCAAATACAACTGATGCAGTAGAAAAAACCAATGTTGTGGCAATTGAAAAATTAATGAAATTTTTGGGAGCGAAGTGAGTTTGAAATCTGTTTTAGTTACCGGAACTAATGGTGGTATTGGAACTTCGATCTGTAAATTGCTCCAAGAAAAAGGTTTTCATATTATTGGCACCGATTTGCTAGAAGATAAAAATAAATTAAACTCATTTATAACTTGCGATTTGAGAGAACTGGTCCACTGCGAAAAAGTGCGTGAGCAGTTTATGAAATTATTAGAAAAGGAAATAGGCAAAACTGAATTTATTGGGTTAGTTAATAATTCGGCAGTGCAGATTCTTTCTAGTATGGAAGAACTTGAACTTAATGATTTTCAAACTACTCTAGATGTCAATGTAATAGCACCGATGGTGTTGTCAAAAATATGTTTTGAAAAACTAAAGTGCTCTAGAGGCTCAATAATAAACATAGGAAGTATACACTCTAAACTAACTAAACCAAGATTTATTTCATATGCAACTAGTAAATCTGCTTTACAAGGACTTACTCAGTCTATGGCAGTGGATTTTGGTGATTTGGTTAGAGTAAACGCTATTTTACCTGCTGCGACTGCTACTGAAATGCTGCTAAATGGCTTTGAAGGAAAGGAAAAGCTTCTCTCTGAATTAAAAGCCTACCATCCATCAAAAGGTATTGCTGAGACCAGAGAAATTGCAGAAGCTGTTGCTTTTCTAATATCAGATAAATGTCCTTTTATTAATGGTGCTTCTTTAGAAGTTAACGGCGGCATTGGTGTGCGTTTACATGACCCTGCCTAATTAAAGTGTATGAAAAACAAATTTAGAAGTAAGCTTTTTGGTTTTTTTAACCTTATAAATCCGGTTGTATTTAAAGGTCTATTATATGTTTTCAAAAAAATCAACGAGTTCAAAAATAAACCAAGGATTTTGATTTTTACAGATTCAAGAGGTTTCGAGGTTACTAAGCCATGGAATCGAAAAAATCCTTACTCATCCTATATTGGTTCATTGCTAACGCGTTTCAGTTGTACTGTCAGTATTTGCGAACATAAGCATACTAGCATACTCGATTTTATTGAATATTATGACAAAATAAAAAATAAAGAGTTTGACTTGGTTGTTTTGCACTGTGGAATAGTTGACTTTGCACCACGACCGGAGTCTTCTTTTGATGAAATGTATGAGTCCAAGAGAAACATAATAAACAAACTTCATTTAGATGATTATATAAAAAAGAAGAACAGAAAAGCTGGAGTGAAGTATAATGGAGAAGATACTTATTCGTTCTTATCGGCAGAAAGTCTACAATCAATTGTTTTTAGTCGACTATCTAAAATTGAAAACCTGGTATACATTGGAATTAACCCGATATTGTTAGATTGGGATGGGAATTATTGGCGTAAAAGACCTTCTAATATAAATGATCAACTTGTTTTGGATGAGCTTGTTTGTAAACAGCTGAAGTTAAAATTATGTCTTAGTCAATTGACTAGGTCGGAAATAATCAAGTACACGTCAGATAATGTCCACTATACAAAAGTTGGTTTTAACTTTATATCACAAAAATTAGAACAGTTTTTACCAGAGGTTTAGTTTGATACAAACCTTTCTAAAGTATGGAATGAGTGAAGGACTATCTAAAATTGCTCCTTTTTTAACTTCGCTTTATGTCGCCAAATTTTTAAACCCTGAATTGTTCGGGAAATATAGTCTCATTGCTGTCACTTATGAAATAGTATTTATCTTAGTTTCTTTTAACATACAGGCGACCACCAGGATAGACTTTTTTAAAGAGGATTGGGAAAAGTTTTGCGAAATTAAGAAACACCACCTAGTTATTAGCCTTTTTATATTTGTGTTATTATCACTAGTACTATGGGGTGTGTTAGACTTAAATTTTCTTGTTGTACTTTGTTTGCTCGTTTCTTCACTCCTGAGAACTTTATCTATTTTTATTCTCGCTGTATTTCAATGCATGAAAAAAGTAAATTCATACATCGTAATTAATGCGACGTTCGTTTTAATTCTTTCTGGAACAACTTTTCTTCTAGTAAATCTTGGTTACTCTTATTATAGCTGGCTTTACGCGATGCTGTTTGCAAGCCTATTTCAAGCTGTCATTTCTTTAAAATTCTTTGGTATTTTGAAATTTATAAGCTCGTTTGGATATAGAATGAGCAGTTTAAATCTAGCACAAGCGAAACTTACATTTGTTGCCGCTTCATTGTTTTTACCCCAATCAGTGGGGTGGTGGTTGCGTGCCGGAGCTGACAGATACAGTATTACAATTAATATTGGAGATTATATTCTTGGTCAATATTCATTGTCATATCAATTAGCGTCAATCCTTGTGATTTTTGTAAATGTATTAAATCTGGCAATTGTTCCCAATATAAATACTTTCTTAAAGAATAAGCAGCAAGATAGAGTTGATGTACTGATTCGTAATGGTGTTTATGCTGTTGTAGCGGTAACATTATTTATAGCTGTTGCAGGAAGCTTTACAATTAAAAGTTATTATATTAATGAATATCCACTTTCACAGGAGCTTTTTGTACTTTTACTATTATCATTTGTTCCTCAAGCCTTTATGATGCTTATTATTAATGAGTTGTACTTTAAAAATCTGGGGTTGTTTGTCGCGAAAATTGTGCTGCTCGTATTCTTAAGTCAAGCAATCGTTAATTATTGTTTATCTATATTAACTGGCGTGTATGGGATGATTTATAGTTCGATACTGTTTAACATTTTACTCTTACTTCTTATTCATAACAAACGACAAAAAGTCAAAGAAACCAAATATTGCGGTGCATAATGGAATTATTCAAAAATTTAGTTAAAAAATATATTGGTAAAGAAAACATCCCATATCAATATGTAGAGGCTCCAATAATATACGGATTTCCTGATTCTAGGAAGATTAGAAAACTTAAAAACAAATTTAAAGGTAAACGGTGCTTTATCTTAGGTAATGGACCTTCGTTAAATAAAGTAGATTTGAGCCTTCTGAAAAATGAATACAGTTTTGCCGTAAATGGGATATTCTATAAAACGGAAGAAACAGGGTATAAGCCTACATTTTATGTGGTAGAAGATAAAGCTGTCATGAAGGATAATGTACTAAAAATAAATGACTATGACGTCCCTTATAAGTTTTTTCCTGTCAACTACAGAAACAGTCTAAAAAACCGAAAAAACACTCTTTTTTTTAAGATGAATGCTGGATTTTATCAAAAAAATAGTCCCAATTATGGAATTCCTCGTTTTTCAACTGACGCATCGAGAGAATTGTATTGTGGGCAATCTGTAACAATGATTAATTTGCAGTTGGCATTTTATCTCGGATTTGACCAAGTTTATTTAATAGGGATGGACTTTAGTTACAAAATTCCAAATTCTGCTTTGGTAGACGGGTTGACAATAGTGTCAACTGAAGACGATGAAAACCATTTCCACCCTGAATATTTTGGTAAAGGAAAAACTTGGCATGACCCACAACTAGAAAAGGTTCTTTTAAGTTATAAAATGATGGACCTCGCTTATAGTGCCGCCGGAAAGAAAATCTTCAACGCTACTGTCGGTGGGAAATTAGAGGTATTTGAAAGAATTGATTTTAAAAGTTTGTTTTAGGTGTTAGAGTCTAAAATGAAGTTCATTTATTGGCTGCCATTAGTAGTTATAATTATTCTCTTACTTTTTGTGCCGCCCTTAGCTTTTTTTGCTTCGGTCTCCGGTCTAGCTGTTGTTGGTATATATGGTAAGAAAGAAGAGCACTTGTCGCTGTTTTTTGTACTGCTCTTTGGTGCATTTGTTTCTACAGCGATATCCGCAACAAGTCACCCTTTATTTCTTTATGAAGAATCGGATTTTACTACTTATTACCTCAACTACTTGGTGTTTTACAATGAAGGTTTAGACGCGAATATTGAAGAGTACTTTAAGTTTGGTTCACCGATAGAATTGGGCTTGCCTATTCTACATTTCTTGTTTGCATTGGTTATCGATGCTCCATATCCATATTTAGTGAAGTTTTTTCACGCTGCTGTACAACTTATTTTATTGTTAGCGGTTGTGATGAAAATTGCAAAGTACTATTCTCTTTCATTTAAAGAGTTATCTTTGATATATTCACTGACTTTATTATTTTACAAGTTTGGTGCTACTTTAAATCACTTAGTACAAGGTTATTCATCTTTTTTTATACTTTTCGCAGTGTTTTCTAATCGAAAAGTTAATATATGGTTATTGTTTGCGACTTTGTTTCACCTTTCTGCGCTTTTAATATATCCGTTAGTAAGGTTTTTAATTCTTACAAAGAGTAAATCAAAATTATTATTATTTTGTTTGGTGTGTCTTGCAACATCGGTTGTAATATATTTAATGCTATCAATAATTAGTAATTTCATTTCCTCTTCGGGATCCTATTTAACAAAATTGCAGTGGGCGTTTACTAAAGTAATGGAGCCGGCAAAAGTGGCAGATTCAATAAAGCTAGCACTTGTTGCTTCTATGTATTTAGTGCCACTTTTATTAATAAACGCTATAGCTTTTTTTCAAAGAAGAGTAACTTTACCTTTATGTTATAACATACTTGCAATATTTGTATTTGTAGTTTCTTTTTCCTATTTGCCTGGTATTTCAGTTAGAGTTATGGCGCCAGTTTTAACGATACTAGTCGGCTTTGTTTATTTTAAATCGTTGTACACAAGGATTAAGTTAACTCAGTTTCCTTTAGTGTTATACTTTTTTATTGTGTTTTTTCCGCTTAATTGGTTAATAAGATCTGAATTATACTACTATAGTTATCCGATGGCTTCTCATTATCCAATGTACTACGTAAATACTTTTTTTATATCGAAAGAGGGGGTGACTAGAAATATGTTACCGTCTCAAGAAGATATAATAATCGACAATCCACATAAGTAGTTTTATGAGATTAAGTATTATTTTAGCGACAGCTGATCGACACCTGATTATAGCGAAAACAATAGAGTCTATAATTTCAATTGAATGTGGCGACAACGACTCAATCCAATTAATAGTTGTAGATCAAAGTTTTAATGATAAGACTTTTAATTTGTTAATGTCTTACGATTCATGTATTGACATTATTTATGTTCACTCACTGAGGAAAGGCCTAAGTCTGAGCAGAAATTTAGGTCTGGAGTTGGCTGATGGTGACGTGTTTTGTTTTGGTGATGACGATTGTTTCTATGACAAAAATATAATTAATAAATTAAACTATTTTTTCTCCAAACACGCTTGTGACTTTATTAGTTCGGGGGTTTACGTGCCTAACTCAAATAGGCTCACTCGGTATACCAGATTCAAAGATTCAAAAAGGTTGAGCCAATGGAATGTATTTGGGCGCATTACTTCGATATCCCTGTTCCTGAAAAGTGCTGAAATATTGTCAAGGTATAAATTTAACGAAAACTTGGGGCTGGGCGCTGAATTTGGTAGTTGCGAGGAAATAGAGTATGTGTATAGAATCCTAGAGAGCGGGTTTATAGGAATTTACGAGCCTAGCATTCGAGTTTATCATGAGAATCCTACCGGCTACTCGAAGGAGAAGACTTACTCGTATGCGTTAGGACATGGCGCTTTTACAAAAATATTAATTTCTAAATTCACGTTTAACTCGATTTATTGGGCTACTATTAAACTAATTAAAGCAGTGTTGAAAATACCAGCACAACTAATAATAAAGAAAAAACTTTATCCTTTGAGATATTTTTCAGGTTTTATTCATGGATTATTCAATTGGGGAAAAATTAAATGAACATTCTGTTTTTTGATGTAGTACCTACAAATATCGTGAGGTTTTTTAAAGGGGCTGTAGAGAATATCAATGGAATAGCACCTGGTACAAACCTTTTCTTTCTTCTAGAAGAAGATGATCACAATGATATAGAGCATGTAAGAAAACATTATCCTTACGCAAAGGAAATAAGTTATGTTCAAAAAAGAAAGTTAGTATGGTTTAAAGATTACCTTAAGAGTAACAATATACATGCAGTTATTACTAATGCTCAACGAATTCCGGATGATATGGTGGTTTTAGCCGCCAGACAAAATGGAATTAAAACTTTCATGCTTCAACATGGTATGTATATTCCGTTCTTAAAAAGGTCATTGAAGTTTTTTTTACAAAAACTTGGTAAAACATTTAGATATCTTTACTATTCGATGGAAATCTCAAAGGCACTAGGGTATGGAGCATTAGGGTTAACACTGAAGTATTTTAAGTGTTATGTATTGGGATCCAATCAGGTTGTTGAATCTATTCCTAGAGATCTACTGAACGTAAACAAGGTATACGTTTATGGAGACTATTGGAAATCATTTCATAGAATGCAATTTGGGTACTCTTATGAAGATCAGCTAGTTATTGGCTATCCAGATCTAGAAGATGTGTATGGTAAGGATAGCTCTAGTTTAAAAAGAGGAGTTTGCTATATATCTCAAACATTGGTAGAAGATGGAAGACTAAAAAAAGAAGAACAATTGAGTTTCTTCAGGCGTTTAGTTGAATCAACATCTAAAAACAAAATCCCATTGCATGTAAAACTTCACCCGAGATCCGACTTAAGCCTTTTTGAACTAGCTAATGACTTTGACCATGTTGTATTTCATCAAGATGACTTTCCGTTTGTTACAAAATACGTAGGGCACTATTCTACTTTGTTAGCTAAAGGAATGATGATTTCCGGTGATGTATGTATTTTTGAGTATGAAAATCATCCTACACCAGATTATTTCAAGGAATCTGCAAGTAACGTGATATCTGAACTTTCTGAAATTAGTAGTTGGTTAGAAGGGGACGGAAAAGTTAAAGATAATAAAATTCAACAAGTTTTTGAGTGCCACCCAAACGTTTATATGAGTTTTGTAGAAGATGTGTTAAACGAAATTAATAAAGATAATTTAGCAATTAAAAAGTCTTCTATAGCAAATGATAACCATAAAGGGAATGATGTTCCGTTAATTGAAGGTAAATAGGTAAAAATATGAAGAAGAATGTAAAAGCAGTTATTCCAGTAGCGGGGCTCGGAACCAGAATGTTGCCCGCAACTAAGGCAATACCAAAGGAAATGTTACCAATTGTAGACAAACCTTTGATTCAATATATTGTTAACGAATGTATAACTGCAGGTATAACAGATATCGTCCTTGTAACCCATTCTTCTAAAAATGCGATAGAAAATCATTTTGATAAGTCTTTCGAGCTTGAAACTACGCTTGAAAAGCGAGTGAAACGGCAGCTTTTAGATGAGATACAAAAGATATGTCCCAAAGACGTAACCATAATGCATGTAAGACAAGGCGAAGCAAAAGGGCTAGGTCATGCAGTTCTTAAAGCACGCCCACTGATAGGTGACCATCCTTTTGTCGTCGTGTTACCAGATGTATTAATAGATGATTCAGAGAGCGATCTTCGAAAAGATAATTTAGCAGCAATGCTGAGGCGTTTTTACGAATCTGGCAATAGTCAAATAATGGTTGAGCCTGTCCCAATCGAGCAAGTCTCAAGTTACGGAGTTGTTGATTGCAGCGGTGAGAGTTTAAATCCGGGGGAATCAAGTAAAATGACTGAAATTGTTGAGAAGCCGACTAAAGAAGAAGCTCCGTCAAACCTAGCGGTTGTAGGTCGATACGTGTTATCTAAGTCTATTTGGGAGTTGTTAGAGTTTACTCCTCCAGGTGCAAGTGATGAAATTCAGTTGACAGATGCAATAGCAAGTCTGATTAAAATAGAAGATGTTGAAGCGTTTCATATGACTGGTAAGTCACATGATTGTGGGTCTAAGCATGGTTATATGGAAGCTTTCGTAGAATATGGCTTAAGACATCCCGAAAAAGGCGATCAGTTTAGAGAGTATTTAAAGTCAATTGATTTATAGTGCGACGTAACGCTAAACCGGTGAGCCGGGCTATTCAAGTCCGAAGCTAAGAGAAAAGTATCCAACAATTGAATAAGAGATGAAATGAATATCACTCATAAAGCTTCATGGAAGAAGTTAGAAGAGCACGCAAGAAATCTTAAACAGGTTAAAATAAAGGATATTGTAGAAGATGAAAAGCGCTTAGACGCGCTTTCGTTGCATTTTGACCAATTGTTTTGTGACTTCTCAAAACAAAAAATTCAAAAAGAAACAATTGACTTTCTATTAGAAGTTGCTGAGCAAGCTGAGCTTAGGCTTGCGATAAAAAAGTTATTACATGGAAAGATAGTCAATTCTACTGAAAACCGACCCGCTTTACATACCGCTCTTAGGTTTCCTCGGAACGAATCGTTGATATTAAATAAGCATAACATAAACCTCGACGTACAGGATGCATTGGACTCTTTGTCAGATTTGATCGACAAATTAACAGATGGAAACTGGCGAGGATTTAGCGGTAAATCAATAACTGATGTAGTTAACCTAGGGGTTGGTGGTTCAGATTTGGGGCCATTATTAGTCTGTGACGCTTTAGGTGAGTTCGCAGCGGATTATAAAAATCCAATAAATGTGCATTTTGCTTCGACAATGGATGGATCTCAAATTCATGACCTAATTGAGAAATTAAACCCGGAAACTACAGTTTTTGTAATTGTTTCGAAATCTTTTTCTACTATCGATACATTATCAAATGCTGCTTCAGCAAAATCCTGGTTACTTCAAGCATTCGATAATGAAAAAATAATTGATAAACATCATTTTATTGGGATCTCTACTAAGCCAGAAAAAATGAGTGAGTGGGGGATTCACCCTGATAATCAATTGATTATGTGGGATTGGGTAGGCGGACGCTTTTCACTTTGGTCTACGGTTGGTTTGACGATTGCCTTAAAATTAGGTATGAAAAACTTTAGAGAGCTTCTCGCGGGCGCTCATGCTTTAGATAATCATTTTAAAAGCGCGCCTTTCGACCAAAATATTCCTGTTTTATTAGGCCTGATTGGTATATGGAATACAAATTTTATGGGTATCAAAGCCCATGCGATACTTCCTTACGATGCGCGACTTAAATACTTTCCTTCCTATCTCACTCAGTTAGAAATGGAGAGTAATGGTAAATCTGTTACAGTGAATGGTGATAGAGTCGATTATGATACCTGCCCAGTTTTATGGGGAGAAGTGGGGCCAAATGCGCAACATGCATTTTATCAACTGTTGCACCAAGGTACTCGCAGAGTCGTTTGCGATTTCATCGCGCCTGTTAGTCGGTTCACTGGTGAAGAATCTCCACAGGGTAAATCCCTTCGAGAACAACACCTATTAACCTTAGCGAATTGCTTTGCACAATCTAGAGCACTAATGACTGGCGGTAGCTCTAGTTTGACTCCTAGCTCCTCGAACCAAGAGCCTGAACTTATTCCACATAAGTTCTATCCTGGTGACCAACCATCTACAACTATTCTTGTACCAGAACTTACACCTTATAGTCTGGGACAACTTATTGCATTATATGAGCATAAAGTTTTTGTAATGGCACACATCTGGGGCATAAACCCTTTTGATCAGTGGGGGGTTGAGCTCGGTAAAATAATGGCTGAGGACGTGTTGAATGAACTTTATTCTAGAGAACAAACAGCTCAGTTTGATCGTTCTACTAACCAGTTAATGAATTATGTAAAAAAGCAAGTAACGAGTATCGAGTAATGGGACGCGAGTTAAAGGATACATTATGCGAATTGCAGTTATAGGAAATAGTTTACAGTCACTCGTTGCGTCGACATTGTTAGCATCTGTCGGAAACAATGTCGTTCTTTTTTGTGCATCAGACTTAGAAGGTACTTTAGAAAATGAACCAGGTTTAATAACGTTGCATCAAGAGCAAATTGATGCTGGACGATTAGTCAGATTAAGTGAAGATGCACCGCAAACTGAAAAGTTTAAAGTTCTCATTCTGGCAGAAGTTGATTTAAATAATATACAATTCGAGTTCAGAAAGTTGCTAAAAAACTCGTTGGAAGTTGAATCCGCTATCGTAATTCTAACTCCTACAAAAATTGGAGAAGCTAAAGAGTTTGCACGCGATTTATCCACAAACGGAATCTGTACGTCAGTATCTAGTGTTCCATTGTTGCTACGTGAGGGGAGGGCTATTCAAGATTTTTCTCGCCCGGAAAGTATAGTCATTGGTTGTGATACGGCTGATTCATTCGAAATAATTGAGTCGCTTTTTTATCCGTTTAACCGAGTAAAGAATGTGGTTAAGCATGTGTCGACTAAGGAAGCCGAATTTACCTGTTTTGCGAGTCACGCGATGCTTGCTACCCGGCTAAGCTTTATAAATGAAATGGCGAGTCTTGCTGAACGAAGCGAAGTTGATATTGAGATTGTGAGAGAATCGATGGGCCTTGACCCTAGGATCGGTCATGAATACCTATACCCTGGATGTGGATACGGTGGTAGAGCTCTCGCTGAGAACGTCGATAAAGTCGCTTTTCAGTTAAGGAAACGAACTGATGATTTGGGTTTACTAGATGTCGTCTCTAAAATTAACGAAAGACAAAAGGATCTACTGTTTCGGAAAATTTGGAATTTTTTTAATACAGAGTTGAAAGGAAAAAAAGTAGCGATTTGGGGGGCATCGTTTAAGCCCGGTTCTTCAACAATTGAACGAGCCCCGAGTATAAGTTTGATTGAGTCCTTAATCGCACAATCAGCGACAGTTGCAGTTTATGATCCTATGGCAAATAACAATTTAGAGAATCGCTTCGGTGGGAATAACAAAATTGTTATAAGCAAAAACGCTGAGAGCGCATTGGATGGCGCTGATGTGTTAGCAATTTGTACAGAGTGGAAAGAGTTTTGGAGCCCTGACTATAATCTCCTTGATTCGAAATTAAAATCCAAAGCAATATTTGATGGTCGAAATATTTTAAATCCTGAACAGGCAGAGCGTTGGGGGATTAAATATTTTGGAATTGGTCGAGGAAGAGCAATATAATTTCCTAGCTCCTAGCCGGGATGCCGGTCCAATCCAGCTCCTAACTCTTAGGCGGGATGCCGGCCCGACCCAGCTCCTAGCTCAAAGTTTTCGTTCGAGTAGAGATATCAACTACTTCAGCATCTAATTCAGGTTGATTAGCGCGCCTGTCACCTTGCACCTTAAAATCGTAAACTTCTGCTTGTGGTTTGCGAGAGAGGGAGCCGACTCTATCGAGATAAAACATCATAAAGATAAAGAATGCTGCATATGCCTCAATTTGAGAAAAACCGAATAATTGTGTTGTAGCGCCAAAAGATATAGTTGTTATAGTTAGCAAGTAGATCAAATGAAGCGTATGCCTTACGGTTAACCCTGCACTCATTAAAACATGGTGAATATGGTCCCTGCCAGCTTGTAACGGAGACTTCCCATCTCGCATTCTTTTAATAATTACTGCGCAAATGTCCCAAATGGGAATGGCAAACAACCATAATAAAACTGAATTAGGCGCATGAGTTGGTGAAGCCATCGAAAGCTTAATAGCTAGGTAAGGAAGAACAAAACCTAGCACTATAGTTCCTGAATCTCCCATAAATACAGAGGCTTTTTCTCTCCATGAAAAACGATAATTAAAAGCCCAAAAGCCTAGCACTCCTCCAAATACGCAGCTAGATACAAAAGAAATATCATTAGTACCGGCGATGCTTGAAATTCCAATTATAAAACCAAGAGTAATTAGAACAACACCGGAAGAGAGACCATCTAGCCCGTCCAGCATATTTACCGCATTGATAAGTGCCAAAATTAAAACAACGGTAAATGGGTACTGGAAAATGCCCAATTCGATAGAAAAATTTTGAGTGAGTACAATGCTAGAAAACCATGTATTGTCAAAATAAAGGGCAATAGAAACAAGCGTAGTTTGTGCAATTAACCTTAAAGATGCGCTAATATCGTATTTATCATCCAAAAATCCGACTAAGAACAGACCTGACGCGGCAAATGCTAAGCCTTCATAACCGTTTGGAAGTCCAAATATATAGAGCGTGATCGCACATGCAATAAATATAGCTGGACCACCTATTAATGGAACTGGAGCTTTATGTTGTTTTCTTCCTCCAGGATGATCAATTAGGCCAATTCTTATCGCCGAACGTCGCAACAGAGGAATAATTGCTAATGAAATGACTAACGACAATAACAGGAAAGGTGAAAACATATTGTCAAATAATGGTGAAAATTCACCCATAAATAAATCCCTTGGTTGCTTTAAAGCGAAATCCGTTTGTTATTTCTTAAGAACTCGCGAAATTATACTGATTTATCCAATAAAAACAACGTATTGAAGCTATTTTATCAAGCCGTTTTTCTTAAATGGGCACTTTTCGGGATAAAAGGCACGTTTAGTATAGACAATAAACGATTGAAATGTGATTTTGATGACAATAGTCGTTAAAAATTGTAGATGACGCAGTGTATGTAGAGTTGTTGTCTTAACTGGAATGTTGTAGATTACGCGCCATTAGAGTGTTCCTTAGTTTAAAGGAATAACAGTTTTAAAGAGGATAAGATGAAAGTTACAGTATTCGGCATCGGTTACGTAGGTTTAGTTCAAGGGGCTGTTTTGGCTTCAGTTGGACATCAAGTTTTATGTGTTGATGTCGACGAAAAGAAAGTTGAAAGATTGAAGAAAGGAATCATTCCTATTTATGAGCCTGGGCTTACTCCGCTAGTGGAAGAAAACTATAAAGCAGGTCGGTTAGATTTCACAACAGACGCTGAAAAAGCGGTAAAACATGGTGAGTTTCAGTTTATTGCGGTCGGTACGCCGCCTGATGAAGATGGATCAGCAGATTTAAAGTACGTGCTTGCCGTCGCTGAAAGTATTGCAACTCACATGACTGAACCTAAAATCATCATCAATAAATCGACCGTACCTGTAGGCACTGCGGATAAAGTCTCATCTGTTGTTAGCTCGAAGCTAGCTGCTCGTAACTCTGAATTCGAATACAATGTTGTTTCAAATCCTGAATTTCTCAAAGAAGGTGCTGCGGTAAACGATTGTTTAAGGCCAGATCGAATAATCATTGGAACTTCGAGCAAAAAATGTGAGGAAAAGTTGCGAGAACTTTATGCGCCTTTTAATCGAAACCACGATAAAATTATCTCAATGGATGTTCGCTCAGCTGAGCTAACTAAATACGCCGCAAATTGTATGCTTGCTACAAAAATTTCATTTATGAATGAAATGGCGAATCTAGCTGAGAGGCTTGGGGCAGATATAGAAAATGTTCGTCATGGAATTGGCTCCGATCCTAGAATAGGATACCAGTTTATTTATCCTGGCTGCGGTTATGGAGGTTCTTGTTTCCCTAAGGATGTTCAAGCTTTAATTCGTACGGCGAATCAAATAGGCTACAAGCCTTCAATTTTAGAAGCTGTTGAGGATGTGAATTATCGTCAAAAAGGAAAGCTTTTTGAGTTTCTGAATGAATATTCTAATGGTGATTTAAATGGTAAGACTATTGCGCTCTGGGGGTTAAGTTTTAAACCAAATACTGATGATATGAGAGAAGCCTCTAGTCGCGTGCTCATGGAATCATTATGGGAAGCAGGTGCAAAAGTACAGGCATATGATCCTGAAGCAATGGAAGAGTGTCAGCGAATTTATGGACAAAGAAATGATTTATCTTTAGTGGGAACTAAAGAAACTGCTTTAAAAGGTGCGGATGTGTTGGTTATCTGTACTGAATGGAGTCAATTTAGAGCTCCTAATTTTGAACTTATCGCCGACACTTTAAATGAACAAGTAATCGTAGATGGAAGAAACTTGTTTGAGCCGGATGTGATGAAGCAAAAAGGTTTTACCTATTACGCGATTGGTCGAGGTGAGTCGGTTAAAAAACGCAACTAGTGCGAAATATAAGATTAATGTAAGTCAAACTTGATGAAGGCGCGTAAACGCGCCTTTCTTGTTTCTATTGTGTGCTTGTTGTTGAACTGACACTAAATAACTGGATAATACGAGAACTACATTCATTCATTGTTAAATTGATGTTTAAACCTTTGAAATAAAAAGGATATATAAAGGAAATTACCCCATGGATAGAAAAGTTTCGGTCGTAGGACTCGGATATGTTGGATTGCCAGTAGCTGTCGCATTTGGCTTATCAAAAAAGGTGATAGGATTTGATTTAAGCGAAAGTCGAATCGAAGAGTTAAAGTTGGGTAAGGACAGGACCCTTGAAGTAGAAAAGGAAGAGCTTGTTAGGGCGGATATTTTATTCACAAGTAACCCCGAAGAACTGAAAAAAGCTGACTTTCATATTGTCGCCGTCCCAACCCCGATCAACAAAGCGAACCAGCCGGATTTAGGGCCTATGCTTTCAGCATCTCATACGATAGGTCAAAACCTTAAGAGAGGTGATATTGTCGTATTTGAATCGACCGTTTACCCGGGCGCTACTGAAGAAGATTGTGTACCTATTTTGGAGGCTGAGTCAGGCTTAAAATGCGGCGTGGACTTTAAAGTCGGCTATTCTCCTGAGCGGATTAATCCTGGCGACAAAGAGAGGACTTTTACGAAAATTTTGAAAATCGTATCAGGGATGGATGAAGAAACGCTTGAAATAGTTGCTGATGTCTATTCCAGCGTAGTTACGGCAGGTGTTCATAAAGCGCCAACAATAAAAGTGGCTGAAGCCGCTAAAGTAATTGAAAATACGCAACGAGATTTAAATATAGCGTTGATGAACGAGCTTGCCGTTATTTTCGAAAGAATGGGTATTGATACTTTAGATGTTTTAGAAGCGGCTGGCACTAAATGGAATTTTTTACCTTTCAGACCTGGGTTGGTAGGCGGGCATTGTATTAGTGTCGATCCTTATTATCTGACTTACAAAGCTGAAAGAGTAGGCTATCGACCTGAAGTCATTCAATCGGGACGAAGAGTTAATGATAATATGGGGAAATTTATCGCTGAACGTTGTGTGAAGCAGATGATCCTGGATGACAAGCGTGTTAAAGGTGCTAAAGTAGCAATTTTAGGACTTACCTTTAAAGAAAATTGCCCGGATCTAAGAAATTCAAAAGTTAAGGATTTGGTGATGGCGTTTCGGAGCTATGGGATTGACCCGATAATTACTGACGCGATGGCTGACTCTGGCGAAATAAAAGAGATATATAATGTTGAGCCAATAGACTTATCGGTCGTCAAAGATTGCGAACTTGTGGTTGTCGCTGTTGCTCACAAGGAGTACAAGAGCCTTAATGCAGATAATTATGCACAAATGCTGACGCCTACCGGTTATTTATTTGATATTAAGGGGATACTACCTCGTCAAGAGCTATCAAATATTGGGGTAGATGTTCGTAGGATATAGGGTTTAGGGACGAGCTGCAAGCTACGAGCTACGAGCTACGAGCTACGAGATACGAGATACGAGATACGAGATACGAGATACGAGATACGAGATACGAGATACGAGATATAAGCTGCGAGAAATAGGCTAGGAGCCGGTTTGGCCAGCTTCCAGCGAAGAGCAGTAATATCTAAATACCAGCTACTAGCTACTAGCTACTAGTTACTAGCTACTCATTCTTTTGGAGCTATGAAATTGAAAATTTTAGTGACGGGTGCTGCTGGATTTATAGGATTCCATACCTGTCAGTATCTAATGAATCGGGGTGAAGAAGTTATCGGTATTGATAATCTCAACGATTATTATGAGGTCAGTCTTAAAGAATCCCGATTAGAGTTGTTAAAGAAAAATACACGGTTCAAATTTTTAAAAATTGATATTTCGGATAAAGAAGCAATTGAACAGTTATTTAAAGAATATGAATTTGAAAATGTCGTTCATTTAGCAGCACAAGCAGGTGTACGATACTCGTTAGAGAACCCGCATGCTTACATGGAAAGCAATATCATTGGGTTTTTAAATATCCTGGAAGGTGTGCGCCAACACGAAATTGGACATTTAGTTTATGCCTCTTCTAGTTCGGTTTATGGCGCTAATACGCTCCAACCTTTCTCAGAACATCATAACGTTGACCACCCGGTTTCCTTATACGCTGCGAGTAAAAAGTCAAATGAGTTAATGGCGCATAGTTACAGTCATTTATACGGAATTAAAACAACCGGGCTGCGGTTCTTTACCGTTTATGGGCCATGGGGCCGTCCTGATATGGCTTACTTTAAGTTTGTCAAAAGTATATTCAATGGCGAATCTATTGATGTTTATAACAATGGAGAAATGGAACGCGATTTTTCGTATATCGATGACATTGTGGAAGGTGTTGTGCGTGCTATGGATAATCCCCCTTGTGGCAGTGCTGAGTGGAAAAGTGATGCGCCTGACCCCGCAACGAGTTATGCCAAATATAGAATCTTCAATATCGGAAATAACAACTCTGTAAAGCTAATGGATTTTATTGAAGCGATTGAGAAAGCCGTTGGCAAAAAGGCAGAGAAAAACTTTCTACCTATGCAACCCGGAGATGTGTTGTCAACATTTGCTGATTGTTCGGAGCTTGATAAAGAGGTTAGTTTTAGACCAAGTACGCCTGTTCAAGAAGGGATAAATATGTTTGTGGAATGGTATAGGTCTTACTATAAAATATAGTGGCGAGTAGCGAGTAGCGAGTAACGAGTAGCGAGTAGCGAGTAGCGAGTAGCGAGTGGGCGAAAAGAACGAAATAATTTTACCTGTTATTTTGGCTGGAGGATCGGGGACGAGACTTTGGCCATTGTCGAGGGCTTTACACCCAAAGCAATTTCTTAACATTGTTGGTGAAAACACAATGTTGCAAGATACTATTTTGCGATTAAGAAATCTTGAAACCTATAATCCTTTAATCATTTGTAATCATGAGCATCGATTTCTGGTTGCAGAACAAATGCGAGAAATTGGTCAAGCGTGTGAAATTATTCTTGAACCAAATGGAAGAAATACGGCTCCAGCAATAGCGCTTGCGGCTTTTAAAAGCCAGGTTTCCGGCGACGACCCAACCTTATTAGTTTTAGCGGCTGATCATTTTATTTCAAACTTGTCGGAATTTGAAAAAGCGACTGTTGTTGCCAGGAAGTTAGCGCAACAAGATAAATTGGTCACTTTTGGTATAGTGCCAACCTCACCTGAAACGGGGTATGGATATATCCAAAAAGGGGAAGAATTAGAAAATACTGGTTTCATCGTTAGCAAATTTATAGAGAAACCTAATCTTAAGACGGCTGAATTATATATCGAGTCTGAAGGATATTTATGGAATAGTGGAATGTTCTGCTTTAAGGCCAGTCAATATTTGAAAGAACTGAACCGATTTGCTCCAGATATATTTAAAGCCTGTGAAGATAGCTATCAAAATGCTCGAATTGATCTCGATTTTATTCGAGTGGAAGAAACGGCTTTTGAGGCATCACCTTCTGAATCCATAGATTATGCGGTAATGGAAAAGTCGGATAATGCCGTAGTTGTCCCATTAGATGCAGGGTGGAGTGATATAGGATCTTGGTCCGCCATTTGGGATATCAGTAACAAGGATATAAATGGAAACAGTATAACTGGTGATGCATTAACTGAAGATTCTCAAGATTGTTTTATTCATTCGGAGAATCGACTGGTTTCAGTTTTAGGATTAAATAATGTTGTGATCGTTGATACCAAGGACACTGTTTTAGTCGCAGATAAAAATAAAGTTCAAAGCGTTAAGAAATTAGTCGAGCGGTTACAATCTTCAAACCGCGATGAGTGGAGGAAACACAGAGAAGTACACCGCCCGTGGGGGAAATTTGATGTTATTGATGTCGGAGAACAATATCAAGTTAAAAGGGTAAAGGTAAATCCGGGAGCGAAACTTAGTCTTCAAAAACATCAATTCCGAGCAGAACACTGGGTAATAGTTTCAGGAACGGCGAAGGTTACCATCGATGATAAGACGTTTAATGTTTCTCAAAACGAGTCTAAATATATACCCATTGGATCAGTTCATGCGCTAGAAAATCCTGGGGCACATCCTCTCGAACTCATAGAGGTTCAGACTGGTTCTTACTTTGGTGAAGATGATATTGTCCGTCTTGAAGATAATTACGGTAGGGCTTAGAGGATTTGAGGAGCGAGGTTCTAGGAGCGGGGAGCGAAAAGGACTTTAGGCTAACTTTTACGTATGTGTTTGGATTCGAATGGCAGTAAAATCAAGAAGTTAGGAGCCATTCCATTTCTAGCTACTCGATACTAACTACTAGCTACTGTTTTTTGATGTTGTGTATCTTGTTGTGTATGTGTATACTGGTTTTTATGGATAAATTAGTAAAATACTCTGATTTTGGGAGCGATCTTTATGCAAGCGGCACACGATAACGATAGCTTAGTTCGAAAACAGTTTTTGGTTTCGGTGAATAATGTCAAAAAGCTCGAGGAGCTCGCCAAAGAAAAAAAGACATCGGCGGCCGAAATAGTTCGGTTAGCGATTGATGCTTATGATCCTCACAGAGCCGGTAATATGGAAGCTGAAGAGTTGATGGAGCTTGTTTCCAGTCGATTAAAAGATGCCATTGACTCTACTATTCGTTCTAATCAAAAAGTTACTAATACATTAAAAAAGTTAGACATATTGGAAAAGGAAAACCAAACACATGGCTAGTTGGAAAGATATTTTGCTCGATACTCTAAAACTTACCGAAGAAGTTAAGCGCTTAAATACAACCACAGAAAAATTATCTGAAAGAACATTCGATATTGATAAGCGACTTGTGCGACTGGAAACCATGGTCGAAGTCGCGCAAATTAACCGCCCTAAAATTGAAAAGCACTAATTGATTTAAGTAGTTAGAATTTCGGGTGAGTACGGGAGAGTCCATGTACTCTCGCTTTTTGATTGTAATGCGGACCAGATTAGATTGACCACTTAGAAGCCTCAAGTATTATTCCCTCGAAGCTCGAAGCTCGAAGCTCGAAGCTCGAAGCTCGAAGCTCGAAGCGAATTATTATTGTTTTTCACTCCTCGCTCCTCGAATCTCGCTCCTTAAACCTAGCTCCTTAAACCTAGCTCCTGAAAACTAGCAAAGCAAGTTTTACTGCCAAGAATATTTAATACTTAAACGCGTGAAATTTTCGCCAAACGCGTCATTTCCCGTATAGACCTCATATCGCCAAATACTGTTTTTCTCTACCTGGTTTAGTCCTAAAGTTAACTCGTTTCCTTGCTCGTAAATTGACTCATCCGAAGGTGCTTCGTTACTGATGTTCTTGTTATTGTAGGTGGCAAATTTTACGTCGAAATGAAATTGGTCATTAATTTCATGGTTATACCTTATCGTTGTGATTTCAGCACCAATGGGATCTTCTATTAATTTTTCATCCCCCCACCAGTGACCAATAGTATTCATTTCATTTCTATAACCTTCCTGATATAGGTGATGAGTGTACCAGGCATTTTGAAAACTTTGATGTTCAATAAGTAGTGAAGATTGATCTGTTAAATATGGAAAAAACACTCCAATAGCTTCAACGCGATTTCCTAATCGATATGCTCGTTCTTTATTAGTGTCTTCGCCTGTATATTCGAAGTAAACTTGAAGCGGAATTCCGATATCTATGTCAAATTTGCTAGAAATTCCAGCTTGCTGATTACCAAATTCTTCATCGCAATTTTGTAATTCCGAGGTTCCGCCACAATTGTCTGAATTCACAGGATCTATAAAGGCATCCCATACTTCTGAGAATCCAACATCTCTGCCACCACCGCCAAACATCATTGTTCTATTTAGCCCGAGAGTCCACCAGTCCACAAATTGTGCGCCCAAATGAACAGAGATAAATCCTGGTTGGCCAGATGTTCTTTCGCTTCCAAATCGGATGCCCTCCATTTCTTCCAATTCACCAAAAGCAACATCATACTCAATTAAATAATCAGTCAACGGTTTTGGGCTACTAATTGAAAACCGCGCAATCGGTTTCGCGTTAGTCGAAAGTTGAGAAGAACTTTCCTGAAACGGATTTAACCAAATCTCCTTATATCCAACATCAATCTGAAAATAATCATGAACATAAGAGAGGTAAGTATGGTTGGGAATTATCCCTCCGCTCCCATCATAAACAATCCCACCAACTGACAAGTTAATGTTATCGCTTAATTGCCAATAACCAGCGACTTCTCCTTTAAAGTTGCTTGCAGAAGTTTGACCTCGCTGATTGGGAATATTTTTATGATCGAAATCGCTATACGATGCCTCAATGCCAAAAGTTGTTATATTTGATTTTTGTCTATAGCGGCTAATGTAGGAATTAATGCGACGATATAGTTCGGGGTAGTCCGTTTTAATTTTCTCTAAATAATCCTGAACAGTTGCCAAATGATACGGTTTTGACATCACCGGCATTTTTGCTAGCGTAGCAAGTCGTTCAAGTTCCAGTTCAATTAACGGGTCGGACTTTAATGGTAAATAGTGTGCATTAGGCGCAGCTGAAACAGCCCCACAAATAATAAAGCCCAAGAAAATAGTGCTTATTTTTTTGATTAAAGCAAACAAGGTTATTCCTTCACTAATTTTTACTGGTAAGTGCAGGCGCTATAATACTGTAACTTTGGTTACTTAGTCAGTAAGAAAATGTAAAAAAGAAGTTTAAAATCGAGTAATGAATGGTGGGGCTAGCTACGAGTTACGAGGTTCGAGCTACGAGGTTTGAAGTTCTAGAGGAAAACTTCGAATCTAGCGCTTGTCCTTGAGCAAAATCTTCGCTACAAACAGCCCAATTAAAACTCCAATAATATCTGCGACCATATCCCCAAAACTGAACCCTCGGCTGGGCATGTAGAATTGAATCACTTCGATGGTGATACCCAATAAAGCTGAGAAAGTAAATATGGCAAGGCGATTTAGCCGTCGAAAGGCAAGGCAAAATACAAAAGTAAACCCGGCAAATGCAACCAAATGATAAACCTTGTCTATCTGATTAAACTCGATTGGCGTTGGCGGTGAAGGCATTAAAGTCAGAAATAACAGAGTCGACAACACCACCCAAAAGGATAATTTCCAATAGAGGATGTAGGAATGAGACTGTAATAAATGTTTAAGCATATTGAGAAGTGGTTCTTTAGTCAGTGCGTGAATTTTACCCGATTCATCCGGTTATAACTACATGACGTTAAATTATCTAAAAAGTTGCAGGAATGTCACTTTCATTATGATAGAATCCCGTTCGTTTTGTAACCAACTGTGATTATTTTGGGAAAAAGGAAATGCAAATAGAATATCGAGCCCATGGTGGGGAATTAAAGGATTTATATTTATCACTTCAAGACGCACAAACGGCGAAGGAAAATGCAAAAAACTTGCAATCCTGGGATCTTACCCATCGCCAGATCTGCGATATCGAGTTATTGCTGAACGGCGGTTTCTCTCCTCTAGAAGGTTTTATGTCACAAGCTGACTTCCAGTCGGTCCTGGATAACATGCGACTGGCGGACGGGACTTTGTGGACCATGCCTATCACGTTAGACGTTAGCAAAGAATTTGCTGAGACAGTTAACGTGGGTGAAGAAATTGCACTTCGCGATGAGGAAGGCGTTATTATTGCTTTACTCGAAGTGTCTGATTGCTGGACGCCGAATAAAGCGGAAGAAGCAGAAAAAGTCTTTGGTGCTGATGATGATGCGCATCCTGCTGTACATTATTTGCACAATCAAGCGGGAGATGTTTACTTAGGAGGTAAGCTAAAGGGCTTGTCCGATCCGAGTCACTACGACTTTAAAACCCTACGTGATACCCCTGCTGAAATTCAAAGCAAATTCCACAAATGGGGCTGGAACAAAGTTGTCGCATTCCAGACTCGTAATCCGATGCACCGGGCTCATCAGGAATTAACTTTCCGGGCCGCAAAACAAGTAGAAGCT
>Ga0209475_10001602_pt1 | contig 27414 bp, 14 predicted proteins | sample tdDd471_FD_187128 | JGI IMG/M metagenome (GOLD analysis project Ga0209475, IMG submission 187128) | Marine sediment microbial communities from the Atlantic coast under amendment with organic carbon and nitrate - tdDd47.1 (SPAdes)... | ecosystem: Environmental > Aquatic > Marine > Coastal >... | reverse complement strand
CTCGTCAGGTTGCCGTTGTGCGCGTAGCCGTAACCGCGGCGAAACTCTTTGCTGATGGTTGCAGAGTCAGCACCGTACTTACCTGCCGCGTCAACCAGGCGGTTCAGGCCGTCATAGGTGTATTCGTAGCGCACGTACCGGCTCGTGGTGTAGTCTTCCCGCGCCTTGACGCTGTTGTCGATTCTAAAGTCATAGGTGACATTCTGCAGTTCAGCACCGTTGTTCGTGTTGACGGTCCGCAGGTTGGTGAGACGCCCCCTGATGTCATAGGTGTAACTGGTCTCGGTGCCGTTGCCCCGAAGGATGCGGTCCATCTGGCCGAATTCATTGTAGTCTACCGCCGAGACAATCGTCGACGGCACATCGCCGCCCGTGGACAAGCCTTCCACGCCCATAAAACCGTAGGTATAGGTCACACTGATCTTTTTATTGGTCCCCGGATCTTCAGGATAGACGATGGTCTTTTTGCGGCTCAAAAGGTCAAAGGTGAACTCGGTGATATATTCTGTATTACCGCTGTCGGCCGCCTTGATGCTTCTTGTTTCTTTTTTTACCCGCCCGAGCTGGTCGTAGCTCATCACCTTGACCTGTGACGGATCCTCTACTTTAACCAGGCGGCTTACCGCGTTGTCGCACCCCGTCAGTTCATCATAAGTGTAAACCACCTGCCCCGCCGCGGCGGGTAAGGTCTTCACGGTGACCCGGCCTAAAGAATCATAGGTGAAGGAAGTTAACCGTCCCAGGGCATCGGTCTGGCTGGTGACTTCCCCGAAGTTGCCGTAATTGACTTGAGCGTATCCGAGATCCGGGTCGCTTGATTCGGTCAGCCTTCCAAATCCATCATAACGCCAGTATGCGATATTATGCCCTGAGGAGTCTTTCCTTGCAACTTGAAACATGTCACTTTCTATTTCCAATGACATGGAGGTGTCATTGAGGTCCATCTTCTTGACACGGCTCCCTGCCAGGTTATAGGCAAATCCAAGCTGAGCGTTAACTTCCTCTCCATTATCTCCTGTGCCCGTATCGGTGATATAGAGAACCTGGCCCCGGCTGTTTTTCTTCGTGATCTTTGTCCGCCCGATACTGTGGGTCGTACTTGCAGTCCATGGATCATCATAGGGATAAAAACTGGTAACAGAAGTCTCTGCTTCACCGGTTTTATTTTTCGGAAGAGTAACCTTTTTCGGCCGCCCCGCGTCATCATACTCAGTAAGCGTCGGATTCTTGATAGAAGTATTGGCAACATAGTCAAAGACATCACGGGGGCTTCCCCAGGCAGTCTGACTCTTGCTTATCATACGACCGATGTGATCATATTTCAGGATACCGGTTTTCGTGACCTTCGTGAAGCTTCCGTTTTGCTTTTCTGCGCGCACCGAGTGGATGGCCCGCCCCATACCATCAGCATAGACTGATGTGACAATATTCGCATCACTGGTACCGGTATGCTGCTCAACGGTTCCCCGAAGCGGAAAGTCTGTGCTGTAGTCATAGGTCGCCAGGGTCTCGCGCCCCTCGTCGGTTTCCGTCTCCTGAAGACTGAGGCGGCCGCTGTTATCATAGGTAAAAAATGTTGAGTTGCCGTTCTCGTCTTCTTTCTCTTCGATGCCCCCGAAGGCGATGCCGTAGTTTATTGTAAATTTTGTAATGTAGTCACGGGTGTCGCCCTTGACCGTCTGCTGCACCACGAACTGGTGAAGAAGCTCATCGTATACTGTCTCGCTTACCCGTGCCGGCGTGCCGCTGACGTTACGCGATACGGTTCGGTTGCCGTAGTCATCATACTCATATTCCATCACCTGGCTGGTTACTGCCGCAAGCCCCGTGCCGGTGTAGGCCTTTTCTTCGCGTGTAACATTGCCGTAGTCATCGTACTGGTAACTTGAAGTCACTTCATGTGCTGAGTCTTTCAGATCTCGTTTCTCAGAGAGGCGCATTTCATTGGTCGCCTCAATATTCTCAAAGGCAGAATAAGAATGAAGCGTTGTTTCAGAATGAATTGCATCAGAATAATGATCGGTCACCGATTCGGTTTTACTCACCATTTCGTATTTGCCGGGAGTCAGCACAATGTTTGAATTCTTTGTTGTGAAGAGTTTCGTGTTCTTATACTCACGCACCTCAACTGGTTCAACCAGAAAACTTGCAACTTGTCCCTTGACACTTGTTCCTATCATATGAAGCTTATACTCATATTCAGTTCTCGAATATTCTTTAGTATCAGAACCATACACAGTAGTACTTTTAACCGCCCCGGCAAGGGCCCGGTTTTCTCTAAAATCATCATAGGGCACATTGTTATAGGTGCTGATCGACCTGCCTCCGTATGCATCAATCGTTTTAAAAGTACCGAAGCCGAAATAGTCTGTCTCTTTAAAGCCATTGACAAAAGCAGAGTAGGCATGGCCATTGCTGTATTCATACTCGGTAAAGATTCGTCCCCCATGGCCGTCTTCTGCCGTCAGCTTTGTGCAGACCTTGTAGTTCATCGGCAGGTCAGGAATATCATCATCTCCCGTATTATCAAAGCGGGAAGAATGAGAAAACTCAAAGTAATATTTTCCCCCGATGCCGTTGTCGACCTTGTGCACCATGTCGGGGATCGTGCCTGTTGAGAGGGCAAAGTACCAGTCCTTTTCTTTCAGGTGAAAAATACCGACGTCAGTCTTTCCGTCACCATTATAGTCTCCCTGGATCCATCTAAAAGGGTACTGAGCATCCATGAGAGAAGGGCGAGACAGTTTCTGCAACTGGTACAGCGAGCTGTTGTTGTTCTCGGCAAAGTTTAAAGTAACAAGTTGAAAGGAAGATAAGTCGAGCACCTCGAAACCTGAAGCGGTTTGGATTACCGGGTATCCCTGGTGATCATAGCGGCCCGTAAAGACTTCCCCGCTGCCGGTGCTTTTTGATTCAGGCGTCTCAGCCGTACAGCTCGAAGTGTCAATACCGACGCGTCTGAAGACTGCCTCTCCGCTGTCAGAAGTAACATAGACCAAAGAGCCATAGTTGATGCCCTCTGAATAAATTCGGTACTGTCCGGTATAGCCGTTAAAGCTCAGGTTCTCTGCCGGGATTATCTTTCTGAAGGTCAGCAGGTTTCCATCTAAAGTACCGAGGTATATTTTTTGAGAGGAAGATGACGTGTCGACGAGCAGCAGCTGGCTGGATGTTCCGCCGAACTTCCCCCAGAAGGCGAATTTTGAATTGCGCTGGTTGCGGTACTGGTTTAAAAATTCATTCAGCTCTGCATCAGTAAAAGAGAAGTCGGAAAAGTGACGTTCAAGGGCAATAGTATTATCACTGTCACCATTGATTAAAAATTCAGTATCATTGAGGGAGGTTCCGCCCTTTAAAACGAGAAAGCTTTTTTCGCCTTCACTTCCTTTATAATCGTAAAAATAGAGATCCTTTTTAATGTCAAATTCGGGGATTTCACTTTCAGAAAAATCCGCAATGGTCTCATCACTCCATGCAGTACCGGACTTTGAGACAAGGTCGATGCTGTGGCTGCCGTTGTTCTCACGATGATAGAGAAGCCCTTCCCTGCCGTCGGTATTGTATTCGACAGCCAGGCCATTGTTCAGCACCGTGGTGCCGTCTGACGTGATGTTACTTAAAGCTGAATCACTTATTTTTACCGAATCATTCGCGCCGGGGGTGACTGAATAGTATCCAGCCTCTAAGGTTGTTCCGGCGCTTCGCTTAAAGAGGCTGTTCTTTCTATAGATGAGCACCTCAGCACTGGTGCCGGAAAAGTTACCCGCCCAGGTTTTTTCGCCCCTGCCGGCATGAAAGTTCACATCGATTTTATAGGAAAGCTGGTATGTTTTATCATTGGCTGCAACTACAGAAGAGGCATCCTTAAGCTTCACCTCGTCTTCAGGAAGAGGCGTGCGCATAACGGTATTCATATCCGGTGATGCGCTTGCAGAGTTCAGGTTGTTGTAGATACGATAGCGAAAGCCCTCAGGATCAGCTTCACCAATCCAGAAGCAGTTGTCGGTCTTTGAGTAAAATCCAATATCAGTACGGCCGTCGCCGTTAAAGTCTCCCTGGAGCCACCGGGTGATATCTTTATTATCCGGTATCTTCGAATACTTGACGAATTGTATTGAGCTATCACCGGTTTTCCCAAGCCACCACTGGCCGTCTTCACGATCTAAAAAGAGAAAGTCAGAATAGCCGTCACCGTTAAAGTCACCACTGAAGCGGTCATTGCCGAAGAGCGCCTGCTGGGGCGCCGTGAAGGTTGTAAAAAGCCGCCACTGAATTTCAAAGGGGACTGATCCGCTGTCGGTGCGGTAATTGGCACCGACATACCATTTGCCGTTTCGCGAATCATATATGCTGATGTCGGTGCGGCCGTCACCATTGTAGTCTCCAGAAAGAAAGTGTACCTTCCCCCGGTCTTTTCCATACTCACTGTCGTCAAAGGTTGCCGTACTGTTAAAGCCAGTGCCGGGATTGTAATCGTCACGAAAAAGATTCTGAAAGCCTTTGGCAAATTTTACAAACTTAAAACTTCCCCCCTCATTGGTCATGAGAATCCACTCGCCCGTGGGCTCATTGAAAAGCATGGCGTCAGAAAGTCCGTTGCCGTCATAGTCACCGGGAAACCATTCGCATTTAAATATATCGATGTCGCTCAGGTACTGTTTCCCGTATCGGCGAAAGCTAAAGGTCTTCCCGTTGTGCTCGGCGATCCAGAACTCACGCGTCTCCGGAAGGTACATGGCAATGTCGCTTCTTCCGTCTCCGTTGTAGTCACCGGTAACGTTGCCCTTAAAGAACTGGATCTTTGCCTCAGAGTCATACCCTTTAAATTTATACCCATAGTTTGGATAGCTGTAGCCGCCGTCTTTTTTGCCCTGGGCGGCACGCCAGTAACCGGTTTCGGGATTAAAAAAGACCATGTCGCTGATACCGTCGCCGTTGAAGTCGCCTTCAAAGTACTTTGTCGCCTCGGGGTTTACTTCCGGGTCATTGTAGCGGCTGTTGGTCACCCGTCGCCAGAGAAGCTTTCGGTCGCCGTTTTCTAAATTCTGGTAATAAAAACTCGGCTGTGTCGTGTGACGGTTTGTCTCAACAGTAGTTAAAAGCGGTCGCTTTGAATCGGGAGAGACATCATAGACCATCTCATACTGCCAGAGGGTATCAGAAGAAAACATACTGCCAGACTCCCATCCGATATCAATACGTTCAAGGATTCGTTCCATCTTCATCACAAAGCCCGGGGCCTTTGAGACATAGGCGTCATCACGCTTTGTGTAGACAAACTTCACCCACTGCTTCGCCGCGGTTCCGGTGCGGATGTTGCCCGTGTAACGGATCTCCTGAAGGTATAAAATGTGATTATCTTCATATTCAGAGGTGTCATACACCGCGTACATGTAGTTGCCGTTAAGATCCTGTGAACGGGAAAAATTCCAGATATAAGTCTTGTCTTCATCATCGGGCTGGTAGATACGGCTCGACCGGTTTTCACCAAAGGTGGTCACGGTACCGGCTTTGTCATAGACCCGCCAGATGCCCCCGCTTTCAGTGTCTGAAAGAACCAGTTTCGAAAAGCCCGATTCTATTTCAAGGCGGTAGGTGCCTTCTTCTGATGTTGCTGAGCCTTCGACCTTAACAAGCCGCTTGCCGTTGAATGTAAAGGTATCCCGGTAATCATAGTAGAGCTGGCCGTTGCGGGTTGTTCTTGAAATTACTCCAAGGCCGGTGCCCATGGACCAGCCGATACCAACCAGGCCATCACCGCCACTTGATGAGTAGCTCAAGCCAACAGAAGGCTGCAGGCCGCCACGGCCACCTGGTACATCGATCGGGTACGACAGGTTAACTGTTCCGTAGTTGTTGATCTGCGGGGGCTTGATAAAGGCGGCCCCTGACAATGGATCAAGCTTCGGGGTGGTCTCGCCTTCTTTGTCTGAACGGTTTGTTGACGCAGAGAAGGCGTCGTTGCCGCTGGGGGCAGATGAAAGGGGGGAGCGGCCGTGGGGCGTAAAGTCACCTTTACCGCCGCAGGATACAAGAGTAGATATGATTATAATAAATATTGGTATAATTGCTTTTAGTTTCATGATACTCTTCTATTATTAGATTTTTTCTTTTTCATCCCGGCCGGTACAGGTCCGGCCGGGACACTCGAAAGAGCATTCTTTGAAAACAAATTGGCTTATTCTAATGCTGGCTTGTAATAAAACCCGACTCCATTCACATTTGGCTTATCACCGTTGAAAGCGTCATACATAACTTCAGGAACAAATTCTGTTCCATCGCCGTTATTATATTCTAAATCCATCAAGACATCCGGATCTGTAAATTCGTTCCAGATTCTTATATTATCGATTGATATTCGACCCCACTCTGGATAGTGAGATCCGGAGTCATAGGTTGCTGTATACAGCTCAAACCATGGCTTACATGCCTGGAGGGCTCTACTGTCAAGAGCTACATCGACACTACCTAACAGGGCACCATCACGGTACAACTTGACATTAACATCACCATCGATGTCATCAACACTCCAAACCATGGTAATCTGAAAAAGTTCATCTATACTGGCCACAGCAAATTTTTGATCGACATGAAACCGTTCTACCCCATCGGTATATATCTTGATGTAGTTGTTCTGACCACTGGCCAGTGCATGGGAATGAATATCAAGGTAATCTTCCGATGTCAGATAGAACCTTAAATAACCATCTGTACAAGTGTGATTATTCTTGGTTCGATATGGAGCATTAACAATACACCAGAATGAAACGGCCCCCTTACGAAAATCATGATCAACCGTATTAAATGGTTTTATTTCAATTTTACCATAATTTCCTGCAGTAGGATGTCGCATTTCAAGTCTCAACCCATTATTGAGTTTTACACTCTCAAAATGATATTGGATAGCATTGTTGTATAAGCTGTAAGTCCAGTCAAAATCTGGAATAAATTCTTCACCAATACGCGGGCTCCTGATACTCGCAGCATCCTCACAGGTACTGAAAAACAATGGTCTCGGTCGCTTGGGCAGACTGAAGAGTCCATTATCAAGATCAACAAACACCGTACCTTCAGGTGGGTATATTTTATCCGTCAAATCCATAGAAATTGGCTCAAAGGCAAGACCTGATTGCGAGGATACAGATTCACCATCTTCCAGTATTCTGAAATAATTGTCCTGTTCTAGAGGGCCAAAGGTGCTCTGTTCTATAATTTCAAGCAGAGAGTCACCGCCAAGATATGCAGTAGAGATGGCAACACCAAACCGGTCAGTCAACTGAACATGGGTATCGGTAAATCCGTAAAAATAAGGATTGTACATCTTGGGGACCGTGAGCTGCAAGGCATTAACATTCATACAGAAGGGCCCGTTAAAAGCGGGCTCGCTTTTTCCGTTTGTATCACTGCAGGCTACTACGGCCACCATATACTGTTGATGACCTGCCAGGTTATCTATCTTGTAAATTTTCTTTTCGCCAACTGTCTCAACAGTCATGTCAGTGCTGCTGCCGGATTTATCTATAACCAGTGGTCCCTCCCAGGGGAACTGGCGGTAATCTTCCGCATTGGATGCCGGCTTAATTACACCATCCTGAACAACATACTCATAATCTGTAACAGGACGGCAATATACTTCGAAGTAATCTGCATATGATGATGCGAGTTCGGCTATTGAAATAGACATCAGATTCGATTCACCATTGTAGGTTGGCGAATCTATTCCCTGACCGCCGGCAGGCACAATGACATCAACAACCGAAGCCTTGAGAGAATAATCCCGTTCTACCATCGGAGAGAAAAAGAAATCATCCACTGATGCCCCGACAATGGCAAATTCATCATTGCCGACCAGGTTGTTATTAATATCATCAATCGAATTGTAGCTTTTGCCATTAAAGTAGTCCATAAAACTGGAAGCATCGGATTCATACTTGTTTAGCCAGAAGGCAAGAAAATCTTTTCCCAGAAAAGTATCGATAACTGTATTGGCATAAATGTAGCGAACCGCGCTACTAAAATCAAATGAACCGCTCTTCCGTTCTTTCATCCAGATAGTTTCTCGATATTCAGGTTTGGCCACAGTCCGAATATAGACATCAACAGAATCCCTTCCCCCGGTAAAAACATTGAGAGGACAGTAGGCGTCTCCTTTCGGTGGCGTAAAACTGACAAAAAATTTCTGATTAATATGGTCGGCATAACTGGTATAGCGGCAGTCGATCTCCCGATTGTCAGTACCCCTGTCACTATAATCAAGCTTCAGACGGTACCATCCCGAACCGTCATTAAAATTGACTTCAAAATCTAACGCATTTTTATTAAACAACTTTTTACTCATGGAACTGGTATGCTTTTCCCGGTAATCCTTGTATTTATCATACGTGACCAGAACAGTCCTGGCTTCACAGCTTGCTTCTCGGCCTTCAGGAGTATTTTTATTGTAAGCATAGACCTTAATAGTATAAACACCCGGATCTTTCATTGAGCTGCTATCCGGATTTTCAATGGGGATAAAGGTATACCCTGAATCGACAGTTATGGTTTTCTCTTCAGGTGCACCGTAATTATGGGGGCCATTACAGGTAACGATGTAGTATTCTGCTTCACTGGCATCCTGAACACGCACATCAATACCATTGGTATAACCGGTGGACACAAAGGTAAAATCGCCGACAGTTGCATACCGGGGCCCCAACACCTTTACGACAATATCGCCTTCTGCAGTTGATGAACTTTTTGTCACTGCAGGATATCCATAGCATCTAGAAATAGCCTTAACTTCTACGCTGTAGGATTTACCATCAGGTTGAGTACCACCGGCAATCTCACCCATTTTTCCGATAGCAACCCCGTTTTCGTCATACTTAACACTCTGGCTGTTGAGAATTAGAGAGCCACCCTTGTTTTCCAAGTCATTCCGGGATATTCGGTGATACCTGCCGGTACCTGGTATTTGTTTTCCAGAGTTGTCAATTTCATAAAATTCTATCTGGTATTCCTCAGCGTATCGAGCCTCATTGATATCTACTGTTATCGAATTAATCCCTCCCTCGGCTCTATGAGTAAACAGAGACGGTACGCCTTTTTCTACTGCATCTGCTGTCGCAAATTTATAATTAAAGTTATACCATGCCCTGCCGTTAAGAACCGGTCCACCATCACTGCCGTCAAAGATATGGTGCCCACCTGTTCCATATTCTGAAGCTTTCTCATCGCCAAAAAGATAACGCGAGGCTTCCAGGTCTATTTCCAATCTCAGAACATCCGAAGCGAAAACCTTTCCAAGAAAGGTTGCCCGTTCGAATTCTGTGTCATTGGTCAAATTTGTCCATCGGGTGTTCATTCCTATTTTTGAATTTCGCTGCAAAGGAGTATATGAAAAGGTCCTGAAATGCTCATTGAAATCATCAATATCCATGCAGACAATTTCATATCGCTCTCCAACCCAGATGGGATCATTAATATCTCCTTCGAAATACCGCCCGTTGTGAAGGATCATCCAGTACTTCATTTTCTTCATTTCACTATCAGATAGACGTTGACTCTCACTGTAAGACGAATTGTCTTCGGGATTAAAAGGATTATATTTGCTGAGCCCGAAGGAGGGTTCCTGGATTCTATAAATAGTTTCAATTTTCTTTACCGATCCGTCAGGCAAAGTAAAAGATTTGATATAAGTTTCAAAGAGACGCCATGAGTTTCCATCATTTCGAGACCCATAATCGTAGTCAGAAAAAACCGGCATGCCATTGCTGCGCCAGTTTAGGTCTACATCACTTACTGTAAGCCCCCTGCCATCACGGTCCACATCCCATGATTCGCCGCCACCGATCCGGTCTTTATAAATATTAAAAAGGGCTTTTTTCAGTGAAACACCGGGAACGATATCTCCATCTTCATCCACATCAAAGGCCGCAACACGGTATACCTCTCGAACACCTTTACCGGTTACCTTAATAGTTGCAGTTCGGGCCTTAGCGGTCTCTTCGACAATCTTCAAATTATTAACACCTGGATTATAATTTGAATCATCGACCCGGGTCCTATTAAAACTCACTACATGAATCTGAGGCATATATCCCTTTGCAAGGGCGGTTTTAACTTCTTCAGTATTAAGGTTCCCTATTTCAATGACATATGGTCCAAGTTCTTCCCCCCCGTAAATCTCTTCTGAAAAATCATTCCCCTCTTCTGTTTTAAATGTAAATGTTTTTACTGGCAGGTATTCGCCGGCCGGTGTTTTAAAAGAGAGGGTGCAACGCATATCACTTACTTTAACCGGCATATTCACTGTAGTATTTTTAAGATAAAGTGAGGCCCGGACCAGACCAGCATTGGGGCCGATACTTGAATTATTTTTTAACGATTCATTGGTTCGATAATTTTTTGAAATATTTTCTACAGTCTCATTTTTGAATTCTTTTCCATTCCGATCCAGATTATCAACATAGTCTACATTTTCAAAAACAGTTTTTTCAGCCATGCTGGCACTTGAAAAATTTTCAGCCATTTTATGGTTTTCACTATAGCTGCTTGAAGTACTTGCAGAAGCGCCACCAAAAAATTTTGAACCACCTGAAACGCTCACACTCACTGATGAACTGAAACCATCTTCCTTCTGGTAACCGCCGCTTTCTTCAAAACTTTCCTTTGTGACATAGGGAGTGGTTTTCTTATTCATTTCTTCATAATTTTTACTCTCCATACTGTTATTGATAGATTCTTTTAAATCAGATTCTTCAATCAGTTCCGTATGGTTTAAAGTGTCATTCTGCTCATCGACAACAATTTTCATTGTAATCGGGGCTTCGATTCGTGTAACTATCCGAGGGTAATCCACGACAAATGGATTGCTGACTATTTCTTCACTATTTGGAATCCCGTCTCCATCGTAGTCTGTACAGAGGGTGTGTCCCGAAGGGTCTGAATCTGTAACACCAATACTGGATGCCAGTACCGGGATTCCGAGGTTCCCGGAAAAAAGAGAATGGCTGCCGGAGCCGGCAGTATAGTTTAGCTCCTGAGTGGTTTTTTCTTCAGGATCGACTTCTTCAACATTAAGCCTTTCACCCGCGCCGCGGTTCTCAAGTCTGCACCCAGTAGACAACAGAATAGCGGTAAGCAGGCAAAAGAAAAAGAGTCGACTGATAATAGCTGTGAATAATTTCATTGATACACCTCCAGTATAAATTTCTCAAGGGACCCGCACAACAACTCCCCTTCCTGGAGGTAACGAATTTCAAAGCATGAATAGTAAAAATATTTTTGCATTAACATAAAAAAAGCCCTCTGACGTGTACAGCAGTACACACCAGAGGGCCTTTTCGATATTTTTTTTAAATCTTTATCCTTTCCGAACAGTAACCAGTTTCGACGATTCAAACATCGACACAGGAGAAATAACCGGCTCACCATAAGGAACCTTTGTGCCGTACCTGATCTTCATCAGTTTTTTAACCGCCCGATGCTCAAGGTTAAAATCTTTAAGCTTCTGAAGTTTACCAATGCCGACACCGGCTCCCCGTTTGTAGAGTTTGTACACCAGCTCACTGCAGTAAATAGTGCGGTCACTCCAGAGAAAACGGTTATCATAATTTTTACCGAGAAAGTGTTTTCCGATACGTTTCATCTTTTCGATAGTTTTCCGGTTCAAAATATCATCACGATTTTTAAGACGCTTAATCACATAATGACGATTCTTCCCCCTGCGAATCCAGAGGCTTAAAGGTGTTGCCTTAACAGGCTGTACCGCCTCGAAGACAAACCAGCCGGTTCTCTCTTTAAAAATAATGCCCATATGGGTATAACGGCTCCCGGTTGCTGCCTTAAGGGCCGCCCCCTGTGACGACAGAGACTCATGAAATATCAGGTCTCCTTCCATTATTGCCGGTGACGTTTTTACACAGCCCGGGACCGCCAGCAGAATCAATAAAACTACAACGCTTCTTATATAACAGGTCAAAACTTCCCCCCCACACACACTTACTAATGCTTATTTATTGTTGAAAGACAGGGCACCTGCCAGAAGGCTGTATTGACCTGAACTTTACATTTTTCTCATAGTAGCGAAATTAAACAAAAAATAGCAACCATATTTACAATTGAAGTATAATCGAATAAAATAGAAACCTTCGGTATCATTTTGTTACATATTTAGACCTGTCTAAAATACTAAGAAAAGAGGTTCAGGTGAAGGAAGTTAAAGAATTTGCCATAGCCGGCATGACCTGTGCCGCATGTTCCGCCCGTGTAGAAAAGACCCTTTCGAAAATTCCCGGGGTGGAAGATATCACCGTTAACCTGGCGACAGAACGAGCCCGAATGACCCTCATCGGCGATGACATCACGACTGATACAATTACCGCGGCCATTGATAAAGCCGGGTATACCGCCCTGCCTCTTGAAGACTCTCCACTTCTTGAAGCGGACATTGCCATAGAAGGCATGTCATGTGCCGCCTGTATTACCCGAGTCGAAAAATCTGTCAGCCGCCTTGATGCATCAGTTGAAATATCCCTTAACCTTGCCACAGGAAAAGCCCATGTCAGGTACGACCCCCGAAGCAGCAAACTCTATAAAATCATTGAAGCGATACAGGTCGCGGGTTACGGGGCAGAGCGTATCGAATCCACCGGCGTCGACCGGGCTGCCGAAATGCGAAAAAGGGAACAGAAAAAGTTAAAGATAACTTTTATCGCCTCAGCACTGCTCAGCCTGCCTCTTATCGGGGCAATGATCACCATGCTGACTCCCCTGAACATACCGATTCTTCATGAACCATGGCTGCAGCTCATAGCCGCCACGCCGGTACAGTTTATTATCGGGGCCCGTTTCTACCGAAACGCCTGGCACAGCATCAGGACCCTTGCTCCCGGCATGGACCTCCTGGTTGCCCTCGGTACCTCGGCAGCTTACTTCTTCAGTCTTTACAATGGTTTCATAGCCCCTGCCCTGGGCGAAGTACGGGGTGATCTCTATTTTGAAGCCTCTGCCATTATCATTACACTTATTTTACTTGGAAAGTATTTTGAAGCCGCCGCAAAGGGAAACACCTCAGAGGCGGTAAAAAAACTGATGGGAATCCAGCCCCGGGAAGCAACGGTTCTCCGAGATGACAGCGAGAAGACCATACCTGTCAGCGATGTCGAACCGGGAGACCTGCTTATCGTTAAGCCCGGAGAAAGGCTTCCTGTTGATGGAGAGGTTGTTTCAGGGAACAGCACGGTAGACGAAAGCATGATCAGCGGCGAAAGTATTCCTGTCGAAAAAGCTGCAGGTGACGGGGTCACAGGCGGAACCCTCAACATTCATGGATCGATCACCTTCATGGCAACCCGTACCGGTGCCGCAACCTTCCTCTCTCAGATTATCCGAACTGTTGAAGAAGCGCAAAATTCCCAGCCTCCTATTCAAAGGCTTGCTGACCGGGTTGCTGCATTTTTTGTTCCCTCAATTTTGATCATCGCCGCCCTTACCTTTCTTACATGGCTGCTAGTCACCGGCAATCTTCAGAATGCCCTGGTAAGCGCTGTAGCGGTTCTCGTCATTGCCTGCCCCTGCGCCCTGGGCCTTGCTACTCCCACTGCCGTTATGGTCGCCACGGGACGTGGCGCTGAACTTGGCATTCTTATAAAAAGCGGCGAGGCTCTTGAGACCGCCCACCGGGCTGATATAATTATACTCGACAAAACAGGAACCATTACCAGGGGAACGCCCCGGGTGACTGACATTATACCCTTCAATTCATGGGGGAAGTCAGAGCTCCTTCGAGCCGCGGCAACTGCTGAAAAACGCTCAGAGCATCCCCTGGCAAAGGCAGTACTGGATGCCGCAGTAGACGAATCCCTTAAAGTGCCTGAACCCTCAGAGTTCACCGCCCATCCCGGATACGGCGTGGAAGTTACCTCGGGAGAAAAAAAAATACATGCCGGGACCATCAGGCTTTTCACCGAAGCGGGCATAGACATTTCCCTGGCGAATAAACATCTCCCGAAACTTGAAGCATCGGGAAAGACCTGCATACTTATTGCAGTTGACAAAGAACCTGCCGGCATCATCGCCTTTTCTGACACCCTGAAAGAAACATCAAAAGAAGCAGTCATGGCGCTCAAGAAGATGAACAAAAAAGTCTACATGGTCACAGGAGACAATGAGCGTGCCGCCCGATACATCGCCGATCAGGCGGAAATAGACCATGTCAGGGCAGGAGTTCTCCCCGGAGGTAAAGCTGATTTTGTCAAAGAGCTCCAGGGCCAGGGAGATAAAGTTATCATGGTTGGAGACGGCATCAATGACGCCCCAGCCCTTGCTGTATCAGACATTGGTGTTGCCATCGGTACCGGCACTGATATCGCTATTGAAGCTTCAGACATAACCCTTACCCGTGGTGATCTGACTGTCCTTGTATCCGCTCTTGAGCTTTCTGAAAAAACAATCAATAAAATAAAACAGAATCTTTTCTGGGCATTTTTCTATAATGCCGCAGGAATCCCCTTCGCCGCCTCGGGCATGCTCAATCCGATTATCGCCGGGGCTGCCATGGCCTTCAGTTCGGTGTCGGTGGTGAGTAATTCTCTCAGCCTGAAACGCTTCAAAAAATGAACACATCAAAGTTCATCCCTCTTTAGAATGACAATTCTAATCTGCCGGGAAATTTCAACGCCAATAAAGAGCTCAAAATACCATTAAAAAAGTTGACACTTTATTGCAATAGTGTATGGTAATTATAGTTTTAATAAAAAATATTCTTTTGTTTTATGGAGGTTCTTTAATGAAGCGTTATACTCTTTTTATTGTCGCCTTTGTGGCAGCCTTTTCACTTATAGCAGGACCAGCTTTTTCTGCAGCGTATGTAACACCAAAAATTGATTTAGGTTTTGGTATCAGTGAGTTCCATACGGATGGCGATGTAAATCCTGGTATCGGTGGTGGCCTCATTTTAGGTTTCAATGTAGCAGGATCAATATCCCTTGAAGGTCAGGCTGCATTTCAATACTGGTTCTTCGATGTAGAAGATGCTGCCTTCTATTTTGTTCCTTTTACTGTAGGCCTACGTTTTGGTCTCGGTGAAAGTTTTGGTTTAATCGGCGGCTTAGGTGGTTGCTGGCGTCAACTTGATACAGACGTTGGATCTGCTGATGATACTGATTTCACATTCTACCTTGGCGCTGAGATTCTTTTTTCTCAATTAAGTCTCCGCATTAAGTATGTCTACATTTCAGAAGATTTCTGGAACGACAGTAGCAGCATTCAGGCATCCATCGGTTACCGAATCAGCATGTAAACTACTGGAAAACATACCAGTAGATATAAAAAAGACGATTCCTTGCGGAATCGTCTTTTTTTGTTAACAGCAGAAGCTTTACTCCGCCTTTGTTAACTTCCTTTTTATAAAATCCCCCACCAGAAAAAACTGGGTGAGAAGAATCGCCAGAATAGTTGAAAGTGTCATACTTGAACTGAATATCGGCTTGATCCCCGAGGGCACGTAGTCCCACAGGTTCGGGAGAATATCGACACTGAGACCGAAAATTATTGATATACCGATGATAAAAATTTTCTGGATTGTCATATCAACGGTCATGAGAATCTGGATACCCGCAGTAATCATGTAGCAGGTTACAAAAATAAGTATGGCTCCCATAACCGGTTTCGGCATGAGTGCAAAAAGAGCGGTAATCTTTGGGAAGCAGGCAAAGGCGATAAAGAGGCCCCCGGCAGCTATACCGATATAACGGCTCGTTGCACCGGTTGCGGCAGAGACCCCCACATTACTTGAAGAAGAACCGACACCAAGACCGCCCATGGCGCCTGAAAGAAATGTACCGATACCCCCGGCAAGGAGACCGTTACTGATACTCTTCATGTCCGGTTCCTTCCAGTCATCATCATTTATCTTCTGGCAGGTAATCATGTCACCCACAGACTTAAGGCTCGAACAGAGACCGGCAATAAGAAAGGGCGCCATAAGGCCCCAGTCAAATTTAATCGATGCATGCTGCATCTTCGGAAAGGCAAACCAGCTGACATCTCCCAGGCGGGAAACATCGAGGTCAGTCATAATACCTGACATGTACGCGGCGATATACCCGACAACCATTCCGATAAATACACAGTAGACCCGCAGTGATCCGGAGCCCCAGATATTTAAAATAACCATGATTGCCAGGGTGGCAACCCCGAGAAGAACATGAGGGATTTCAAAAAGCGCCTCATCTGTTTCAAGACCCATAAAATTTGAAGCACCCAGTGGAATCAAGGCAACCCCCACCATAAGTACTACCACACCGGTAACTTCCGCGGGAAAAAGAAAACGGAGTTTCCGCATAAGCCGTGAAAGGACCGATTCAAAAAGACCGGCAATCATACTCATGCCGGCAAGAAGAGGCAGCCCGCCTATCCATGCCGCCTTCATGGAGGCAGAAAAATAAGGCACACCTGAAAGATAGGGCAAAAGGTAACCTGAACCGACAGGGCCTCGAATAAACTGAATAATTGTTGTCAAACCCGCTGCAATCATGGTGAAACTCACAACACTTTGAATCTGTGCATGGGTGCCGCCTATTTCACTGATGATAACCACTGGCAGAATAAGAGTGCTCGACATAACAAATGTATGCTGCAACCCCGCCAGGATTGTCATAAGCACCGGGGGTTTATCATTTACGCCATATAATAGATTTGAAGATATAGACATGGTTTACCTCATCCAAAGGGGTTTTGCAGGGAAGAAATCTGATCCGACAATATACCGGTCTTTACCAATTGTAACAGCGCGAAGATATGCCAGTTTCTTTGAAGGCTTCACATCGCCCGGTTTCGGCCGGAGATACGAAACCCATACATATTCTTTCCCTTTTATACGCTCAATCATCTGACAGATAACCTTATACTTCAGAAGGCTTCTTCCCTCAAGGGACGGGAAGGCGGGATCAACAACCGCGGTGCCGTCATCCTTGAAAATAAAAATATATGAATCCCTGAAGGCAAAAGGATTGGACTCGTCTTTAAATTCTTTAAAGGCCGCCTTCCCCTTCTGTTTTATCAGGTCAACAGCATCATGAACCATTTCAATGATAAACTGTTTTTCGGTGCGAATATTATAGACACCGGTACCGACAAAGCACTCCTCTCCCGAGGGCATCACGGCTTTTTTCACATAGCCGCTCTTCCAGGTAGGGATAAACTCCCCGGGGCGGGTCCACATGTAATGAACCCAGCCTCCGCCTTTGGCAGCTTTCTGAATCAGATGCTGAATGAGGGGTCTGCCTTTAATGTCCTTAAGGTTATATAGATTCTTCCCTTGAAGATGCTTTGAAACAGGATGAAAAATATTAACACCTTTCATGGTATAAATAAAAAGATACATCTCACCCTGAAACCATTTACTTCCTTTCACCCGAAACTGAGGAAAGGCTTTTCTTCCCTTATTCTGAATTTCCTTCACCGCATCTTCAAGCATCGAGACGACACGTTTTGTACGCCGATAGGTATATACCGGCTCTGAAGAAAGAAAAGTGTTCGACGTAAAGAGTACAACCGCGGCCAGCAGTAAAGGAAGATACAACTTTGTTCCTGACCTTCTGCAGAATTTCATAATCCACGACCCCTTGATATTTTGTTTATGAAAGATGACCTTGACAGGCAACTCTCACAAACAAAGTAAATTGATACTGAAATAATGTTATTAGAGACATCGAAAATTACAACAATTATTTTCAGGGGAGTGAACTATAAACCACGAACAGGTACTTTTCTTGACAGATTGAGGCTTCAATGACTACCATTATTTGAAAAATAGATAATGGAGCCCCACAATGAAGATAGCCCTTGCACAGACCAACCCGGTGATTGCCGACATACAGGGAAACCTGAAGAAGATCATTACCAGTATTGAAAAGGCTCGGAAAATGGGGGCTGAACTTGTGGTCTTCCCTGAAATGTCCACAATCGGATATCCTCCCATGGATCTGATTAAGAACCAGAAACTCATCAACGACAATCTTAAAGCCCTTGATGCAATTGCCGCCGCCGGCACGGGCATCGGGATTATCTGCGGGTTCGTCGACTATGACCATGAGAACCCTCCGATGCTCTTCAACAGCGCCGCATTCATTGACAATGGTAAAATAGTTTCAAAACACCATAAAACCCTTCTGCCCCAGTACGATGTCTTTGATGAGCTTCGTTATTTCACCCCGGCCCGGGAGCACAAAACGGTTACTTTTAAAAATATGCACATCGGCATCACCATCTGTGAAGATATCTGGAACGCCCTCGACAGCGATGAAGGCAAACTGATGGATAATGTATCATACCCGATAGACCCGGTGGATATACTGGTGGGCAAATCAGTGGAACTGGTTATAAACCTGTCAGCTTCTCCCTTTGTAAAGGGGAAGAATAAAGCACGAACTGAAATGCTCCAGAGAACTGCTGCCCACCATGGGGTCTCAATTGCCTATGTCAACCAGGCGGGAGGAAACGACAGCCTGATTTTTGACGGTAACAGCCTCATGATCAATAAGGAAGGAACCCTCATCGGCAGCGGGTCTTCTTTCGCAGAAGGCATTACCCTCATTGACACCGAACACGCTGAGAAAATTCAGCCTCGCTTCGATGAACTCGAAGATGTCCGTCAGGCACTGGTTCTCGGTATCCGGGATTATGTTCAAAAATGCGGATTCAGCAAAGTGCTCATCGGACTCTCAGGAGGTATAGACTCCGCGCTGACCTGTGCTCTTGCAGTTGAAGCCCTCGGCCCCGAGCATGTCATCGGCATCACTATGCCCTCTATGTATTCATCCAGCGGCAGTGTTGACGACTCATATGAGCTTGCGAAAAATCTCAGCATTGAGATTTCGACTATTCCAATCAAGGAACTCTTTGAAGAGTTCGACACGTCGCTTGAAATGATTCTTCAGGGCTCCCTCGAAGGAGTAACAGAAGAAAACATACAGGCCCGCATCAGGGGAACAATCCTCATGGCGGTAAGCAACAAGACCGGTAGACTGCTTCTTACCACGGGGAACAAATCTGAATTCGCCATGGGTTACTGCACCCTCTATGGGGACATGAACGGAGGACTAGCCGTAATCTCTGATCTTCCAAAGACCCTGGTCTACGAACTTTCACGTCACATGAATAAAGACAAAATAATCATCCCGGTCAATACCATTGAAAAGCCCCCATCTGCAGAACTGAGGGAAGACCAGAAGGATTCTGATTCACTCCCCCCCTACGATATACTCGACGGGATACTGCAGCTATATATTGAAGAGCGGAAATCAGTTGATGAAATCGTTGCAGCAGGCTATGATCGGGAGCTTACCAGGAGCATTCTGAAGACGGTGAACCTGAATGAGTACAAACGCCGTCAGGCTGCTCCGGGCCTGAAGGTCACCTCAAAGGCCTTCGGGACAGGAAGAAGAATCCCCATTGCCCAGAAGTTTGTTCCGTAAAGCCGGCAGAACTACAGGTACCCCCTTCCCAATCAGGCATGGTTGAAATTCTTTTCCACCATTATATCCAGAATGGTTCTGTCAGTTTCGATCATGCCCTTGACGCTCAATTCACCGACATTTCTAATTGTTGCCTCTGTTGAATCGGCAATAATTCCATCCGTTGCCTTTACATCTATGCCGTGAAGTGAAAAAAGCGCCGCCTGTACTGCCGTACCCGCTGCAGTGGCAAGCTTCAGAGAGCAGCTGTCCTTGGCACCGTCACAGATAATTCCAGCCAGGTCACTGATAAGGTTCTTTATTGCAGAAGAAATATGGCTGATCGCCCCTCCCATTAGATAGGCAATTCCCCCGGCAGCACCGGCGCCCGCAGCCACAGAGCATCCGCATACCGCAGAAAGGCGCCCGGTATGAGCCTTTACGCTGGCAGTAATCAGATGGCTCAGAGCAAGGGCCTTTAGAATTCTCTCCCTATCGAGGCCGGAAAGGTAGTCCTTTGCCGCCCAGATGGGAAGAAGTGCGGTAAGTCCATGATTTCCGCTTCCCGCGGAACTCATAGCAGGCAGCTTGACCCCTGACATTCGGGCATCAGAAGCCGCTGAAGTCAGTATCTTCGCCTGAAGAGCCATATCCTTTTTTAATATCCCCTCAACCACGAGACGCTCATAGGTTTTACCGATGCCGAGGCCCGGGCCAAACCGCAATCCGTATTCTGCCAGTTTCATGTTATATGCAATGCCCTCTTCAAGAAAGGCGTTGTCATCACTGTCAAGATTATCAAGGAGGGCCACCAGGTCTACCAGTGAACATTTCGTAAGCCAGGTTTCCAGATCCCGGAGATAATTCTTTTTACTGCTCACTGAGGCGAGTAGAGGGCTCGCCTTTACTTCCTTACCATTTACTTTAAGAGAAGTAATTGAATCATGAAGCTCTTCGATAACCGCTTCGGCATAATTGTTTCCCCCGGTGACCTTTACATGGATATAAATATGATTTTTTTCCTTAAGGAGATTCAGGGTAACATTTTTTTCATGGATAAAGTTTCGCGCCCTTTCTGCGATCTCATCATCAACCGGCTCAAGAACCTCAAGGCGAAGAGAGGGATCGCCGCCAAAGGCTCCCAGTGCTGTAGCAAGGGCAATGCCTTTCCCGCCGCCGGCACCGGGAATGGAGACAGCCATACCGTTTTTGAATATATTTGGATCTACAGAGACCTCAATGGATGTAAACTTCTTATCTGGCAAAAGGTTCACAGCGGCAGCGGCGCAGAGGGCCACGGCTGCCGGTTCGGTACATCCCAGGGCCGGGGCAACTTCAATTCTCAGAATATCCTTAATTGTATAGGCCATTTCATTCTCCTTTGGAAAGAAGATAAGCCTTTACCAGAATCATTTGCCTGTCAAGAAGAAAAACTGAATGTGAGCTCAGTTTCATATTTTAATTGACATCTATTCTTAAAGTATTATCATGTCATCATATTCACTGCTAAAAATCCCTTTGGAAATCCAGAGTTAACCATTATGACCGAAACAAAAAAAAGACCCCAGAAACGCTCCCTGGAAACACGTAATAAAATTATCGGTACAGCGGAAAAACTCTTTGCCCGCTACGGTTTCGATGAAACGAATACAAATATGATAGCCCGGGAGGCGGCAATTTCGGTAGGGAGTATCTACACCCACTTTAAAGATAAATGGGAAATCTTTTTAATCATCCTTGAAGAATACCGCCAGAAAACTTACAATTTTGCCGCCGCACGTATCGACCAGATAGTGCTCGAAGAGCATGATCCGAAAGAGGTACTCTCCATGGTTATACCCGCCCTTTACGAAATTAACCGTATAAATCAAAACCTCAGCAATGAACTGGAAAGATTTGTCCTGGTTGACAGCCGCGCCGCGGAAATTGATGCCCGGCAGGAAAAAGCTGAAGATCAGCTCATCAAAAAACTGCTCATCCATTTTAAAGACCACCTCCTGGTTACTGATATCGATTCTGCAGCTACACTTATCAATCTGCAGCTCCGGGTAGTTTTTCGGCATCTCTTGAAAAACCAGGATAATACCGATGAAAAAATCTTTCTCGATACATTTATTGAAATGCTTTCAAACTCCATCCAAAAATAAACTATAAGCGAGGCAACAGCATGAATGACCTGCAGTATGAAAAGAAAAACGGCATGAATCTCTGGTACCTGAAGGATGTACTTTTCAAAAGATTTCTCATCAGAAAGAAATATCACACCCCGGGTTTCGGCCTGACAGCTCAGCTCTTTGCAGTAATGTGCAAATATATCATCAAAAACCTGGGCCCCGAAAAAGGAGAAGCCCTCATCAAAGAAGCAGTTGAAGAATTCGGCCGGGAAAGGGGGAAGCGGATCGCCCAAAGAGTTACTGCCCTCGGAAAGCCCCTCTCATTCAAAAACTGGCTGATCTACACGGACATTGACGGAAGCAATTTCCCGGTAAGACCGAAGGTTACAAACAATGATCTCTACGCTCCGGTCACGGGATGTTCATTTAACAAAGCGGCACAGGAATGGGGACTCCAGGAGTATTCGCAGCTCTACTGCAAATATGCCGATTACGCAATCCTTGAGGGATACAATCCCGATGTAAAGCTGATACTGGAAACCCGTCACGACACCGGCAGAGACCACTGTCTTTTTCGATATATCATGAAGGAAGAAAATAAGTGATTAAACTTTACCGTCATTCCCTCATCAAGAGAATGACGGTAAACATTTTTTGCAATATTTAAAAAGGAAGTTTAAAGAAGACGGGTTACTTCCCCAGAACCTTTCGGACCTTCTTTGTTGCAAAGCGAAGGAAGAATGCCGCAAATACGGCAAAAAGAATAATTACCAGAAACCCGATCCATGTTACATAGGTTCCCCGCGAGAGAAGAGAAAAAGGACTCCATGATGCCACGGCAACGGTTCGCCCCAACTTACCCTTATACTTCTTTGGAATATTCGGAATGCCGTCGCCATCGATATCTTTAAAACTTTTAACATACTCAAGAAGACCGACCCATTCTTTTGCTTCCTGTATGCCTTCTTTATTCTTGTCCATATCGATTCTTCGAGTTGAAAGATCAGTAACAGGATTTCCCTGCTCATCCTTTGGAACAATCGTCAGGACGTTATAAGTAAAACTTCCGACAATTTTCAAAAAAGTCGCATTATAAATATCAGCACTGGCTTTATACAGTTTTGTATTATCTTTAGAATAATCAAGAAGCGTATAACCCGACTCCTCATCACCCATCCATATTTCCGTAACCCGGTCAAAGAGCATTCGGTTGGGGTTATAGGTAAATTTAAGACCGCTGATCTGAAGAAAATAATCATCTCCCTTGAGGGGATAAATACTTGTGAGAATTTCAAGGGCCCGTTTTACTTCATAGCCATAGATGTTAAAGGTAATCAACGGATAGGCCATGGTATCATCCATACCGATCCCCAGGGGAATCGTTCTGAAAAGATCACACATGGCGATTTTTCCCGTTTTTCCCTTCAGGATATCATCACGGATAACGCCCCCTGAAATAACCCCGATATCTATTTTTGAACCCGGGGCTTCAAAACGGTTTCCGTAATACCTGATTGAATCGGCAATCAGGTTACCGAGATTTGATTCATCATTTTCAATTTTCAGATCAAAATCGGTTTCGGCCACGGGAGAATAAAAGCCAAGGCCGTAATATTTCAGGACCTTCATGTTGACCGCACCGATTTTCTGATTAATGCTTGCCTCGATTGCCGGGTCACCCTGTATTGAGTCATTGACATCAACCAGCTTATGGCTGGCGAGTTTTACTCTTCCTTTATCAATAACCATGTCTAGAATTCCAACCTGGAGACCGTAGGCCCAGGACTGGACAATCACGGTATTGTTGACACTGATTGGCTTTTCAATTTTCGTGTGGGTATGACCGCTGATGATCACATCGATTCCCGGGACTTCGCGAGCGAGAATTTCGTCCTCAGATTTATCAGCTTTTTCCCAGAGTCCTGAATGAGAAAGACAGATAACCACATCGACTTTTTCTTTGCCCCTGAGAAGAGCGACCATTTTACGGGCCGTTTTAACCGGGTCAGCAAACTTCACCGGCGAGGCAAAGGGAGCTACTTCTGCGGCATCATGACCGATAAGGCCAAAAAAACCAAAGGTAATGTCGTCTTTCTTCATTACATAATATGGCTTTACAAGCCCCCTGTTATAAGCCGCTTCAAGGGTATCATCTTTTTTGCTCTCTTTACTGAAAATAAGATTTGATGTTACAACCTGGGGGATTCTTCCTTTACCCCCCGCTTCGAGGATTTTTGCGAGTCCCCGGGGCATCAGGTCAAACTCATGATTGCCGAGTGTAACGACGTCATAGCCCATCTCTTTCATCAGCTTCAGTTCAAAGGCGTATTCCCGGGAGACCATATGAAAGAGCGATCCCATAAGAAAATCCCCCGCATCGAGCACAAGAGTTAAGTTTTCTTTTGCTTTTTTTGTATTATTTATTATTGAGGCAATCCGCGCCCAGCCACCTGCGGTGATATCATTATTCACTGTCCCTGGAGAATAGTCTATATTTGGAGAAAATCCCAGAAGGTGAGAATGGAGGTCGTTGGTATGGATAATTGTAAATTTCTTCTCAGCCGCAAAAAGACCTGCGGGAAAGGCTAAAAGAACTGCAAGCAGTAATATTTTTGTTTTTCTTTTCACTAAGTCCTCCTCATACTAATTGGCACTTCAGTCTATTATTAGGATTAATAACGAAAGGAAGAAAGAGCGTCAATACAAATATATACTGAAACAGGGGCTCTGAGCCTCTTTCCCGGTAACAATGTATTCAATTAACCAGATAATTAAATACATTGACAAAAGGGGCTGAATGTGCCAGATTTCTGTTACATTCAGGGATATACGGATATAATTATGAAAATACTTACCACTGCCACGCTCCTCGTTGTGACCCTTTTAATCGTACCCGTCATCAGCTACACCACTGGCACGGCCCTGAGCCCACTGGAGATGAAGGCTCTGAGCCATGTCATGATAACTGCAGCAGTAGTTGCTCTGCTCTGCTTTATCCTGGGTGAGATCACGGGAAACACCAGCCAGGTCGACAAGATCTGGAGCCTGATGCCCATTGTGTACACCTGGACGGTTGCAGCATATGGCGATTATTCGCCCCGGCTGGTCATGATGAGCATTCTGGTAACCATCTGGGGCCTTCGGCTCACCTATAACTTTTCCCGCCATGGCGCCTACAAGTTAAAATTCTGGCAGGGAAAGGAAGATTACCGCTGGGAAATCCTGCGTCAAAAAAAAGAATTTCAGCCTCCCTGGAAGTGGTCACTCTTTAACTTCTTTTTCATATCAGGATATCAGAATGCCCTGATTCTGCTTTTCTCCCTGCCGATTATTGTTGCATTCCAAAACAGGAACCGCGATCTGACGATTTTAGATTACGGTGCCGCGGCTCTCATGATCTTTTTCATCATATTTGAAACAATAGCCGACAATCAGCAGTGGCAATATCAAAGCACTAAATGGATAAAGATTAATAAGGGGGAAGAAGTAACCGGCAGCCACAAAAAAGGATTTCTCGATACAGGGCTATGGTCTCTCTCAAGGCATCCAAACTATTTTGCGGAACAAAGCATATGGATAGCCTTTTACCTTTTCAGCGTGGCTGCTTCCGGTCAATGGATTAACTGGTCAATAGCAGGCTGTCTGCTTCTTTTAATTCTTTTCCAGAACAGCTCAATCTTCAGTGAAGAAATCAGTGCCGGAAAATACCCTGAGTACGCTGAATACCAGCAAAGGGTTCGCCGGTTTCTTCCCATTCCCAAAAGAGATCAATAGTCGTGCTTCATGCAGAATAACTTCATGAAGCACTGCTCATCAAAATGTCTCTCATGCGAGTGCGGGAGAAGTCTATCCGTGAGGCCTGGAAATTCTACCTCATCACATCTGAAGAATAGATAATTGTAAATAAGGCCGCCAGCTTTAAATGGATATTTTCACCAGGCATGGTATCTTTGACCATCCAGCTTTTCCATGATCTACCCTTCTCGTAAATCTTCATGGTTCCTTTTTTGCCTGATACAGTCCAGGTGCCATTCATTTCTTTTTTCACGATAAGTCTTGTATAGTGACCGTCAATTTTCCAGTATTTTCTGCTACCCGCTTCTGCGATAATCTGGTTGCCCCGGTAATAATATTTCCATTTCATCCAGGCTTCCCGGCCGCCGATACAGGTATCGATGGTAACACTGGTATTATCAATGTGCAGCTTCCAGACTTTACCATTATTGCGGGCAGACAACTTCCCCTTACCCCTGCCGGTTATAATGGTCCAGCTGTCCCACCCGCTGCTGCTGTTGCTTTCCAGCCTGACAATGTTACTGCCTGAAGGAACAGGAACAGTCTTTTTAAACTTCCTTCTCTGAACATCCCTTTGAGTCAATTCCCTGCAGGCGCTTCGGGGAACACGTTGAGTTTCACCGTCGTCATAGATGACATAGGCACGGTCACCTTCTATGCGTTCAATTTTACCCTTGTAATAACTGCCGATCCCCGAATATTTACACTTCACCCTGTCCCCTGCTTCAAGGGCAGAAAGACTCAGAGGTGTCAAAAGAGTCAACATATAGATACAAATAAAAAATCCTTTAAAATTCATAGAGGCCTCCGCATTTTAAATAAAATATTTTACACGCTTGGGATAAATTTTTATTTCTGTCGGCGTCACACCAAAAAGTTCACCGTCAGGTAAAAGATTTTTGGGTGGGGAAGTTTTTATAACTGCCGACTTCGCCTTAATTGACTGTACTGACGGGTGCTCAAAATGGGTCCCCTTGAATATTTTAGGGAATGTTTTAATTAATCCGATACGGCTTATCTTTGACAGAATAATTACATCAAAAAATCCATCGTCTATTTCTGCATCAGGAGCCATGAGCATTTCACCCCCCGTATACCTGGAATTACAAAACTCAACAAAGCAATTTTTTTCATTGTATCTTTTCCCATCAATAACAAGCTCCATATCATGAAACTTCAGCCCCGCCAGTCGGTGAAAAACACCAATCACATAACTGAAATCCCTTAAAATTTTAAAAGAAGCTGCCGTTTTTGCCACATCGGTGACAAATCCAAGTCCCGTTAAATTAACAAAAAAATATTCCTTATCTGAGCTGGTAAAGCTGCATACATCGACTTCCTTTACGGAATTTCTTTTTAACGTTGAGATTCCGTCATCGATTGAAAAAATATTTAAATCCCGGGCAAAGGAATTCCCGCTTCCTATGGGGAGAATTCCAAGGGGAGGGATATCTTCATCTGCGTGGGACTTCAGCAAACCGTTCAGAACTTCATAATTTGTCCCGTCACCACCAGCGGAATAAATTCCATCATAGTCTTTACAGTTAAGCTTCCCGGCTATTTCAGTTCCATGCTGATAACCTTCAGTTAAAAAAAAATCATATTCTATTTCAAGTTTTTGAATTGATTGTTCAATGTGGGGGATAAGTTTTTTGCCCTTTTTCCCGCCGGAATGAGGATTGGCAATTACTGCTATTTTCATTCAGCTTCTCCCAAATTCTAATAAAATAATGATGTCGTCCGGTAAAAGGCCACGCAGACACCGGCACATACTCTCTCCAAAAAGCAGTTCACTGATATTTATTCTCATTTACAAGCTTTTTTCTTTCACAAAAAAAAGAGGCTCTGAGCCATCGCCTTAAGGTGATGGCTCAGAGCCTCTTTTTTTTTAAAAAGTTTTCATTTCGAAGCCTTCCCATTCGTTTAACAGGTACAGGACAAAAAATAACAGGAGGCTTACGATGTCCAATCTTCCGAGAACCTGCAAACCTGACCTGACCTATCACACAAAATCACGCTGTATCGAGCTCAAGGCTCTTATGCGGCATGATTCAATGAAAGATATG
>Ga0209475_10001598_pt1 | contig 27485 bp, 24 predicted proteins | sample tdDd471_FD_187128 | JGI IMG/M metagenome (GOLD analysis project Ga0209475, IMG submission 187128) | Marine sediment microbial communities from the Atlantic coast under amendment with organic carbon and nitrate - tdDd47.1 (SPAdes)... | ecosystem: Environmental > Aquatic > Marine > Coastal >... | reverse complement strand
CAAGCGCCAACCCGCCGCCGGCCATGGCGAGCGCGGCGAGGTAATTGTTGCTGCGGGCGTCCAGCAGGGTGTCCTCGGTCAAGGTTCCCGGCGTCACGACCCGCACCACGTCGCGCGCGACGACCGATTTCGCGCCGCGTTTCTTCGCTTCCGCCGGGTCTTCGGTCTGCTCGCAGACGGCGACCCGGAAGCCCTTGCGGATCAGCCGGGACAGATAGGTTTCCGCCGCATGGACGGGCACGCCGCACATCGGGATGTCCTGCCCGTCGTGATGCCCGCGCTTGGTCAGCGTGATGTCCAGCGCGGCGGCGGCCTGCACCGCGTCGTCGAAGAACAGTTCGTAAAAATCCCCCATCCGGTAGAACAGCAGGCAATCCGGATTGGCCCCCTTGATGGAAAGATACTGTTCCATCATCGGCGTCACCTTCTGCGGGCGGGCCGTGTCGGCGGTTTCCTGGCCGGGGCTTTCCCGGGGCGCGGTTTCTATGGATTCGGGCATGGTTTCAGGAGACTACACATTCGGCGCCGGTGTACAAACAGGCGCTGGAGCGGTGGCTGCGGACAGGTGCATGATCGGCTCTACCGACCCAACGCGCTTCTTGCAACCGGGCGCGACCCTCGGCTTTATTGATTCAGCAAACAAACACAGAAAGTTCGACGGAGGGGTTCCCGACCATGGCAAGCGACCGCATCACCGATCAGGAGGCGCTTCAGTTCCACGCGTCCGGCCGGCCCGGCAAGGTGGAGATCACGCCGACCAAGCCGCTGACGACGCAGCGCGACTTGTCGCTCGCCTATTCCCCGGGCGTCGCCGTGCCCTGCCTGCGCATCGCCGACGACCCGGCGGCGGCCTATGACTATACGGCGCGCGGGAACATGGTCGCGGTCATCTCCAACGGGACGGCGGTGCTCGGCCTCGGCAATATCGGGGCGCTTGCCTCCAAGCCGGTGATGGAAGGCAAGGCGGTGTTGTTCAAGCGCTTCGCCGATGTCGATTCGATCGACCTGGAATTGGATACCGAGGACGTGGACGAGTTCGTCAATTGCGTCCGCTTCCTGGGGCCGAGCTTCGGCGGCATCAATCTGGAAGACATCAAGGCGCCGGAATGCTTCATCATCGAACAGCGCCTGCGCGAGGTGATGACCATACCCGTCTTCCATGACGACCAGCACGGCACGGCGATCATCGCCGCCGCCGGGCTGATCAACGCCCTGCATCTGACCGGCCGCGACATCAAGGATACCAAGCTTGTGGTGAACGGGGCGGGCGCGGCGGCGATCGCCTGCGTCGAACTGGTCAAGGCCATGGGCATGGCCGCCGACAACGTCATCATGTGTGACAGCAAGGGCGTCATCTATCAGGGCCGCGAAGAAGGCATGAACCAGTGGAAGTCCGCCCATGCCGCGGTGACCGACGCCAGGACGCTGAAAGAAGCCATGCAGGGGGCTGACGTGTTTTTCGGCCTTTCCGTCAAAGGCGCGGTGACGCCGGCCATGGTCGAAGGGATGGCCGACAAGCCGATCATCTTCGCGATGGCGAACCCGGACCCCGAAATCACCCCCGACGAGGTGAAAACCGTCCGCAGCGACGCCATCGTCGCCACCGGGCGGTCGGACTACCCGAACCAGGTGAACAACGTGCTCGGCTTTCCCTATATCTTCCGCGGCACGCTGGATGTGCGGGCGTCGACCATCAACGATGCGATGAAGATCGCGGCGGCCGAGGCCATCGCCGAACTGGCGCGCGAAGACGTGCCCGATGAAGTGGCGGCGGCCTATGGCGGCCGGCGGCTGCGTTACGGGTCGGAATATATCATCCCGGCGCCTTTCGATCCGCGCCTGATCGTCGCCGTGCCGGAAAGGGTCGCCCGCGCGGCGATGGATTCCGGCGTCGCGACCCGGCCGATCATCGATATCGAAACCTACCGGGCGGAACTGAAATCGCGCCTCGACCCGACGGCGTCGATGCTGAACCTGATCTTCGACAAGGTGCGGGCCAATCCGCGCCGGGTGATCTTCGCCGAGGGGGAAGAGGAACGCGCGATCCGCGCGGCCATCGCCTTCCGCAGCGAAGGCTACGGCACGCCGGTGCTGATCGGGCGCGAGGACCGGATTCAAGAGATGGTCACGACGATGGGCTTCGGCTCGCTGGGCGGGATCGAAATCCACAATGCGCGCCTCTCGCGTGAGAACAACCGCTATACGGAATTCGTCTACAAGCGGCTGCAGCGCCAGGGCTTCCTGTACCGGGACTGCCAGCGCATGGTGAACCAGGACCGCAACATCTTCGCCGCCTGCATGGTGGCGATGGGCGATGCGGATGCGATGGTCACCGGGCTGACGCGCAGTTTCTCCGTCTGCTACGAGGCGATCACCCAGATCATCGATCCGGTGCCGGGCGAACGGGTCATGGGCCTGATGGTCGCCATCGTCCGCGGCCGCACCTATTTCATCGCCGATACCAATATCCATACCGTGCCGTCGCCGGAGGAACTGGCCGACATCGCCGTGGAGGCGGCGGAATATGCCCGCAAGATGGGGCATGAGCCGCGCGTCGCCTTCCTGTCCCATTCGACCTTCGGCAACCCGATGCTGGAGAATGACGAGCGTCTGCGAGAGGCGGTCCGCATTCTGGACGCACGGGATATCGACTTCGAATATGACGGGGAAATGTCGGCGACCGCCGCGCTGAACGCCGATCTGATGAAGGAGCTGTATCCCTTCTGCCGCCTGTCCGGCGCCGCCAACGTGCTGGTCATGCCGGCGCTGCATTCCGCCCATATCAGCACGCGCATGCTCAAGGAAGTGGGCGGCGGGACGATCCTGGGTCCGATGCTGCGCGGCCTGACGAAATCGGCGCAGATCGTTCCGCTGGGGGCCAGCGTCAACGATTGCGTCAGCATCGCCGCGCTGGCGGGCTACGACGCGATTCGCTGACGGGGAGGGCCGCCGGAGCTTCCGAAATCCGTAACCTTGGGCGTATATGTCTGAGGAGGCGGAAGCCCTGGCGGTTTTCGAAAACGGATTTCCCGGACGAGGCGTCGGGCCGGCGCGCGAGCGCCGGCGTAAGGTGAGCTGTATCGTGAACGAAACTTTCCTGACCGGACTGGCGATCGGCGTCGGCGTCTCGGCGCTGGCGGCCTGGGTCGCGTTGCGGAAACGCGACGCCAAGGCGCGCCTGCGCCTGGCGCAGGTCCGCGAGGAATTGGAGGCGGCCCGCACCTCGCTGAAGGAAGCCGCCCTGGAGCACACAGCCGCGGAAGCGCTGGTCGAAAGCCTTCCCGCCCCGTTGTATCTGGTCGATGCCGATTTACGGGTCCTGCGTGGCAACGCGGCGGGAACCTCCTTGATCGGCAAGGATCTCAACGGGCGCGAACTCTCCGACGGGTTCCGGCAGCCGGACCTGCTTGCGACGGTGGAGCAGGCGATCGCGGCGGGCAAGAGCCGCAGCATGCGGCTGGAACTGCCGGTGCCGGTGGAACGCGCCTACCTGGTTCAGATCGAACCGGTCAGCCAGCTCGCCCCGGCGGATTTCGACGACCCGGAAGCCGACGGCGCGCCGGCGGCGCTGATCATGATGCTGGATATCACCCCGGTGCTTCGGACCGAACAGCTGCGGGCGGATTTCGTTGCCAATGTCAGCCATGAATTGCGGACCCCGCTGACCAGTCTGATCGGGTTCATAGAAACCCTGCGCGGCCCGGCCAAGGACGATGTCGAAGCGCAGGAGCGCTTTCTGGGAATCATGCAGGAACAGGCCGACCGCATGTATCGCCTGATTGCCGATCTGCTGTCGCTGTCGCGGATCGAGATGGAGGAACACAGCGTTCCGCGCGGCAGGGTCGAGCTGCCGCTGATCGCGCGGAAGGTCAGCGACGGGCTGGCCTTCAAGGCGCGCGACCGCGGCATGCGGGTGGTGATCGAGGTGCCCGACGGCCTGCCCCCGGTCGCGGGCGACGAGGACCAGCTGACCCAGGTGCTGCAGAACCTGATCGACAACGCCCTGAAATACGGCGAACGCGATACCGAGGTGGAGGTCCGCGCCGCCGTGAAGGGGGATCAGGTCGAAATGAGCGTGCGCGACCATGGCCAGGGCATACCGCGGGAACACCTGCCGCGGCTGACCGAACGCTTCTACCGGGTCGACGCCGCGCGGTCGCGGGAGATGGGGGGAACCGGCCTCGGCCTGGCCATCGTGAAGCACATCGTGAACCGCCACAGAGGCAAATTGACGATAACCTCGAAGCCCTCCTACGGCAGTACCTTCACCGTGTCATTGCCAGCTTGGAAGAAATGATCCTGGAAAGGCGATAAAGCTTTCCGAAAATTTCAATTCCGCCGACACCGCACATAGACAAATGTCTTTTTCATCGATTTTTTTCGAATCCGGCCCCGCTGCAATAAAAGCGTAACAGAAAATACATATGAAGGTCGCGCCAACGCGGTACTGCGTGGGCGGAACGGCAGGTGATGTGGCGACGGCGTCGTGACGTGCCTACACGAACAAGAACAAGTTGGAACCGCAAATCCGAACCTGACCGCTCTTAAACTAGGCTCAACATCCACACTAAACTCTGGGGTCCATTCCATGAATCCGCTTCTCAAGACAGTCGCCCTCGCGGCACTCGGCGTCGTCGCCCTTGCCGGCACCGCCCAAGCCCGCGACCAGATCCGCATCGTGGGTTCCTCCACGGTCTTCCCGTTCTCCACCGCGGTCGCCGAAAACTTCGGCAAGACCACCAGCTTCAAGACGCCGGTTGTCGAATCGACCGGTTCCGGCGGCGGCCTGAAGCTGTTCTGCGCCGGCGTCGGCGTCGAGCATCCGGACATCACGAACGCGTCCCGCCGCATCAAGAAGTCCGAAGTCGAACTTTGCGGCAAGAACGGTGTCGCGGACATCGTCGAAATCAAGGTCGGCTATGACGGCATCGTCATCGGCAACGCCAAGTCCGCCACGGCACTGAACATCACCAAGGAACAGATCTTCCGCGCCCTCGCGAAGGATCTTCCGGATGCCAGCGGCAAGCTCGTCCCGAACCCGAACAAGAAATGGAGCGACATCGACCCGTCGCTGCCGAACATCGCGATCGAAGTTCTCGGCCCGCCCCCGACATCCGGCACGCGTGACGCCTTCGTCGAACTGGCGATGGAAGAAGGCGCCGAAGAAATCGAAGCCCTTGCCGCGCTGAAGAAGTCGGACAAGAAGGCGTTCGGCGTCGCGGCGAAGTCGATCCGCGAAGACGGTGCGTTCATCGAAGCCGGTGAGAACGACAACCTGATCGTCCAGAAGCTGGAAGCCAACCCGAACGCGTTCGGCATCTTCGGCTTCTCCTTCCTCGATCAGAATTCCGACAAGATCAAAGGCGCTGTCGTCGGTGGCTCCGAGCCGACCTTCGAAAACATCGCCAGTGGCGAGTATCCGGTTTCCCGCTCGCTCTTCTTCTACGTGAAGAAGGCGCATGTCGGCGTCATTCCGGGTATCGAGGAATACCTCGCCGAGTTCACCAGCGAAAACGCCTGGGGCGAAGAAGGTTATCTGGCCGACAAGGGCCTGATCCCGATGCCGAAGGCGGAGCGTGAGCAGTACAAAGGCGCGGCGAAGGGTCTGACCCCGCTCGTCTTCTAAGACTAGAGGCACACGGGCCGGCGCATTTGGCGCCGGCCCATCGCTTCGACCGGTTTGTTCAGAAGGCATATTCCAGCCCCCTTTTCCGGGGGTAGTTTTCCCGGCCAACCTATGGTGTGTAACCGCGATTGAACCCTCGACGCGGTCAAAACCATAAGGCGATTGGGTTTATCGACGAATTTAGGCGAAGCGCCGCGTTGGGTTCGGCTCTCCTGTTCGGGCAGGGGTCGGAACGCGGGGCCAGTGGGGCGAAAATGACTGTCTTAGCTGTAATTCTGGCCGTTATCGCGCTGGCCGTCATCTGGTACAAACTGGGACAGTCCTACGCCATGGGGCAGACCAGCGGACATGCCAGGGAGCTGCATTCGCGCCCGGGATATTACGGAACCTACACCGCGCTGTGGTGCGGCCTTCCGGCTTTCCTCATGCTGGCGGTCTGGCTGATCGCGCAGAACCCGATCATCACCGGGATGGTGATTTCCAGCCTGCCGGAGGCCCAGCAATCGCTTCCGGAGAATGAACTCGGTTTGCTGATGAACGACATCAGGAACCTCGCCGGCGGGGATTTCGCCCGCGAGGGCGCCGATCCCGACACGCTCGCGGCGGCCGACCGGTACGCCTCGCTCAAGACGACCAGTTTCATCATCATGACGGTGCTGACACTCGCGGTCGGTATTGTCGGCGGCTTCCTGGCGCGCGCCCGGATCATGCCGGAAATGCGGGCCCGAAACTCGGTCGAAAAGACCATCATGATGCTGCTGATCGCGGCTTCCATGATCGCCATCTTCACCACCGTCGGGATCGTGCTGTCGCTGTTGTTCGAAAGCTGGCGCTTCTTCCTGCAGATTCCGTTTCACGAATTCCTCTTCGGCCTGCAATGGTCGCCGCAGACGGCTTTGCGCGCCGACCAGGTCGGGTCATCCGGCGCGTTCGGCGCGGTGCCGGTCTTCGCGGGCACGCTGCTGATCACCATTATCGCCATGCTGGTCGCCGTACCGGTCGGGCTGATGTCGGCCATCTACATGGCGGAATACGCGACGCCGCGGTTCCGGTCGGTCGTCAAGCCGATCCTGGAAATCCTGGCGGGCATTCCGACCGTGGTCTACGGCTTCTTCGCCGCGCTGACGGTGGCGCCCGTCATCCGAAACATCGGGGAGACGCTGGGGCTGGAAGTCGCATCGGAAAGCGCGCTCGCCGCCGGCCTCGTCATGGGCGTGATGATCATCCCCTTCGTCTCCAGCCTGTCCGACGACGTGATCACCGCCGTGCCGCGGTCGCTGCGCGAAGGCTCCTACGGGTTGGGGGCCACCAAATCGGAAACGATCCGTCAGGTCATCCTGCCGGCCGCGCTGCCGGGGATCGTCGGGTCCATATTGCTGGCGGTCAGCCGCGCGATCGGCGAAACCATGATCGTGGTTATGGCGGCCGGTCTTGCCGCGAACCTGACCGGCAACCCCTTCGCGGCGGTAACCACCGTGACGGTGCAGATCGTCACGCTGCTGGTCGGCGACCAGGAATTCGACAGCCCGAAAACCCTGGCCGCCTTCGCGCTGGGACTGGTGCTGTTCTTCATCACCCTGTGCCTGAACATCGTCGCCCTGCACGTCGTTCGCAAATATCGCGAACAGTATGATTGATTTAAACGCCCGCAGCCCATCACGCGGAACAGGATCGAGAGAGCAAGAGAATGGCTGACATGACGGAACCGATGGGTACGGCGGACTCCAAGAAAGGGATCGCCGACGCCGTCCGGAAGGGCCTGAGAAGGCGCTACGCCAAGGAGATGCGGTTCAAGTTCTACGGACTTGCGGCCATCGCCTTCGCGATGCTCACCCTTGTCGTCCTGTTCACGACGATCATTTCCTCCGGCATCGGCGCTTTCGTCCAGTCCAAGGTGACCTTGGATGTCACCTTCTCGGCGGAAGACATCGACGCCAGCGATATTGGAGCAGGGAACTTCCGGAGCATCGCCTTCGATGCGCTTCGCAAGGAATTTCCAAGCGCGCCGAGCGGCCGCAAGAGCCGCCCGCTGACAGAACTGCTGTCCTCGGGCGCGCCGTTCCAGTTGCGCCAGATCGCCCTCGAGGATCCGGGCGTCGTGGGAACGACGCGGCAGGTGGAGATGACCTTCTCCGATGACGCGGACATTTTCCTGAAGGGCAAGATGACCGCGATCGAAGACGTGCCGGTCACCGGGATCGGATCGATCATCGGAACCGATGGCGAAGTGAAAATTCTTTCCACCGCGAACGATTTCAGTGCGGTTCTGGCCGATGTGAAGCGGTCTCTCGGCGATTTGGCGAGCGCGCAGGAACGCGAGGTCCGCCGGGCGGAACGCCGCCTGGGCGCCATGGAAAGCGAATTGTCGGCGCTTCAGACGCGGCTGCAAAGCGCGTCCGGCGACGCCGCCGCCGCGCTCCAGGAACGGGTCGAGGCCCTGCAGAACGACATCGCCGCGGTCACCCATGAACGCGACCAGGCGCAAATCAAGGCGGTCGACCTGCGCAACCGCGCCGGAAGTCCGGGCGGGCCGGAGCCGACCGACAGTTCGATGCCGAGCTATCTGGTCGCGATCAACAACGGCTTGATCAAGATCACCTCCGTCGACAATGCGCAAATCATCGGGGAGACCATTGTCGCCCTGGAAAGCGACGGCGACGTTCAAGGTGCGGATTGGAGATTGCTGAAGTTGGTGGTTCCGGAAGATTCCCGGCGTCTCACCGACAAACAGATCGGCTGGCTTTGGACGCTGGAACAGCGCGGCAAGACGGACCTGGTTTTCAATACGACGCTGTTCAGCGCGGGCGACAGCCGCGAACCGGAACTGGCCGGGATTTGGGGCGCCGCCGTCGGGTCCTTCTGGACGCTGCTGGTCACCTTGTCGCTTTCCTTCCCGATCGGGGTGATGGCGGCCGTGTATCTGGAGGAATTCGCCCCCAAGAACCGGTGGACCGATATTATCGAGGTGAACATCAACAACCTGGCCGCGGTCCCCTCCATCGTCTTCGGCCTGTTGGGCCTGGCGCTGTTCCTGAATGTCTTCGGCCTGCCGCGTTCGGCCCCGCTTGTCGGCGGTCTGGTGCTGACGCTGATGACCCTGCCGACGATCATCATCGCCAGCCGGGCCGCGCTGAAGTCGGTGCCGCCGTCGATCCGCGAGGCCGCGCTCGGCATGGGGGCCAGCCGCCTGCAGGCGATGACGCATCATGTGCTACCCTTGGCGCTGCCGGGGATGCTGACGGGCACGATCATCGGCATGGCGCAGGCGCTTGGCGAAACCGCGCCGCTGCTGATGATCGGCATGGTCGCCTTCATCGTCGACGTACCCGGCGGGCCGACGGATCCGGCCACCGTGCTGCCGGTGCAGATTTTCCTGTGGGCGGACGCGCCGGAACGCGCCTTCGTGGAGCGCACCTCGGCGGCGATCATGGTGCTGCTGGCGTTCCTGATCACGATGAACCTCACCGCCGTTCTGTTGCGGAAGAAGTTCGAAACCCGCTGGTAGGACCGGCACGGGACTTTATTTAGGACAGGCCCATACGCCTGGCTCTTTGAAAGGATGGATCCATGGCTGTAACCGATACCGAAACACAGGCGCCGCCGGCCCCGGCGGAAAAACCCGCGAAGATGAGGGGCCGGGGCGTTTGCGTCTTCTACGGCGACAAGCAGGCGCTGTTCGATGTGGATATCGACGTGGTCGACAAGCAAGTCACCGCGCTGATCGGGCCGTCGGGCTGCGGAAAGTCGACCTTCCTGCGCTGCCTGAACCGCATGAACGACGTGATCGACGGCTGCAGCGTCACCGGATCCATCCTGCTCGATACCGGCGACATCTACGACAAGTCGGTCGATGTGGTGCAATTGCGCGCGCGCGTCGGCATGGTCTTCCAGAAGCCCAATCCGTTCCCGAAATCGATCTACGAGAACGTCGCCTACGGCCCGCGGATCCACGGCCTGGCGAAGGACAAGGCCGATTTGGACGGGATCGTGGAAAGCAGCCTGCGCCGCGCCAGCATCTGGGAAGAGGTCAAGGACCGCCTGGATCAGCCCGGAACTGGCCTGTCGGGCGGCCAGCAGCAGCGCCTTTGCATCGCCCGGGCGATCGCGGTGGAGCCTGAGGTTATCCTGATGGACGAACCCTGCTCGGCGCTCGACCCGATCGCCACGGCGAAGATCGAGGAGCTGATCCACGAATTGCGCGAAAACTTCACCATCGCGATCGTGACGCATTCGATGCAGCAGGCGGCGCGCGTAAGCCAAAAAACCGCGTTCTTCCACCTTGGGAATCTGATCGAATACGGGGAAACGGAAGAGCTCTTCACGAACCCGAAGGACGAGAAGACGCAAGGCTATATCACCGGCCGGTTCGGTTGATGCGAACGGACGGAAACAAACGGAGGCGGACATGACATCGGCGGATCAGAGCGAGCATATCGTAAAGGCGTATGACGACGAGTTCTCGCGTCTCCGCAAAATGTTCAGCCAAATGAGCGGCCTGGCCGAATCGCAGCTGGACGGCGCCCTGCGCGCGGTCAGCCGGCGCGACGAGGAGCTGGCGGAGGCCATCCGCAGCAAGGACAAGGAAATCGACGACCTGGAAGTGGAGATCGACGCCCTGGTGGTCCGCATGCTGGCGCTGCGCCAGCCCGTCGCGAACGATCTGCGCTACATCGTCGCCATGTTGCGCATGTCGGCCGATATCGAACGCATCGGCGACTATGCCAAGAACATCGCCAAGCGCGTGCATGCACTGGCGCAAATGCCGGTCAGTTCCGCAAACCCGGTCAACCGAAGCGTCAGCACGCTCGGCCGTCTGGTGCAGGCGATGCTGAAGGACGTGTTCGATGCCTGCACAGACGAAGACCTCGTCAAGGCCGTCGCGGTCTGGGAGGCGGACCAGGAGGTCGACGCGCTTTATACGAGTATTTTCAGGGAGTTGTTGACATACATGATGGAAGATCCGCGGTTCATTTCCGCGGGAACCCATCTGCTGTTCATCGCCAAGAATCTGGAACGGATAGGCGATCATGCAACGAATATTGCCGAGACCCTGCACTACCGGGTCGACGGCAAACGGTTGGGCGATTCCAGGCCGAAAGACGACGATACAGCCGCCATGGTCGTCGATGGATCAGGCGGTCCGTCTACGGCCGCCTGAAAGGGCCTGGAGCAAGTTTAGGAAGTACAGACTTTGACGATGAAGCCACGCATTCTGATCATCGAAGACGAGACCGCCGTCGTGACCCTGCTGCGCTATAATCTGGAGCGCGAAGGGTTCGAAGTCGATGTCGCCCTGGACGGGCGGGAAGCCCTGATGGCGGTCGACGAAAATCCGCCGGACATCATCCTGCTGGATTGGATGCTTCCGGAAGTGACGGGAATCGAGGTCTGCCGGCAGTTGCGCCGGAAACCGGTCACGAAGTCGCTGCCGATCATCATGCTCACCGCGCGCGGGGAGGAGGCGGACAAGGTCCGCGGCCTCGACGCCGGGGCCGACGACTATGTCACCAAGCCCTTCTCGCCGGCGGAACTGACGGCGCGCGTGCATGCGCTGCTGCGGCGCGCCCGCCCGGTCCTGGCGGACGAACAGCTGACCGCGGCGGATATCAGCATGGATCTGGCGGCGCACCGCGTCCATCGCGACGGGGAAGAGATCAAGCTGGGGCCGACGGAATTCCGCTTGCTGCGGCATTTCCTGGAATATCCGGGCCGGGTGTTCAGCCGCGAACAGCTGTTGGACGCGGTTTGGGGCCGGGATGTCTATGTGGAGCCTCGGACCGTGGACGTCCATATCCGGCGCCTGCGCAAGGCGCTGAACACCGAAGGCAAGCTGGACGTCATCCGCACCGTCCGCTCCGCCGGCTACGCGCTGGAGCCCGAAGGCGCGTAGGCGGGATTTCCTCCCGCCCTATCCCCCCACCAGGGGCACGCCCGCGAACCATTGATGCCCGTAGGCGAGCGCGGCGTAGATCGCCAGGGCCAGCACCACGCGGGGCAGGCCGACGCCGCGCCAATCCAGCCGCGTCCGCCGCTGCAGGATGGCCAGGAAGGGCGTAACGCTGCTGGACAGCGCGATCGGACCCCAGGCGGAACCCAGGCTGTGCCGCCGCCGAAGGTCGATATGCGCGATCCCGCCGGCCGCCAGGATCAACATTCCGCCGAACAGGATGATCGACGCCAAATCCCCGTTGGCGAGCAGATGGCCGATGGCCCAGATGATTACGCCGACCAGGAAGGGATGCCGGGTGACGGTCAGGATGCCGGTCAAGGGATGCGGATCGCTCGCCATCTTGTCGCCGCCGACGGCCGTCGGGCTTTTCGTCGTGACCCCGACCACCACGAAAAACACGCCGATCAGGACCAGCAGGAAGGTGAGGTGGCGAAGACCGGCGGGCGGCGTCCAAACGTCCAGATAGGGGGCTGCGCCGAAGGCCGTGATCGTCCAGAACAGGCCCAGCCCGGCGAGCAGGGAATAGAGGATGCGGAAGGGGCCTTCGCCGATGGCGCCGATCAGCGCATGGCGCACCGGCACGCTGGACAGGATGAAATGGCCAAGAACAAAGGCGCCCGTGGCGGAAATCAAAGCCTCTATCGTTCCCGTCATAACCGACATTACCGCACCCCCACCCGTTCTTCTTGCCGCAACAACATAGGGCTGCCGAACCCGGGATGCCAGACCTGAAGGCAAACCCGCCGGCCCAAAGCCGGTTCCACCCCGATCCCCGTGATGCATGGACAGGGGCCGGGCCTGGGGGCATAGTCGCGCCGATGTCGTTTCTGGCCAGTCTTCAACGCCTGCTGTCCTTCGGTGGCTCGGCTCGTCCGGCGACGGAGGAGTTCCAGCGCGTTGTCCTGACGCATCTCTCCCTGCAGGGGCCGACGCTTCTGGCGAAGATCGGCGGGCAGTCGTTCCCGCAGCTTGACGAAGATATGCGCCGGTACGGGCTTGTTGAGGCGGCGCAAATTCTGGTTAACCGTGGCGCGATCACCGCGACGAGAAACGGTGTTCCCGTCGACCCGGTAAACAGCGACTGGACGGAAGTGGTTGTCGCGCAGCGCGCCGAGCGGGTATGAGTGCCGGCCCTATTCAAACCATAAGGTATTTCGACGATGTCGATTGACGATGACAAGAAATTGGACCCGGTGGCGGTCGAGCTGCTGGCCCATCTGCGGGAAGTCCCGGCGAACAAGCCGGTCAGCGCGGAACAGGTGGCCCGCGCCATCAGTGAAAACGCCGCCGCCAGGACCGCGAAGGGAACGCCCAACCCCAACGCCTGGCGCAGATATTTCCAGGCGGTGAAGGATCAGGCCTTCCACCTCGCCCGGATCGGGCGGATCGAAATTACCCGGAAGGGGAAGGCTGTCGCTCCGGAGGACCTGAAGGGACTTTCCGGCGTGTGGCGCATGCGCCTTCCCGGCCCGCCGGACGCCTGACCCACGGATTCCTGAACCACGGGGTCCTGACCAACCGCTTCGCACCGCCCTCTCCGGGAAATAGAAAACATGCCATCAGACCTTAGCGCCGGGTCCGTCGCCGCCGCATTGCCCGCGCCGGGCGGCAACCGGGAATTATACCTCCTCGGCATCTCTTTCTGCGTGCTCTGGAGTTCCGCCTTCATCGCGGCGAAATTCGGGCTGACCGCGGCGCCGCCGCTTGCCCAATTGACCATCCGGTTCCTGTTCGCCGGCGCGCTGATGTGGGTCGGCATGCTGCTGATGGGAAAGAAATGGCCCACGGACCGGCGCGACGTGGCGACGGGCATCGTACTCGGCGTGCTCAACAATTCCGCCTATCTGGGCCTGTTCTTCATCGCCATGCAGACGATCACCGCCGGGCTCGCCGCCCTGATCGCGGCGCTGACCCCCTTGGCGACGGTCTTCCTCGCCCAGCCGCTGCTGGGGGAACGGGTGACGAAACGGGCGCTGATGGGCGTCGCGCTCGGTCTCGCCGGGGCGGCGATCGTCCTGCGCGACCGGCTGGGAACGGGCGTCGACGACCTGACCGGCGTCGTGCTGGGGTTCGTCGGCATGCTGTGCCTGACATCGGGCACGATCCTGTACCGGAAACGCGGCAGTCATTCCGACCCCTTCGTCATGGTCACCATCCAGACGATCGCATCGGGCATCGTCCTGATTCCGTTTTCCGTGGCGATGGAGGATTGGGGCGCCATCCAGTGGAACACGACCTTCTTCCTGGTGGTCGCCTATCTCGCCATCATGCTGTCCGTTGTCGCGCTGTTGATCTGGTTCCGGATGATCCGCATCGCCGGGGCCAGCCGGGCCAGCGCGTTCCACTTCCTGAATCCCGGCCTCGGCATGTTGTTCGCGTTCCTGATCCTGGGGGAGCCGGTGAGCGCGATGGACCTCGCCGGGCTTGTGCCGATCGTCATCGGCATCATTCTGGTGACCTGGGTTCCGGCGGGACGGAAAAAGGCCTGACCGGCGCGGCTGCGGAACCGCCGGCTACGGATTTGCGATCGTGTCGAACAGGGCGCTGCGGCGCGGTTTGACCGGAATGTAGCAGACGGCCGAGGTTCCCCCGGTTGTCGACCCGCCCAGCACGATCCGCCCGCCATGCAATTCGATCAGGCTTTTCGAGAGGGCGAGGCCCAATCCGGCGCCCGATTGCTTGGTGCCGCTCGACGCCTGGACGAAACTTTCGAAAACGCGCTCGCGGTCTTCTTCCGAAATGCCGCCGCCGGTGTCTTCGATGATCACGCGTATCTCCGGAATATCCGCTTCCGGCGGCAATGCGTGGATTTCGACCGTGCCGCCTTCCGGCGTGAACTTGATGGCGTTGCCGAGCAGGTTCGACAGGACCTGCCGGATCCGCGCCGTATCGCAGGCCGCCGGAAGCGGCTGGATGTCGCGGTCGATGAAAACGGTGATCGATTTCTCCTCCGCCGCGGCCCTGGATGTGTGGACCAGATCCGTCACGATGGTCGCGACGTCGACGTCCTGTATGTCCAACTGCATGAAACCGGCCTGGATCGTCGCCAGGTCCAGGATGTCGCCCACCATGCGCGCAAGATGCTGCGACGCTTCCAGGACATTCGACACATAGTCGGCCTGACGCACGTTCAGTTTGCCTGCCAAACCACTTTGCAGAATTTCGGTAAAACCGATTATCGTGTTCAGCGGCGTTCGAAGCTCGTAGGACATGTTGGAAATGAATCGCGATTTAAGAAGGTCGGCGTTCTCCAGCGCGGCATTCCGTTCCTCCAGGGCGCGCTGCACGCGAAGACTGTCGGTGACGTCCAGATACAGCATCAGGCACTGGCCGTCCGGCAAGGGGACCTCGACCCTGTCGATGATGCGGTCGTCGGAAAACTCGTACCGGCCGGCGTCCGATTTCGGTTCGGTGATCGCCAGGATCGTGTCGCGCTTGAATTCTTCCCAATCCGTGCTGCGAGGAATCAGGCGGCGTATCTTTTCCAGCAGTTGGGAAACATGCGGCGAGCCTTTCAAATCGGCGTCGCTCAGTTTCCAAATCTCCTGGTATGCGCGGTTGTGCAGGCGAAGCCGGCCGTCGCGGCTGAACACGGCAAAGCCTTCATACAGGTTGTTCAGCGTGGCCTGCTGAACCTGGGTCAGCGTATTGTATGACCGTTCCAGCGCCAGTCTGTCGGTGACGTCCTCGAACTGGAAGAACAGGCCGCCCTTCGGATGCGGTGAAATCAACAGCCGGATCGACCGCTCGTCGGGCAGATGCAGGAGTTCCTCCCGCGTTTCCATGACCGATGTAAACATCTCGATCCGGGTACGCATTTCCGCGCGCTGATCGATCGTTTCCGGCATTTGCCGGCGATCGTACAGGATTCCCACGACCTCCTCGAAACTCGGTTGGGAATCCAGGAATTCGGTTTCCAATCCCCATAGGGTCGCATAGGCGGCGTTGTAGAAATTGAGCCTCCGGTCGGGTCCGAAGATCGCAACGGCGGTCAACAGATTCTCCAGCGCCGCGTCCTGGGCCGCGATGTTTTCCGCCAGGGAGGTCTGCATCGCTTCTAGGCTGGTCTGGTTCTCGGCAAAACCGAGGACCGTGCCGTCCTCGTCCAGGCGCTGCTCGACGAAATCGTAAAGCTGCCGCGTCCCGTTGATCACCACATGGTGGCTTTCCGATTGCGGGGTCGAGCGGCTCAAGGCGCGCCGGGCGAGCGCGGTCCCTTCCTCCGCCACCAAACCCGTCATGAGGTCGCGTTTGGAGCCCGGAATATCGGCGCTGTCCTGCAGGCCGACGGCGCTTGCATAAACCTTGTTGCCGCCCGCCAGTTTCAGTGTCCTAGGGTCGCGCCACCAGACCGGCAGGGGCAGCCTGTCGAGGATTTTTTCGATGCGCGTTTGGGCGTCGCGGGCGGCCTGCGCCTTGCTCATCGCGGCGATTTCGGCTTCGCGGTCCTCGAACCGCAGCATCACGCCGTTGCCGGCGGGAAACCCGGTGAGGGTGTAGTCGGCCTGCTGCGGGCCGGCCTTCACGGCCTCCTTCAGGACGGCGCCGGTCCGCCGCAGGTCTTCCAACAGCGCATGCAGCGTCTTGTCATGCGATTCCAGTTCCGGCGCGGACAGACAGCTGCAAAGATCCATCAGCGTGGCGAACCGGCTGCGCCCCAGCAGGAGGGCCGCGGGGCCGTTGGCTTGGATCTGGTTGTCCAGGATGACGACGACAGGCGCGGGGTCGCTGGCGAGGTACCGGTCGACGGCGCCGGAACGGCGCTGCCGCCACCATGCAATCGAAAATCCCACGAGACCTCCGAGCGCGGTGCCGGCCAAGGCGGCAAGAGTGACGTCGTCAGACATTCAGGCTTCGTTTCCCCCAACGCCCTTCGGCATCGAAATTCCCATTCGAATACCGGGCTGTAATGTTAAGGGCGCATCGGATGGGATGACAAGCTGGCAGGGCCGTTGCCAGGGACGTTGCCAGGGCCTTTGGCGGGGCTGCAGCAAGAAAACACGGCCGGAATCGCTTCCGGCCGTGTCGATGCGTAACCCTCCGCCGCGCTCCGCCGGGCCCCGTATAGGGTCCTGCATCGCGCGGGGACGGCATCAATAACGATAAGTGTCCGGCTTGAACGGGCCTTCGGTTCCGACGCCGATATAGGCCGCCTGCTCCGCCGACAGTTTGGTCAGCATCGCGCCGACCTTCGCCAGATGCAGCGCCGCGACCTTCTCGTCGAGATGCTTCGGCAGGACATAAACCTTGCATTCGTAGTCGTCGGCGTTTTTCCAAAGCTCGATCTGGGCCAGCACCTGGTTGGTGAAGGAAGCGCTCATGACGAAGCTGGGATGGCCGGTGGCGCAGCCCAGATTCACCAAACGGCCTTCGGCCAGGACGATGATCTTCTTGCCGTCGGGGAATTCGACTTCGTCGACCTGCGGCTTGATATTGTCCCATTTGAAGTTCTTCAGCGCACCGATCTGAATTTCGCTGTCGAAATGGCCGATATTGCAGACGATCGCCCGGTCCTTCATCGCCCGCATATGGTCGACCGTGATGACGTCGACATTGCCGGTCGCGGTCACGAAGATGTCGGCGCGCGGGGCGGCGTCTTCCATGGTGACGACTTCATAGCCTTCCATGGCGGCCTGCAGGGCGCAGATCGGGTCGGCTTCAGTGACCAGCACGCGGCAACCGGCATTGCGCAGGCTGTCGGCGGAACCCTTGCCGACATCGCCGAAACCGCAGACGGTGGCGACCTTGCCGGCCATCATCACGTCGGTGGCGCGGCGGATCGCGTCGACCAGGCTTTCGCGGCAGCCGTATTTATTGTCGAACTTCGACTTGGTGACACTGTCGTTCACGTTGATCGCCGGAACCTTCAGCGTGCCCTTCTTCGCCATTTCGTACAGGCGGTGGACACCGGTCGTGGTTTCTTCCGACAGGCCGCGGACCTCGTCCAGCAGTTCCGGGCGGTTTTCGTGCATGCGAACCGTCAGGTCGCCGCCATCGTCCAGGATCATGTTCGGGACCCAGCCGTCCGGCCCTTCGATCGTCATGTCGATGGCCCACCAGAACTCCTCTTCCGACATGCCCTTCCAAGCGAAGACCGGCACGCCGGTCGCGGCGATGGCCGCCGCGGCGTGATCCTGGGTGGAGAAGATGTTGCAGGACGACCAGCGAACCTCCGCGCCCAGCGCGGTCAGGGTTTCGATCAGCACCGCGGTCTGGATCGTCATGTGCAGGCATCCGGCAATGCGCGCGCCTTTCAGCGGCTGAGCCGTGCCGAACTCCTCGCGCAAGGCCATCAGGCCCGGCATTTCGGTTTCCGCGATATTGATTTCTTTCCGGCCCCAATCCGCCAGGCCAATGTCCTTTACCTTGAAGTCGCCTTCAGCGCTCATCCAATTTCTCCTGAAATCTGCAAATCTCCGGCCGGTAATGCGGGCGACCCACCCGCCTTCGAACCGGTCGGCTAAGACCTAATTGCCGCGCGGGGTATAGCAAGGCCGCCTTATCTCAACAAGGCGCAAGGTTGACCGGAATCGCATCGCGTCGGCGTATAGGAGTGTGACGTTGTTGCAACAGCAGGAATCTATCGTCCCCGCAGGGCCTGCCCCGCCATCGGGAACCTCGACAACAAATCCGTATTCTGCGACAAAACGGTAGCAATTTTGGAGGCACTTGGCCGAAACAGGCTAGGTGCGATTGCTGTCGTACCGGCCCGTATTGCAGGGGTCCCTAACCTCAAGGGCCAGGACGGCGGCCAAATCTCGGATGGGAACAATGGCACTATCAGACTTATCGCGCCGTTTGCGGTCCGGCATTGCGGCTTCCGCATTGCTGGCGGCCGGGGCGTTCCTGGCCCTGCCGGTCGCGGATGCGGCCGCGCAGTGGTACGTGGAAGGTCAAGGCGGTATCAACATCCCCGCCGACAGCGACCTGGACGGCACCGGCTTCGATGTCGATGCGGAGATCGATCCCGGCTTCGTCGGGTTGGTGACGATCGGCCACGACTATGACGGTATTTTCCGCGTCGGCGGCGAATTCGGTTACCGCGACGGCGATGTGGACAAGGTCGGGGGCGTTTCCGCCGCCGGTGACGTCGACGTCCTGTCCGCCATGCTGAACGTCTTCCTGGACTTCGATATCGGTCAGCCGGGGCTGAAGCCCTTCATCGGCGCCGGTATCGGTGCGGCCCGCATCGAGGCCGACGGGGTCAACCCGGTCAACGGTTTGACGATGAATGACGACGATGTGGGCCTCGCCGGGCAGTTGATGGCCGGTGTCGCCTATCGGGTTGCCGACAACCTGGACCTGACGGGTACCTACAACCTGTTCTACGTACCGTCGGTCGAGTTCGGGCTGTCCAACGGGACGGATGTGGACTCCGATTATCTGTCGCACAGCATCCTGATCGGTCTGCGCTATACCTTCGCGCCGCCGCCGCCGGCCCCGGTCGAAAAGCCCGCCGCGCAGCCGGTTGCCCAGAAAGCGCCGCCGCCCCCGCCGCCGCCCCCGCCGCCGCCCCCGCCGAAGCCGGAGCCGATCGTGCGGAACTTCATCGTGTTCTTCGACTGGGATAAGTCTGACATCACCGCCGAAGCACGGGGTATCCTGGGTCAGGCCTATGATTATGCCCAAAAGGGCGGTGTCGCGCGGATCATCGCGACAGGCCATGCCGATACGTCGGGCAGCCAGACCTACAACCAAGGCCTCAGTGAGCGCCGCGCAGTGGCCGTGAAGGACGTCCTGGTCAATATGGGCTTCTCCGCCAGCGGCATCGTCACCGAAGCCAAGGGCGAGACGGAACCGCTGGTGCCGACCGGTGACGGGGTTCGCGAACCTCAGAACCGCCGGGTGGAGATCGTCCTCCAGTAAGGAGGCTCCAGTACCAAGGGTTCATCGGATAAAAGGAAAGCCCGGGCCGTCTGGTCCGGGCTTTTCCTTTGCCTTCGCCGCATCAAGGCGCTTTTGGCGCCCGCCGCCCTTCATCCTCTTGGCGGAATCCACTCAGTCCCGAGAGCCCTCGCCGCCGCCGCCGCCGCCGCCGCCACCGACTGGCGCCGGCCGGCCCAAATGGTATCCCTGGAAATAGTCGACGCCCAATCTTCGGATATGCTCCAGGGTACGCTGGTTCTCGACACCTTCGGCGATCGTCTTGATGCCGTTCAGCTGGGCGATCGAAACCGTCTCCAGGACGAATTGCGATTTCATTTCGTCGTCGACGGCGTCCATCACCAGCATTTTGTCCAGCTTGATGTATTCCGGACGGAGGCGGATCACCGTCTCGATATTGTTGAACCCGGTGCCGAAGTCGTCCAGGGCGATCGCGAAACCTTCGCGCCGGAACTGGCCGATGATCGCGCCGAGATGTTCGAAATCGGAAACCTTGTCGGTTTCGACCACCTCGAAAACCAATCGCCCGGGATCGATCCCGACATCGCGTATCGCCGCGAAGGTATTCTCGAGCGAGAATTTCGGGTCGTAGACGGAAGACGGCAGGAAATTGACGAAGACGCGGCCTTGCCCCGGCAGCCTGGCCCCGGCGCTTACCGCGGCAAGACTCGCCGTTCTATCCAGTCTGGCGCGCAGCGACGTGGTGGCCGCGGCCTGGAGCATGCGGCCCGGCAGGACGGCGTTGCCATGAAGGTCCATCCCGCGCATCAGCAATTCATGGGCGAATGGCCGTCCGGCCCGGTCCAAGATGGGCTGGCCGACCGAATAGAGACGCCCGTGGTCGAGCAATTCGACGAGCCAGTAGCCCCGGATCTCGTTAACGAGGGTCGAAAGGGACCGCGCCCGACGGACATCCGCCGGCGACGGCGCGGTTCCGGCGACGTCCACGACGACCGTATCGGCCAATTGCGGCGGGGTCAGCTCCGCGCTCAGCCGGCCGTGGTTTTCGCAAAAGAAGTGGGTCGGCAGCAAAAGACCGCCATAGTCCTGCCGCCCGAACGGCGCGGCCAGATCGGGCGACAGCGCCAGCAGTTTGAGCTCTGTATGCTGCTCGGCCGGATAGACGACGATGCGATCGGCAAGCGTCGCCGTGGAAGTGCCGCAAAAGGCGCAAGGCATGCACTGGCTTCCCGTTCATGCGAACCGTGGACAACTCAACTCTACGATTAGTTCTAACCGGCGAATTATTGGTAAAGTGTTAAAAATCCGGAGCCGCGGAAGCGATCCCGCGGAAAGAGTTTTACTACTTTAGTTTAATAAGCGGAGGTGTCCGGCGATGCCGGCGAACGGCTTTTCCGCCCTGTCGGGATCAGGGCGCCGCGACCGGGCCCGGCCTGCCCAGGTGATAGCCCTGGAAAAGGTCCACGCCCAGCCGGCGGACATGGTCGAGGGTTTCCTGGTCTTCGATGCCTTCGGCGATCGTCTTGATCCCGTTCAATTGCGCGACCGACGCCAATTCCAGAATGAACTGGGTCTTGAGCTTGTCATGGGCCGACTCCATGACGAGGACCTTGTCGAGCTTGATGTATTCCGGACGCAGGCGAATGACCGTCTCGATATTGTTGAACCCGGTGCCGAAATCGTCCAGGGCGATCGCGAACCCTTCTTCACGGTATCGCCGGATGATCGCCGCCAGATGATCGAAATCGCCGATCTTGTCGGTTTCGACGACTTCGAAGATCAACCGGCTGGGATCGATCTTGGCGCTCCGCGCAGCCTTGAAGGTCGTCTCAAGGCAGAATTGCGGGTCGTAGACGGAGGACGGCAGGAAATTGATGAACACATTCGACTCGCCGGGGATCCGCGTGCCCGATCCGACCGCGGCAATCCGCGCCGCCCGATCCAGCTTGGCCCTGAGCTCCGGCGTCGCGGCCGCTTTCAGCATGCGGTCGGGGGTGATCATCGACCCGTCGACGCCGGTTCCCCGCATCAGCATTTCGTGGCCGTAGACGGCGCCGGTTCTGTCCATGATCGGCTGGGCGAGGCAGTACAGCGATCCCGCGTTCAACAGATCGACCAGCCATTCGCCCTGGATCTCGTCCAACAAGGCCGAAAGAGGTCTGGCCCGGCCGACTTCAGCCGGGCTCGGCGCATCCGTTTCGATGTCGACGACGATGGTGTCGATGAGCTGCGGCGTGGAGAGACCTTCGGAAAGGTCCAGGTTACGGTCGCGCACCAGGTCGGTGGGGAAAAGCAGGGCGCCGTAGTCCTGCCGGCCGTAAGGGCGGTCGAAACCCGACAGGATGTCGAGCAGCCGGTCGGCGGTATGGCTTTCCGGCGGATAGATTGCGATGCGCGGCCTCAAACCGGCCGCGGTCCCGCCGCAAAGTGAACAGGGCATGTTATCCAACCAATTGTTGTACGGCCAATAAAGCGGGTTATGATCTATTGGTTGTTAATTAACGCTTAAGCCGAAGAGAAAAAGGGGCCCGTTCGGCCCCTTGATCAAAAGTCTTTTTCGGATGCGCGATCAGACCCCGGATGGGTTCCGCCGGATGCGCAGAATGCCCAGCCCGCCAAGCGCGGCCAACAGCAGCGGCAGGGCGGCCGGCACGGGAACCGCGGCGACCCGATACTCGAACAGGGCCTCCGGGAAGAACTGCCCCTCGAAGACATCGACGAAGAAGGTGCCGATCAGACTGTCCGCCGCGTCGAACAAGCTGACGGTCGCGCCCAGGATGGGCGAGGGGGCGGTTCCGTTCAAAGCGACGCCGAAGGACAGGAAGGATGTCGGGATGGCGAAATCCAGGGTCAGGACACCCAAGGCGCTGCCTTCGAGGGCCAGACCGTCGAGATGGTCGAACGGAAACGGACCCAGATCCAGACCGCCGAATTCCGCATCGGTGGAGGGGCTTCCGCCGACCTGAAAACCGAAGGTGACGCCGTCGAAGGTCAATCCGTCGACCGGGGCCAACGGCAATTCGCCGAAGTCGATATTCGTATTGTCGCCGATCAGGTTGTCCAGGGCGAAGCGGTCGCCGACGGAGTCCTCGAAGGTTATCACGGCGCGGCCGACGCTTGACGCCTCAGCCTGCGCGGCGAGGAATATGCCGGCAACGGCGACGGCCAGTGCGAAACTCTTGAAGCGCATCACGATCTCCCATGATCGAAGCGAATTGGCCTACCCCTACCCAATCAAAATCGTGCGTCCCCCGCGCCATGTAAAGGGCAATTCAGAGCCAAGCGAGCAGGTTCGTTGAACCGTTGTTCACAATTGATATGTCTGTTGATTTATTTGGCGCGCACCTAAAGGGAAATGCCGACGGCGGCTTCCTTTTCGGCCTGGATGGCCTCCATCTGCATCCGCTCCCGTTTGCCGATGCGCTGGCTCTCGGACTTCAGCTGGCCGCAGGCCGCCAGGATGTCGCGTCCGCGCGGGGTGCGGATCGGGGCGGAATAGCCGGCGTTCCAGATGACGTCGGCGAATTTCTTGATCTGCGCGTCGGACGAACAATCGTACGGACTGCCGGGCCAGGGATTGAACGGGATCAGGTTGATCTTGCTCGGAATGCCCTTGATCAGCCGCAGCAGTTGCTTGGCGTCCGCGACGGAATCGTTGACGTCCTTCAGCATGACATATTCCCAGGTGACCCGCTTGGCGTTCGACAGGCCCGGATAGTTCCGGACCGCGGCGAACAGTTCCTTCAGAGGATATTTGCGGTTGATGGGCACGATTTCGTTGCGCAATTCGTCGTTCACCGCATGCAGGGAAATCGCCAGCAGGACATCGGTTTCCCGCCCGACGCGTTCGATCTCGGGCACGACGCCGGAGGTCGAGAGCGTGATCCGCCGTTTCGACAGCGAAATCCCCTCTCCATCCATGATCAACTTCATGGCCTTGATGACGTTGTCGGTGTTGTAGAGCGGTTCGCCCATGCCCATGAAGACGATATTGGTCAGCCGGCGCTTGTCGGAGGTGACCGACCAGTCGCCCAGCGTGTCGCGGGCCAGCATGACCTGGGCGACGATATCGGCCGGGGTCAGGTTGCGGACCATGCGCTGCGTGCCGGTATGACAGAATTTGCAGGTCAGGGTGCAGCCGACCTGGCTGGAGACGCACAGCGTCCCGCGGTCGTCGTCGGGGATATAGACGGTCTCCGCCTCGTTCCCGTCATCGTAGCGCAACAGCCATTTCTGGGTGCCGTCGCTTGAGACCTGATGCGCGCTGACCGACGGCCGGTGCATCCGGAAACTGTCGGCCAGTTTGGCGCGCAAGGGCTTCGCCATGTTGGTCATGCCCTCGAAATCCGTGACGCCGCGGTTGTAGATCCACTGAAACAGCTGCTTCGCGCGGAAGGCGGGTTCGCCCATCTCCGACAGGAAGGCGTTCATGTCGTCCCGATCCATGCCGACCAGGTTCGGGCGCGACTCCGCGTCGGCCGCGCTTGTGGGCGCCAGCGCGCCGCCGGGCATGAAATCGTCGAGTTGCGCCGCCGCCTGCGCCTGAAATTGCGCCGGGGCGGGATTTGATGCGGTCATATCGCTTTTCCTAGAAATCGGCCCCTGTCATATAGGGAGTGAAGGGGTGATGTAAACTCGTGCTACAGTCACCGCCTCGTCTCTAGCGTACAGCATTCATTAAAGTGACCAGGGAGAAATCGTATGGCCTTCGAAGATTTGCAGGCGGAAATCGGGCTGCTGCTGACCGAAATGGAAGGCGAACAGGGCGATCGGCGTGAAATCTATCAACGGATCCGCCAGATGCTGGACACGATGAAGGCCGAAGGCCTGCCCCTGCCGCAGGACCTGGTCGACCTGGAAGAAGCCCTGGAAGCGGAATTTGCCGCCGACACCGAATAGCGGCGGAACCCGCCCGCCGATCGCGCCTGTTTTACCCGGTTATTTCGGGCAGGCCTTGTTGAGTTCGTTCGTCGCCGCCGTAACCCCCGACAGGGAATATGTATCGATGGTGCGTGTGCCGCGGGTCGAGACGCCGCGAACCACCATCCGGTTTCCGCGCCGCATTGCCGCCGCGATCTTGGCGTCGTCGGATTCGTCGGCGAAGGCGGCTTCCCCTTCCGGGATCAGGCGGAATTTGTGACTGTCGATCTGGAGGGAGACTTCCTCGCTCTTGTTCAACGGATACCCCATCTGGAAACTGACCGCCGCCCAGCTTTTCAGGGCCGGGCGGTGCGTGATGAAGGCGTAGATGTCGCCCCGGTTCACGTTCGACGGTTCGCTCTTTATCGGCCGGGACCACATGTTGCAGACCTTGCCCTCGGGCTCCTGATAGCTATGCGCTTTCCAGTCGTTGAACGCCCCGATGACGACGTCCTGCGCGGCGGCGGTCTGCGCCGCGCCGAAACCGGCAAACCCGGCCACCACTGCGCAGATCAGCGCACGGCATACCGCCGTCTTGCGGAAGCCGACACGGGATGATGTGGGAAACGGTTTGGACTCAAAGGCTTGCATCGTATGTCTTTCCTAGGATTGATTTACGGGCGCGCCTGACACTTGGCCAATACGTCTTCTGATCCAGATGGGAATCATCGACGTATCTTCAAGTATGGATTACTCAGGCGCAACCGCGGTGGCGGAGCCGCCTCCCCGGAATCGCTTCTTGAGCACTCAAGGCGATTCTGTGCTGGCGGTCGAGAAAAATGGGACAATTGCCAGGCGGCCGGGTCGGCCGCCGGGCGCAACGCTTTGCAGGACTGCCGGTTTGGACGCTGAGTCGCCCGACGATCACAAGGAACTGATGAGCCGCGTGGCCCGCAGCCGCGACAAGGCGGCCTTTGCGGCGCTGTTCGGCCATTTCGGGCCGCGCGTCAAGGCGTACCTCATGCGCAGCGGGTCCGCGCCCGACAGTGCGGAGGAACTGGCCCAGGAAGCCATGGCCATGGTCTGGCGCAAGGCGGACAGTTTCGATCCGGCCCAGGCCTCGGTCTCGACCTGGATATTCACGATCGCCCGAAACAAGCGGATCGATGCCTATCGGCGCCTGAACCGGCCCGAACTCGATCAAAACGATCCGGCCCTGGTTCCCGACGCGCCGGCGTCGCCAGACCGGGCCTATGAAGACGGCCAGGTGTCCGACGCGATCCGCGCGGCGCTGGCGACCCTGCCGGCCGAACAGGCGGACATGATGAAAAAGGCCTTTTTCGAAGACAAGGCCCATAGCGAAATTGCGGCGGAAACGGGCCTTCCCTTGGGCACGGTGAAGTCGCGGCTGCGCCTGGCGATCGGCCGGATGCGCAAGCAGTTGAAGGAGTTTGAGGCATGAGCGTTGTCTCTGCGCGCGGTCCCGCAGGACCGATCCCCCATCATCATTTGAGCGACGACCTGTTGGCCGGTTATGCGGCCGGGTCCCTGGATGAGGCGTCCAGCCTGTTCGTGGCCAGCCATATGACCCTGTGTCCGGAATGCCGCGGCCGCGCGGCGATGCTGGAAGAGGTCGGGGGCGTGTTGCTGGCGGATATCGCGCCGGTGGCAATGTCCGCCGGGGCGCTGGACGCCGTTCTGTCCCGGGCGGAAGCGCCGGCCAATGACGAGCCGGTCTCCCTCGCCGGGGGGCGGGCGGGCGTGCCGGGCAAGGAACTGCCCGCGCCTATGCGCCGCTACTATGGCTGCGACCTGGACGGTATCGCCTGGGAAAGGCAGGGGGGCGGCGTCTCCGTCGCCGCCGTGCCCGGCCTGCGCGACGGCAGCCATGCCTTCATGCTGAAGGTGGAGGCGGGCCGGGCGGTGCCGCAGCACACCCATCGCGGCAACGAGTTGGTGATGGTGCTGAAAGGCGCCTATCGCGACGAAGCAGGCCGGTTCGGGCGCGGCGACGTGGAACTGGCGGATGGCGACGTCGTTCACCAGCCCAAGGCGGAAACCGGCGAAGACTGCATCTGCCTTGCGGTGACCGATGCGCCGCTCAAGTTCACCGGATCCCTGGGCTGGCTTCTGAACATCTTCGTGAAGATGTAGGTTCAGTCGCCCTGCTTCGCGGTCCGGATCTTTCGGCGGCGGTTCGATACCGGGGGCGCGAAATCTTCCATGGGGCCGCCCGCGCGGACCGGACGGTCGGGCCTTCTGCCGCGGCTGATCAACCGGTCGTACATGATCAAGGCGCCGGCGACGCTGACATTGACGCAGAACTTGGTCGGGATCTTCACCACGAATTCGCATTTGTCGACGATTTCGGGCGACAGCGATCCCGCTTCGGGTCCCAGGATATAGGCAGCGCGCTCCGGGTGCCGGAAACTCGGCAGCTCGATGGCGTCGTCCATCAATTCCACCCCGACCAGACTGCAGGTCCGGGGCAGCAGAATTTCCTCCGCCGAATCGAACGTATAGAAAGGCACGTGCTGCGCGGTCTTGGACGTGTCGGTCTGATTGAGGCCGCCGAGGCGGATCTCCGGCGCCACGGCGAAAACGAAGCTGGCGCCGAAAGCATGGGCGGTTCGCATCAACGCACCGACATTCCGGGGCTTGGAGATGTTCTCCACCCCTATTCCGAAATATCCGCGCATCGGGCCCTCCAGCAGAATTGGTACAATTTGTTTACTCCTTTTCTTGCATCGCGCGGCGGGCGGGGGCAAGTTCCGGAAACATATCCTCTTGAGAGCAAAATCATGTCCCAGCAAGAACACCCGTCAGAAGGTGGAGGACGCGTCGCCGTTTCGATATCCTCGACGGCCCAGACCCGCGATGCCAATCCGATCTGTGTGGAAGTGACCCGCGGCCCAATCGTTGAAAGCAGGCATCGCGGCAGCGTCGCGATCGTCGACGTTTCCGGCAAGGTGCAGGTGGGCTGGGGCGATATCGAACAGCCCGTCTATCCGCGTTCCGCGGTCAAGGCGCTGCAGGCGATCTCCGTCGTCGAGACGGGGGCGGCGGATGCGGCCGGCCTGTCGCGGTCGGAACTGGCGCTGCTTTGTTCCTCCCATGGCGGGGAACCGCGCCATACGGAAACCGTGGCCGGTATTCTCGACCGGATCGGCCTGACGGAGGCGGACCTGGAATGCGGCATCCATT